>Ga0129333_10000441_pt1 | contig 33750 bp, 44 predicted proteins | sample CPB6_08_DNA_FD_94474 | JGI IMG/M metagenome (GOLD analysis project Ga0129333, IMG submission 94474) | Freshwater to marine salinity gradient microbial communities from Chesapeake Bay, USA - CPBay_Sum_0.6_0.8_DNA | ecosystem: Environmental > Aquatic > Marine > Coastal | place: USA: Chesapeake... | reverse complement strand
TCGGAAAAAGTCTCTTTATGTGCCATGTTGCTGCTTCCGTCTTACTGCAAGGCAGGAACGTTCTCTACATCACTCTTGAAATGGCGGAGGAACGAATTGCTGAAAGAATTGATGCTAACCTTTTCAACGTCCCAATTCAACAATTGACTGAACTTCCTAAGTCAATGTTTGAAAGTAAAGTGACTTCTATTGCTAATAAAACTCAGGGAACTCTTATAATTAAGGAATATCCAACTGCTTCTGCACATAGTGGACATTTCAAGGCACTTCTTAATGAACTTGCACTTAAGAAGTCATTTAGACCTGATATTATTTTTATTGATTACCTTAACATTTGCGCTTCCTCTAGGTATAAAGGAAACAGCACTGTCAATTCTTATTCTTATATTAAAGCAATTGCAGAAGAACTTCGCGGATTGGCGGTGGAATTCAATGTTCCCATTGTCTCTGCTACCCAAACCACTAGGAGTGGTTATGGGAACTCTGATGTTGAACTTACTGATACTTCGGAATCCTTTGGTCTCCCTGCTACTGCTGATCTTATGTTTGCCCTTATTAGTACAGAAGAGTTGGAACAGTTGGGGCAGATTATGGTGAAACAGTTGAAGAATAGATATAATGATCCTACAATTTATAAAAGGTTTGTTATTGGAATTGATCGTGCTAAAATGAGACTATATGATTGTGAACAAAAAGCACAAGATGAAATAATTGATTCTGGTCATGATGAATATGAATATGAAGAAAAGAAAACGCCAAAAGATAAATTCAACGCATTTAAATTTTAATCACTATGATATACGAAATACCTAATTTTTTATCACATGAATTTTGTGATGAAGTTATAAAATATTTTAATGAGAGTGGTCAAAGAAGTTGGTGGCAAACACATCAAGATTTTCATGGAAGAACTCTAACTCCTCGTGAAATAAAGGACCCAAATATAATTCAAAAATTTAGAGCATTTGAACAGAAAATGGTTCAAACGGCATCTAAACTTTTTTATGATGAAAAATTTATATTCAGTGAATTTATTGATATTGTTTATTGGGGTCCAGGAATGAGTATGGATGCTCATATTGATAATTATGATCCTAGTAGAGGCACTAATCCAGATACTGCAAAGTTGCCATTTAGATACTATAGTTCTATATGCTATTTGAACGATGGGTATGAAGGTGGATATACATTTTTTCCTAACGAGAATAAAGCATGTATACCTGAGAAAGGGAAAGTCGTATTTTTTCCATCATATGTTGAACATGGTGTTACTGAGGTTAAAACAAACCCTAGATATACTATTGCTATGTGGTTTACCATACAGGAAGATCATGTATTCGATTTAATTAATAACAACCATGTTTAAATACGACGGAAATTTAGGAAAAGAAATTAGATGCTCTGGTGCATTTATACCTGAAGATTTGGATAAAGATATTTCTGAAGTCCTAAAATCAGGTTGGATTAATACTGGAAAAAAAGAAAGAGTGTTGAGGGAAAAAATATGTAAAATATTTAATGCAAAATATTCAGTTGCAACTACTAGTGGAACTGGATCATTAAAATCTGCATATTCTGCTATAGGAATAAAGTCTGGGGATGAGGTAATTACTACTCCCTGGACTTTTATTGCAACTAATACTGCTATACTTGAGATGGGTGCAAAACCAGTATTTGCAGATATTCAAAAAGATACTTTGAATATTGATCCAAAAAGTGTGGAAGGAAAAATAACCAAAAAAACAAAAGCAGTAGTTTGTGTTCATTTTGCTGGAAATCCAGTTGATCTCGATGAACTGCGTGATGTTTGTAAAAGGTATAATCTACCATTAATTGAAGATTGTTGTCATGCAATGGGATCTTATTATAAAGGGGAAAAAATTGGATCTGGTGAATTGTGTACATTTTCTCTTCAAACAGTAAAGATAATTACTTGTGGTGATGGTGGGTTTGTTACTACTAGTAATGATGAATATTATAGTAAATTGAAAAAATCTTTGTGGTTTGGTATAGATCGGGATGCTAGAGATGGAAGTATGAATGTAGATCCATTTTTTGATTATATGCCAGATACTTTAGGATTTAAATTAAATATGAATGATATCACCGCATCTATGGCAAATATTGCACTAAATTATTTGGATAGATGTTTAGATCGTAGAAGATATATTGGTCAAAGATATAGAGAGGCATTTAAAAATTTTGAAAATATAAAATTGGTAAAATATAGTGATTATAATGTTCCGAACTATCAGATATTTCCAATATTTGTTAAGGATAGGAAAAAATTTGCTGAGTTAATGTGGGAAAATAATATTCATGTGCATATGAATAATAGAAGACTAGATCAATATCCAATTTTTGGTGGAATTGATAATTCTTTAGTAAATGTTCAATATGCTGAAGATCATCACATAATGATACCTTGTCATTATGAAATGACTAATTCTGATGTAGATAAAATTATTAATATTGTATCGAGGTACGAAAAACTATGAGGATAGGTATTATTGGTTTAGGAGTTGTTGGTAAAACACTGGAATATTGCTTTAGTAGATTGGGATATGAAGTTATCCCTCATGACATTATTTTAAAAACTAAAATTAATGATGTTTTGGAGACGGACATTTGCTATATTTGTGTTCCTACTCCAAGCACATCTGAAGGTAAATGTGATACTTCTATTGTACTTGATGTTGTAACCCAACTTAATTTATTAAATTATCAAGGCGTAGTTGCTATAAAATCTACCGTTGAACCAGGAACAACACAAAACTTGATAGATTTGTATGATTTAAAAATATGCCACGTTCCAGAATTTCTTAGAGAACGATGTGCAGTATCTGATTTTATGGATAATCATGATATATGTATTGTTGGAACTTTAGATGAAAGTATTTTTGAAATAGTTAAAAAATCTCATGGGTTTTATCCCAAAAACTATATTATGTTAAATCCAACTCAGAGTGAAATTTTAAAATATTTTCATAACATTCATAATGCTACTATGATTACTTTAGCAAATGTTTTTTATGAAATATGTGAAAATCTTAATGTCAATTATGATGATGTTAAAAATGCCCTCACTAAAAAAGATTTTATATCTGGATTGTATTTAAATTGTAATAAAAATCTTAGAGGATTTTCTGGTTCTTGTTTACCAAAAGACACACTAGCAATGGATAATTATTGTAAACAAAATAATTTAAATATTAAATTATTTGAAACAATCATTGAGGATAATAAAAAATTTTTATGAAAATACTTATAACTGGTGGAACTGGATTTATAGGATCTCATTTAGCTAGGCATTTGTCTAAAAATAATGATGTAACTATATGCGATAATAATTTTAGGGGTAAAGTAGATGAGTTTGTAAAAGATATCGCTTATATTGAGTGTGATTTAACAAAGGAAGATGAGTACGAAAAACTAGGAAAATATGATTATGTATACCATTTTGCTGCTATAAATGGCACTAGTAATTTTTATGAAATGCCATATCAAGTTTTAGAAATTAATACTTTGATTAATATAAATTTTATAAAATGGTGTAAGAAGACTGGGGTGAAAAAGGTATTATATACTTCATCATCTGAAGTGTACGCATCTACTGTCGATAAAGAGATACCAACAAAAGAAGATGTTACAGTTTCAATTAATAATGTTTACAATCCAAGATGGTCTTATGCTGGAAGTAAAATACTTGGTGAATTGATGTTTATAAATTCTGGTCTTAATTTTTCCATAGTCAGACCTCACAATATCTATGGTCCAAGAATGGGATATAACCATGTAATTCCCGAAGTTATTAACCGTGTTCTTTTAAAAGAAAATCCCTTTAAAGTTTATGGTGGAAATCAAACCAGATCTTTTTGTTACGTTGATGATGCAATATTAATGCTTGAGAGTATTATGAATAGTGAGCATAGTAATCGTAAAATTATTAATATTGGTGTTAATGATGAAATTTCTATAAGAGATTTGGTTTATAAAATATTTTCTATATTTGATTATAAATCTGAAATTTTGAATTTAAATTTTAAAGATGGGTCTGTTGATAGAAGATCTCCAAATATCGAACTGATGTGCAATATAACTAATATTACAAAGTTTACTTCAATACAAGAAGGACTTGAAAAAACTTGTAAATGGTATAAGAACAATGCATTACTTTGAAAAAATAAATCCAGATCTTATAGGTAATTTTGAAGATTTGGTATACTCCCCGAGAAGACAGTTTCCCGATGATAGTACTGTAAATCATTGGAAAGATCTTGGTCATTTATATGTTAATTATACTGGATTTTTAATTGAAGAATATAAGGGACTTCCTAGTTGGTGTTATGATGTACTCAATCAATTAAGTAATAAGTTTAAAATAACTAATCCAAAATTATGTTTATATTGTATGCCACCAGGAACAATAATGCCAGAGCATAAAGATACATATCCCGTCTATAAAAAAATGCTTGGTATTGATGACCCTAATCAGGTATGTAGAATTTTAGTTTTTTTGGATGACTGGAAATCTGGTCATTATTTTGAAGTTGATGATGATCCAATAGTGAACTGGAATAAAGGTGATTGTTGTATGTGGTTGGGTGAAGCTCCACATGTTGCCGCAAATATTGGTCGAGAAAATAGATATACATTACAAGTGACCGCTAGAATTTTGAATGAATAATATTATAAATCTGTATGGTGATTATTGTTCTTCTTTTACCTTTAAATGTGAAAATTTAGAAGTTGATAAATGTAGGGAATATAATGGGTGTTATATGAGTACAAAGGAGAAATTAGTATATTTACATATAGACAAATGTGCTAGTACATCGATTTCATCAGCATTAAAAAATTTAATGTTTATTGATATGACTAATATTGATGTAAATGATATTGAAATGTTATTAGATTATAAAAAATATAAGTCTTTTTGTGTGATTAGGGATCCAATAAAAAGATGGATTTCTGCACTTGGTGAATTTATGAATAGGTTTGATGTATCAACTAATTATATTATTGAACAAATAAAAAATAAAAAATACATATTTGATTATCACACTTCTCCACAACACGTATTCATAGATCCCTACATAGATAAATTAGATAATACTTATTTAAAATTGGATGATAAATTAGAGGATAAAATAAATCAACTATTACACCATTCAAAAATATCTCTTCAAAAAGAAAGAGAGAGTAATATAATTACAAAACTTATGTGTGAAAAAATATTTTATACCTATGTTAGAATGGATTTAAAATATTTTTATAAATTGTATGAAAAGGATTTTGTTCTTTATAGTAAATCAATATGAATAATTTTTCTGTCATCGAAGATTTTGAAAAAATAATATCTGAATTTTTTGGTTCACCTTATGCAGTGGCAACGGATTGTTGCACTCATGCCGTAGAATTATGTTTGAGATATGAACAATACAATAATATTCTTATTCCTGAGCATACCTATATTTCAATTCCATTTACTGCAGAAAAACTAGGATTGAAGTGGGATTGGCAAAGAAATTATCAATGGAGAGATTATTATTATCTTGGGAATACAAATATAATAGACGCTGCATTCTTATGGAAGCAGAATAGTTACATTAAAAATACTTATATGTGTGTAAGTTTTCAATTTAGAAAACATTTAAGTTTGGGTAGAGGTGGAATAATTTTGTTGGATAACAAAGAAGCATATGATGTACTTAAAAAAATGGTATATGATGGTAGATCATCCGATAAACCATGGGGTGAACAAAATATAAAAATGATTGGATATCATTATTATATGACCCCAGAAATAGCATCAATGGGAATTGAAAAGTTTAAAGATGTTGCATATAAAGAACCCAAAAGATATGGATATTTAAATTATCCCTATCTTCCAGACATGGAGGTTTTTAGAAAATGAATTTAGATAATAAGTTAAAAAATTTACCACCAATATTTTATCAAAATTTAGATCATAGAATTGATAGAAAAAATAATATGGAAACCCAATTTAAAAAATGGGGAATAACTGATTACACCAGAGTTTCTGCTTCTAGGTATTCTATCGATAAAATTGATGAGTGGAAAGATAAGTTAGATTTGATGTTATTAACTCCTTCAGACGCTTCAATTGTAATGAACCAATTTACTACAATAATAGATTGGTATAATTCTGGAATTTCTGAATATTGTATTATTATGCAAGATGATTTATCCCTTGATTTAATAGAATATTGGATGTTTGATTGGGATTATTTGATGAAAAACCTTCCTTATAATTGGGATTGTATTCTTTTATATTTTTGTCATTATGCCTATATTCCAATGCATCTTAAAAAGAGACTTCATAATTGTTGCTCAGGTGCATGTTATATGATTAACAGATGGTATGCTGAAAAGTTAATCAAAATGCATTTGAGACCTGATGGTGGATTTAAATTGGATAATAATTTAAGAGATTGTAGAGTTGAAAAACCTTGTTATAGTAGTGATGATTTTTTAATCTATCAAGTCGGTGTTAATTATACCTTACCATTATTTTCGTTAAATCAACATCTATCACAAAATCCAGATAATAAACCAAGTTTATTTCCTGGGCAAGATTATGATGATACTATAAAAATGCATCACAATAAAATGAATGATATATTCTCTAGTTATTATATCAAGAAATGGTGGATGAATGAAAGTCAAGAATTTACTGCTGAAGATTTTTTTAATTATAATAAATCTAATGATTATAAAATGACAATAACCATACCATCTTTTAACAACACTTATATAACATTATGAATGTAGAAAATACAAATAAATTAACTGGAATTCCTAGAATACGTTATTTCAATCACGATAAAGACACTCAAAATAAACAAGTTATTGAAGATAATTTTATAAAATGGAATATTGCAAATTATGAAAGAATTTCTTATGAATATAAAAATTATAAGAAAGTAATTTTAGATGATGATTTATCTTTAACTGATAATCAATTGATATATAATTTTACTCATTTGAAATCTATTATTGATTGGTATGATAATTTTGAAGATGAATATTGTATTTTTATGGATGATACTATAAACATTAATCTTGCTGAATACTGGTCATTTAATTGGAAATTTTTAATGAAGTGTCTTCCTTATAATTGGGATTGTGTACAATTAAATGTTATTAAATCTGATGTTCTTTCTATGCATCTTAAACCTAAAGATGAAGATATATGTAAATCCAAATGTTTTATGATAACTAGACAATTTGCTAAAAAAATAAAAAAATTACATTTTTTTGATGGTAAATATAAGTTACATAATGGCACTAAAAATTATAGCATACAAGAGTACTATTATGGGGATATAAATTTTTTTCTGTTTGAGATGGGTATATGCTATACATTCCCAATTTTCAATACGTGGGGAAATTATGAAGATGACATTGAAAAAAATTCATCTGTCAGTGTTGAGAATTGGTGGAAGACTAAATCAAAGTTATTTACTGTTTTTGATAAATTTCATTTTTGTAAACCTAATGATTTCAGAATGAAACTTTTTTTGGAAGATGATCACCAAAATAAAGTATATGGAGAAGCATTAAATATAAAATTTATGAATGATGAGCAAAAAATATTATGGATTTAAATAACAAATTAAAAAATATACCACATATTTATTATTTTAATCTTGACAATAGAACAGATAGACGTGAATACATGGAAACCCAGTTTAAATATTGGGGTATAAAAAACTATACTAGAATATCTGGAACTAAATTTTTAGCATCTAAAAAGGATGAATGGAAACATTTAATAATTGATTGTCAGAATTATAATTTATTGGTTCCTATTGCCGCCAACGCAATAACGCATCTAGATTTTTTAAAAACATGGTTGAGGAGTAGTAATGATGAATATTTGATATTGATGGAAGATGATTATGATTTAAGTTTAATAGAATACTGGCATTTTGATTGGGATTATTTGATGACGAGGATACCTTATGATTGGGATTGTATTCAATTGGGATATGAAAATCCTTTAGGTCTTAGGTTTTATTTACACCCTATAGATTCTGCTCATGATTTTGGTCCTTGTTTATTGAATAGAAATTATGTTGAAAAACTTATAAGATTGCATTGTGAAGGTGACAGGTATAAGTTAGTAAACACAGTTTGTAGTGCTGCTTGGAATCGGCAAGAAGATGTTGCTGGTTCTGGAACTGTTGATTATTTTATGTGTCACCCTGGAAAGACATATACAATACCTTTAATAACGACAAATCCTGATTTTGGTAGTTTTGAAAATCACAGTAGAGTTCAACACAATATTTACCGACAGGGTGGAGATGTTATGGCTAGAAATACATACTATTATTGGTGGAAAAATGAAAGAGATAAGTTTACTTTAGATGAATTTTTCACGTATGGAAAACCAAATGACCACTTAATGGTTTATAATCCAGCAAGATATAAAATGTATGACCATAAAAAATAAATTAAAAAATATACCTCATATTTACTATGTAAATCTTGATGAGAGAATTGATAGAAAAAAATATATGGAAACGCAATTTAAAAGGTGGGGTATAGAAAATTTTACAAGGATATCGGCATCTAAATTTTTAGTATCTGAAAAAGAAAAATGGAAGCATTTGGTATTGGGTGATACTACAAATTCTTTTTCTTATGCTGTTGCACATGCAATAACACATTTTGATTTTTTAAAACACTGGTTAGATGCTACTGATGATGAGTATCTAATAATGATGGAAGATGATTATGACTTGGGAATTATTGAATATTGGCATTTTGACTGGGACTATTTGATGTCTAAATTGCCGTATGATTGGGATTGTATTATGTTGGGATTTGAATCCCCCGATATAATTCCTTTTTATCTTCATCCATTAAATTATGAGTATTCTTTAGGTCCTTGTTTATTTAATAGAAGTTATGTTGAAAAACTATTGAGATTGCACTGTGTTGGTGATAAGTATAAACTTGATAATAATATAGGGAATTCTGTATGGAAAAATCATAAGGGATATAAAAGTGTTTCTGGTACTGGTGATTATTTTTTATGTCAAAATGGAAAAACTTATGCATTGCCATTAATACCATTAAATCCGTGTTTTGGAAGTTTTGAAGACAATGTTTGGTTACCTAGACCTCACATGCAAATATGTTTAGATACATATTATGATTGGTGGAAATACTGTAGAGATAAATTTACTTTAGATGAATTCTTTACTTATGGTAAACCAAATGATAGTTTGATGCAGAGGAGTGTTGTTGATTGTGACCCTAAATATTTTTTTAATAAGATGATAAGTATAAGAGAACAGGTATTGTTGCAATATGAGTAATATGAAATTACATGAAAAAATAATTGGAATTCCAAAAATATATTATTTGAATTATGACCATCATTTAAATAGAAAAAATTATATCGAAGATCAGTTTTCTAAATTTGGAATAGAAAATTATGAAAGAGTGTCTACATCTACCTACAACGAAAGTAATATTGGGGAAAAGGTAATAGACTTAAATTTATACAGATTGAATTATAATGTTGCTTCTTATGCGGTATCCGTTCTAGAATTCATTAAGAAATGGTTGAGTGAAACTGATGAGCAATATTTTATTTTAATAAAAGATATAACTGATTTTGAGATCATAGATCATTGGGTTTTTGATTGGAAAACAATTATGGATAATATTCCATATGATTGGGACTGTATACAATTGGGATTTGAAAATGTATCAATAATTCCTTTTTATTTGCATCCAATATTACCAAGTCATACATTTGGACCATCTTTGATAAACAGGCATTATGCTAAAAAAATAGTAAAGTTACATTATTCTGGTGATAAGTGTAAATTATCTAATTACATTGCCAACATGAATATGGGTGGTCATTCTGGAACTATTGATTATTTTATTGGACACAATGGAAAAACATATTCAATTCCTTTGTTACCATCTAATCCTAAGTTTTTAAATAAAGATGGAAAGAAATATAAATTAATATCTTGCTGTAGAAATGTGTATTATGATTGGTGGCAAAATCAGTCTAATAAAGTAACTCTAGATGAATTTTTTACATATGGTAAACCTAATGATATCTCTATGATTAGAAAAATTAAAAATTATAGTTGGTGGTTGTTTGAATAATGGATTTATTTAATAAGTTAAAAAATATCCCACACATTTATTATTTGAATTTAGATAATAGAGTTGATAGAAAAGAGTATATGGAAAAACAATTTCTGTATTGGGGCATAACAAATTATACTAGAGTTTCTACTTCAAAATACTTAGCTTCAAGATCTAAAGAGTGGTCGAACTTAATAGAAGGTAAAGTAAAAAATATACCTGCATATGTAGTTGGAACTGCCATAAGTCATTTTGAAACATTAAAAATGTGGTTAAATACGACTAATGATCCATATGTCATTTTAATGGAAGATGATTATGATTTAAATTTGATAAGATATTGGCATTTTGATTGGGATTATTTGATGTCAAGATTACCTTATGATTGGGACTGTATTCAATTAGGTTTTGAGACTAAAGAGTATATTCCCTTTTTCTTACACCCCAAAACCAGGGGTAGTTTTTTTGGACCAGTTTTAATTACTAGGGAATATGCAGAAAAAATATTGAGACTGCATATGAATGGTGATAAGTATTGTTTAGATAAAGTAGTTTGTGATTTAACTTTTAAAGACTGTTCTATCACTGTAGATTATTTTATAGGTCATACTGGAAAAACATATTGTATACCATTAATTACTACAAACACGGAACTTGGTAGCACCGAGTATGATGTATTGATAGATAGAAAACATCATGAATTGTGTAAAAAGTATTATTATTACTGGTGGATCAATAAAAGGAATGATTTTACTTTAGATGAATTTTTTACTTACGGTAAACCAAACGATGAAAAAATGACAATTAGGGTTGATTGTTGACAATTTTATAAAAATAATTTAAAATATTTCTATTTAATAAATGTATAGTACTAATGAATGGGGAAAACTAAAGAAAGTAATAGTTGGTGTTGCAGACTATGCGACTATTCCTCCTTTAGATAAAAGTCTTCGCACTATTAATTATGCTGATGTACAAGATGAAAACACTATAAAAACGGGACCTTATCCAAAACAAGTTATAGATGAAGCAAATGAAGATTTGGAAATATTTGTTGATTTTTTAAAAAAACAAGATGTAGAAGTTTTAAGACCAAAGAGAGAACCAACAGAATATTATAATTTTTGTCCAAGAGATTGTATTTTTATTCATGGCAATAAGGCTATTTCTGCACCTATGCCATTAAGATCTAGAGAAAATAATTGGTTATCCATGAAGCATCATTTCAATAATGATGTTATAGAATTAAAATGTAATTATATGGATGATCTTTATAATGAAAAATGTATTGGAAATCCTGATATTTTAGCACTTAATGATAATATAGTTGCTTTTGATGCTGCTAATGCAATACGTGCCAACGAACATATTTTATATCTAGTTTCTAATAGTGGTAATAAATCTGGTGGAAGGAAAATATCAAATATTTTAAATGAAGGGTCGGACGTTCAATATAAAGTTCATTATTTGGAAAATGTTTATAGTTATGTTCATATTGATACTACAATTGCTTTCTTACGTGAAGGTTTACTTTTAGCAAATCCAAGTAGAATTAAATCTAGAGATGTTCTTCCCGAACCATTTGATAAATGGGATATTATTTGGTGTCCAGAACCAATAGACATTGGTTATTATCCAGGATATAATAATGCTTCGGAGTGGGTAAATATGAATTTGTTTAGTGTAAATCCAAATTTAGTTGCTCTAGAAGAGCACCAGCATCCTACTAGGAAAGTTCTTGAAAAATCTGGTATAGAATGTGCTATGCTACCTATGAGGCATCAACGCACCTTGAGTGGTGGATTTCACTGTGTAACTTTAGATCTTGAGAGGGATTAATTATGGAAATTGGATTTATCGGACTTGGTAAACTTGGAATGCCGTGTGCCGAAGAGATCGTCCTTCATGGACATAATGTGAGTGGTTATGATGTCTTAGAGCGTAACAGTGATTTGGTTTCTGTTAAAAGTTCTATTAAAGAAGTTGTAGATAGTAAAGAGATTGTTTTTATCGCTGTTCCAACTCCACATGATCCTGAATATGATGGTAGTAAACCTTGTATGGATCTTGAACCAAAAGATTTTTCTTATAATATTGTAAAAGAGTGTTTAGTTGAAGCGAACAAGTACATGAATAAAAATCAATTACTTGTTCTTATTTCTACGGTTCTTCCTGGAACAACTAGAAATGAATTTTGCGATTTAGTTGAGAATACTAGATTTGTTTACAACCCTTATCTTATCGCAATGGGTTCTGTCGCTTGGGATATGGTTAATCCTGAGATGGTTATGATTGGGACGCAAGATGGTAAAAGGAATGGAGATGCTAAACAACTGATTAATTTTTACGAAACAATCATGGAAAATGATCCTCCATATGTTGTTGGTACTTGGGACGAATGCGAGTGCATTAAAGTTTTTTATAATACCTTCATCAGTAATAAGATTAGTTTTGTCAACATGATACAGGATGTTGCTGAACGATCTGGTAATATTAATGTTGATGTTGTTACTAAAGCATTATGTCTAGGTTCTTCTAGAATTATTAGTTCTCATTATATGACTGCAGGAATGGGTGATGGTGGTGCATGTCATCCAAGAGATAATATTGCTCTTCGGTATCTTGCTGAAAAATTAGATCTTGGATATGATTTATTTGAAAGTATTATGGGATCTCGTGAGGTTCAAGCAAAAAATCTTGCAAAGAAATTGATTGAACTTGCTGGTGATGAATTACCTATTGTTATTCATGGTAAAGCGTATAAACCAAAGGTTCCTTATATTGACGGTAGTTATAGTCTTCTAGTTGGACATTATTGTGTTGAGATGGGTAAAACGCCAATTTATGTTGACAAGTACACTGGGGATGAATATACTCCAAATGGTCCTGCAGTATTTCTCCTTGCTCATAGTGCTTCTACTACATATTGGCACGAAGATAGTAAGGATGAACTTTATTGTGAAATTCCGAGTGGTAGTATTATTCTTGACCCCTGGAGAAAATTTAAATCTGATGAACATCATGTAATTCATTATGGAAACAGTAGATTTAGCACTTGACTAAAATTGACTACCTTGATACAATAACAAAGAAGACATTAAAAAATTATGGCAACTATCGATACAACCAAATACATTGATTTTGTGCGTCAAACTACTAGTGCTGCAAGTACCGATTATGCTGCATTTTTATCTCGTTTGACTGAACTTGAAACCTTGGATTGTGATGTCCCCCGTCTATTAACTGCTGCAGTCGGTATGGGTGCAGAAGCGGGGGAATTTACTGAGATTGTTAAAAAGATTATCTTCCAGGGTAAACCTTATAGTGAAGATAATATTGAACATCTTAAAATTGAACTTGGAGACATTCTTTGGTATGCTGCTCAAGCGTGTATGGCACTTGAAGTATCTTTTGAAGAAGTTATGGAAAGAAATTATAAAAAGCTGAGTGCTCGTTATCCTGAAGGAACCTTTGATGTTTATCGTTCAGAGAATAGGGTGGAAGGAGATCTCTGATACTTTACCTCCCAAATGGGAGGTTTTTTTATAAATATTTTTATAAAAATAACGATAATCTAAAATGGATTTTACTAACCCAGATGGAATGAGAGATTTGTATCAATCAATTTATCTCTCCGAAGATGTGGATCAACTTGACGAAGTTTCTGATAAACTAGCAAGAGCGGCAAGAAATACTAGAGAGAGAAGATACAACGCTTCTTTAGGTGATGGTGGAATGTCTGCTAACTATAGTAAGCAGAATGCTAAGAAGAATATGTTGAATAAAACTCTTGCTTCAAGAGCAGCGAGAACTGGAAGTAAAATTAAACCAGTTGAGGAAGAGATTGATATTTACGATATTGTTCTTGAGTATCTTTGTGTAGAAGGTTATGCAGAAGATCTTGATGATGCCGAATGGTTAATGGCAAATGAGTTAACTGAAGAAGATATTGAAGAAATTCTTGAAGCACAAAAACCTCTTCCAACTCAAAAAATGCAAAACAGAAGATTTTATGTAAATATGAAGACGGGAGAAGCTGCTGGTAGTTCACGCAATCAAAAAATTGATAGTGTTCTGCAGGCACACAAAAAAGATCCAGAGGGTGAGGCAGCAAAAGCAAGAGCAAAATCGAAGTACAGAGGTTGATAAATAAATCGGAAGGTTGCTCTAACCCCTTGACTTTTTAGTTGAGGGGTTTTATAATATTTGAACTTGGGGAATTAACTCAGTTGGTAGAGTGACAGCTTTGCAAGCTGTAAGTCAGGGGTTCAAGTCCCCTATTCTCCACTTGCCCAAATGGCGGAATTGGTAGACGCGCAGGGTTTAGGTTCCTGTAGATTAATCTGTGGAGGTTCAAGTCCTCTTTTGGGCACTCTAAATACATGTAAGTAATCGCAGTTGGATGTGGTAGTAAACTTACAAATTTTAAAATCTCTTATCGAAGGGATAACGCAAAAAGATAGAAGGACATATAAACTTGGTAGAGTTATGGTAGTGAATGCTCCCATAATTGGTGGGAGAAAGGCGGACGTGATATTACCGAACGATGTTGACGTTCATAAAACTTCTGAGAATATACGAGATTATCTTGATAGTAAATTCAATAAAGGAACTAAAAAGTTTAATGTTACATATTTTTCTAGTGGAACTAAAAGAGAGATATCAATAAATCAAATAGTTTTAAATATAAAAACTGAAACTAAAACCGACTATAATTTGGGTAATGTTGCTGAAGGAGTAGTTGCTGCTGCAATAGCATGTAGGTTTGTAAATAAAGAAGCACCAATAACTCCAAATGATGTTTATGATATGATTGATAAAATGAGTAACAGTGGTAAAACTCCGATAGCGGGAAGAAAAAGTTTTTCTACAACAGTTAATTTAAAATCATCAAATAAAGGTATAAGTATTGAAGATGATGTTAGATTATATGTAGAATTATCATCTGCAAATATAGACTTTTTATTTGGATCTAGAGAAAATAAAAAAGACTTGGATGGATATGTTAAAGGTGCAGTCAAATATGCAAATAATCAAAAAGTGTCTAGATGGGCAAAATTAATATATTTAAATGGTAGATATGATAAGATAGATGTAGAAGCGAAAGGCGTTGCTACAAAAGGAACTAAAGTTGATGTTGATGTTAAATTGACTGATCATAAAGGTAAACCGAGAAATATTGATATCAAAGCATCTTTGAAATCTGGTGATATAAAACAGTTTGGACAAAAAGGTGGAGTTAAATTTGATTCTATAAAAGAATTTTTTAATCAATTATTTGATATCAATATCGATACATTGAAATCTAAATATGAAAAATTATTGATAGAAGAGAAGAAAACAGATAAAGCATTTGAGGTAGTTTATTCTGAAGTTAATGATAGGTTGACTGATCTTATAAGAACTGATAGAACTAAAAAAAGTTTATTTGAAAAACTGGGTAAGGGTATAAAATATTATGCAACTTTAAATGAAGAAAATGTCGAGTTGGTTCAAATTGGATCTGGTGAAGCTAGAATATATAACTTTAAAAATCTTCCAGATTTAATGGTTCAATATGATTTTTATGTTGAGTATAGTACTTATGCGAGTGGTGATGATCAGACTTTACCAATAATTACTATTCATGAAAAATTATCTAGAAAAAAACTGATAACTATAAGATCAAAATATGAACAAAGATCTGATGGAACAATAACATATAGACAATATCTTGAAAAAGAAGAATTCCTATCTGAATTGATTTCAAGAGCTGCTTAAATTAATAAATATCATTATATCAAGACAATTATGAAAAATTTTTCTCAGTTTATATCCGAAACTAGATCTATTGCATCTTTGCAAGGTAAGAGATTGGGTCTCGTTCCAGACGGGCATGGGGGGTATCATGATAAAAAAACTGGAGAGTTTATTGCTAAAAATGAAGGTGGTAGATTAAAGTTCTATAATCAAAATCAAGTTTTGGGGCAACCAGATCCTCCCCAAGTAAGAACACAACGTAATCAGCAAATTGCATACACACAGCAAGTTTCTAAAAAGAAAGTGCGTGAAGGTGTTGATTATGAAAGAGAACTGCGTGAAAAATATATTTCGGGTGAAATATTTAAACAGGGTGAAATTGTTGAAAATATTAATACTAGAATGGTTGGTAAAATTATAAGAAGAGGTACTAATTATTTGATCTGTGTTACTGAAAATGATCAGATGTTTAAATCTTGGATTAAAGATGTTGTTGAATATACTGAAGTTGCAGTTGACAGTGAAACTAGAGTTCCTGGAAAACCAAATACACTAGTAGGAACAACTGGTTATTTTAAATATGCTGCAAAAATGACACCAGGTGCATTGGGAACAAATAAAGAATATTTGGCGCATGGTCAAAAACCCTATGGTATTAATTTCATAAATAAGTATAAAGTAAAAAATAGAAATTAGAGGAATGTCTAAATTACACCACGTTGTTACTGATCTCCATCAGGTTTATTTGACTGAGATGGAAGCAAAAATTAAACCTCAAATGGGTAAAAAAGAAGCACCATCTTCTGAAAGTGGTGGTGAAGGGGGTGGGGATGATAATATCAAAAAGCAGGCAAGACAACTTGCTTACGATACCCGTTATAAAGCGAGAAGAGAAGACATTCCTCTAGAAAGAGCTTGGTCTCAAGTCCTTCAGAATTCTTCTGCTTCAGCACCTGTAAAAGAACTCGCCAAAAATATGATTTTTGGTGGAGTTAAGAAGGAAGAATTTGAATTAGAAGAAGGTAAAAAAGTTTTAAAAAAAGGAACTTCAACAGCATCTAATAAAAAGGATATGGTTTTAGTCACTCCTGCAAAGGGGTTTGGTAAACCATATCGTAGATATGCGGATCTTAAGAAAAAGCATGAATTAAGAAGAAATCCTCAAATTCAATCTGTAGTTGGAACTGCATATGGAACTCCATATGAGGGTGAAAGGAAGAAAGGTGAGCAGACTGCATCAGCACTTCAACCTAAAAAACCAGAAAAGAAAGCTAAAAAAGATTATGATGGTGATGGAAGAATTGAAAGTGGTACTGATGAGTGGAAAGGTTCTAGAGATAAAGCAATTAAAAAATCAGTAGCTAAAAAGGTTGCTGGAGTGAAAGAAGAATTTTCTTCATGGAGAGAAGATCTTAGTGAAGTTATGGATGTTTTGGATAAAGAAAAAAATGATAAGAAAATTTCGGAAAAGAAAGTAAATAATAAAATTGTAATTAATCCACCTTTAAAAGAGGCAATGTCTTCTCTTGGTGGTGAGGTAATTGGTGTAGATGAAATTAATGAAGATTATTTGTTTGAGAGTGTTGATATTGCAACCGAATATTTCTTCAATCAAGGACTAAATGAATATGGTTTAGATATTGTTATTGAAGAACTTGGATTAGAAAAGTTTACTGATTTTGTATTCTATGTTGCTGAAGATTATGAGTTAATTGAAGCGAGAAGAAGTGGTCGTATTGAACCAGTCACTAAGACTGGAAAATCTATTGGTAGTTTAAAAGGTGGTGCAAAAGCATCTGCTATTAGAGCAAAGCAAAAAGAAAAGGCGGCAAGAGATACGACTGATGACAGACCATCTGGAATGACTGCTGCTCTTAGAAGTCAGTCTTCGGTTGCTAAGAAAGTGACTACTGATAAAGGTAAAAAAGCAGTAGAAAAAGCAAAAGCATCTCAAGGTACTAAAAAACCATTAAAAGATAGAATTGCTAAGGGTGTTCTTGGTGCTGTTAAGGCATATCAGCAAGGAATGGAACGTCATAAAGCAGCAACTGCGACTGCAGGTAAAGCACTTAAAGTTGCAGCAAAAGGTGCTTCCGAATTTGGTAAAGGTGTTGCTTCTGGTGTAAAGGCAACTGGTAAAGCGGCACAAACAGCACATAGAGTTCTTAAGAATTCATATGAAATGGATGAAGCTGTCTATGGTGGTGAACCAAAAAAACCAGCAGCACCAGCAGATACTAGAATGACTGTCACTGCTGCTGATAAAAAAGCAAACACCAAAGCGTGGCAAAATTATAAGGCAGGTCACAAAGGTTATAAGGCAGCAGACCATTTACAAAATGAAGCAAAGAAAATGAAAGGTGAAGATCCTTGTTGGAAAGGATACCAAATGGTAGGAACTAAAAAGAAAGGTGGTAAGGAAGTTCCTAATTGTGTTCCTGAAGAAGCAAAAAATCCTTATGCTATAGGGATGGCTGCTGCGATGAAAGCAACTGGTGATAAACCACCCCTAAAAAAGTCTACGATTAATAAGGCACATAAAATTGCTAAGAAAGTAGATGAAGCAATTTCCACTCCAACTGGTCAACAGGGAAATCAAGTTACTGGTAAACAGCAAGATACTGAGCAGAAACAAACTAAAAATGCTCAAGCAAAATTAAATAAAATTTTATCTGCAAGAAAAAATCTTCAACAAGCACAGACCCAAGCAATTAGATCTGGTGTAACTAATATTGGAGATTCTTTTGAGATTGATGGTCAAGATGTTAGTGAATTAAATCGTTATGAAAAAGAAACTGGAACATCTTCTGGTTCTCTTAATATGCCAAAAGGAAGACCAACTCAAAAGGGTGGGGATACCGATCCTGCACTCAGAGCAGTTAGAAAAACTATGCGTGGTATGACTGGCAAACCTGCAGGTCAACAAAAAAAAGTTCCTGGTAAAAAACCACCTGCTGCTGGTGAATATGGTGCTCCAGCATCTCCTGCACAAAAAGTAGCAAAACGTCGTGCTGCTGCCCAAAGATCACAAGACATGATGCATTCAAGATTTGATTGATTGCTAAATAAGAAAGGATACTCTATTTGGAGGTCATCATGGATGTAGTTGTAAAAGTGGTAAAACCACTTCTTCTCAAAATTGCTACTCACCCAGCAGTTAAAAATCTTGTGATTGAACTTCTTGAGAAATATGTAAAGACAACTGATAATAGTATTGATGATATGGTTCTTGCTACAGTTAAAGAACTTCTCTTTAAACCACAAGAATGATTACGTGTTTAGTAACTAATTGGGGAGTAACTATTATTCTTGGTCTACTGTTAACTGCTTCTGAATGGTTAGCAAAAACAAAAAGATTTGAGGAAAATGGGTTGCTTGATTTAGTAACTCATTTTTTAAAAATAATTTTACGTAAGGGAGACCAAAAGTAACGTCTCCCTTTTTTATAAATATTTCTTAGAATAACTTTACGGAAGAAACAACATGGCACTCTGGGGAAACAATGACGCTAAAGGTGCTGGTGGTACAGTAACACTCGATTATGCAACCCTCACAGTAACTGGTACTGCAACTACTTTTGGACAGGTAGGTGCTGCTGCAACTGGAGATGTAATTAGATTTGGTGTCCACACTGGTGTTGCTGGTGTTGGTACTTATTTTGGTGAAGCAGTTATTGTTGGAATTGCAAGCACTACTCAACTTTCAATTGCTTCTACTGCTGGACTTAGTGGAGTTGCGATTGCTGGTACTTCATTCCAAATTACCGAAGCACCAAAATACACTGTTTTAGATCCAAATTATAACTCAGCAAATACTAGTGGTAATATACATGTTTATGGAGTTGCTGAAGGTGGTACAACTGCTGCACAAACTACTTCGTATGAATTAACTCATGCAGGTTGGGTTGGTGTTACAACTTATGTTGACCAACATGGCAATCTTAGAGTTAAAAAAGAAACTCTTGTTGCTATGTCTGGAATTACCACTGGCAACACACCAATCTATGACGGAAACCCACTAGCATAATAGTATATGTTTTTTAATGAACTGAATGAAGATAATTTTTTATTATTTGCAATTAAACATTACGAAAATCCTCAAGCGGTAACTAAAGAGGATTTTGATCGTGATTTGAACCATTTTAAATACATTAAGAGATTGCTAAAAAGATATAAAAATACTGGACAGTTGAAAACGCATCTTTTAATAAATCACTTTACAATTTTATATAATATTTTTGGTGAGGCAACAACTCCAATGCTGTTTTATAAAATTGAAAGTGATTTGTGGTCTGTGATGAAAACTTTTGTTATATTTTTAAATAGACTTCCACAATATCCAAAATGTTATATACACGATGTTCCTGTTGATATTGGATGTTTAGCAGAATTGCAAAAGGTTTACAAAAATGAAAAGTGTTGATAAGGTAATTCAAATACTTAGAGAAATGATGGTTGCTAATGCACCAGGAACTGGTGGTGGATTTAGCACTGAATCTGATCCATCTGGTCCTGTTGCTGGAAAAACTCCAAAACTTTTTAGTGGTAAGGTTCAAAAAAGATATATTTACGGGGGACAAAAATCTCGTAAAAATTGGTTAGATTACTTTAACTCTAAAGGAAAATAAAAATGTTCTCGCAAGAATCAAAATTAGCGGTTCTTGAATCTAAACTCAATATTTATGAAGACTTATCCCGCGAAATGTTATCAAAATTAGAAACGGCAGTTGATAAAATTTCTGAGGGCAATTCTCGCATTGCTACAATTCTTGCAAAACATGATGAAAGAATAGAGCAAAGTATTAAAACTGATGAATTAATTGTCAGAATGATTGATGATTTGAAAGAAGAGAATAAAGAGGATCATAAATCAGTAGTATCTAGAATTGAAACATTAGAAAAAGTTGTAGAAGATCTTAAAAAATTTAGATGGCAGTTTGCTGCTATTGTTAGTGCTACTTTAATATTTGTTGGAATTATTCCAACTTTAAAAACTGTATTTTACTCGCATTCAGTTTCACAAGAAGTCAGAAAATAAATATATTTAATTCGGCGGAAAACGCCATGACTAAAACTGAAATTAAACTAACAAAAATAAAGTCTTTATATTATTTGCAAAAAGTTACAAACTCTGTTATTAAATGGACTAGCATACTGTCCTACCAATCTCTTGAAAAATCCATTGACATGACAAGGCACTAGTGTTACGATAACTAAACCTAGATTATGAAAAATGGATTTTGTTGATGTAAAATTCATAGGATTGGTATCACCAAAACTACAAAAATTCAAAAGGGTTAAAGCAGACCTTTACAATTTTCGCTGCCCTATCTGTGGTGATTCTCATAAATCTAAAATAAAGGCAAGAGGATATTTGTATTCTGTAAAAAATAATACCAATTATAAGTGCCATAATTGTGGATCTAGTTTGTCATTTAATAATTTTTTAAAAATGATAGATCTAGAAATTCATAAACAATATGTTTTAGAAAAATTTAAAGAGGGACACACTGGTAAAAATTTTGTTGTCGAACAACCAAAATTTGAGTTTAAAAAACCTGTTTTTTTGAAAAAAGAAAAACCTGAAGAATTAAATATACCAAAAGCGTCTTCAAATTCAACCGCAAAAATTTATCTAGAACGTAGAAAACTTAATTCAGATAAATTTTATTATGTGGATAAATTTAAGGAATGGTCTAATTCTTTAAAATATACTTTCAATAAGAAAAGTTTGGAATATGATGAACCTAGGATTATTATACCAATTCATTATCAAAATAAATTTGTTGGATTTCAGGGAAGAGCACTAGGTTTAAACAAGGTTAAATATATTACCATCATGATTGATGATGACGCACCAAAAATTTATGGTTTAGATAATATTAAAAAAGATGAAACAATTTATGTCACAGAAGGTCCGTTCGATTCCACTTTCATTTCAAACGCAATTGCTCTTTGTGGAGCTGACGGTGATCTTAGTAAGTGGGGTATTAACAATCCTGTGTGGATCTATGATAACGAACCACGAAATTCAGAGATTGTATCAAGGATTTCAAGAACAATCGATAAAGGTGAAAGGGTTGTAATTTGGCCATCAACAATAAAAGACAAAGATATCAATGATATGGTTTTGTCTGGACATAACGTTCAGAAGATGGTAGAATTAAACACCTATAGTGGATTACAAGCAAAACTTAAATTTACTAACTGGAAAAAAATATGAGCAACGGTTTAAAGGTTAAAAAAAGAGACGGATCTATTGAGAATATCAATCTCGATAAAATGCATGTTATGGTTGATGAGGCATGTAAAGATCTTGCTGGAGTTTCTGCTTCTCAAGTAGAAATGCAATCAGGTATTCAATTTTATGATGGAATCACCACAGCAGAAATTCAAGAAATTTTAATTCGTAGTGCAAGTGATTTGATTGATCTTGATCACCCAAATTACCAATTCGTTGCTGCTAGACTATTACTTTTTTCTATTCGTAAAGGTATTTACGGTAGAATGCGTGAGTTTCCAACCCTATTAGAGCACATTAAGAATTGTGTCAATAAAGGTGTATATGACGACACAATTTTGTCTAACTATACTGAAGAAGATATTTACAAAGTAAATCATTTCGTTGATCACGAGCGAGATTTCTTGTTCACTTACGCTGGTCTACGCCAGGTCGTTGATAAGTATCTAGTTCAAGATAGAAGTAGTGGGCAGGTGTATGAAACACCTCAATACATGTATATTATGATTGCCTTAACTATCTTTTCAAATTATCCAAAAGAAACACGTCTTTCTTACGTTAAAAGATACTATGACGCAATCAGCAAGCACAAAATCAACATCCCAACACCAATCATGGCAGGGGTCAGAACGCCTCTTCGTCAATTTGCATCTTGTGTTTTGGTTGATGTTGATGACACCCTCGACAGTATCTTTTCTAGCGATATGGCTATTGGCAAATATGTCTCACAACGCGCTGGAATCGGTATTAATGCGGGGAGAATTCGTGGCATCAACAGTAAAATCAGAGGCGGAGAAGTTCAGCACACAGGCGTTATTCCTTTCCTTAAGAAGTTTGAATCAACTGTACGTTGCTGCACACAAAATGGAATCCGTGGCGGATCAGCTACTGTCCACTTTCCGATCTGGCACCAAGAAATAGAAGATATTCTTGTTCTGAAAAATAACAAAGGTACGGAGGATAATCGTGTTCGCAAACTTGATTACAGCATTCAGATCAGTAAACTCTTCTATGAGAGGTTCATTCAGGATGGTGAAATCACGCTTTTCTCCCCCCATGATGTACCTGGACTTTATGATAGCTTTGGATTGTCTGGTTTTGATGAACTCTACTGTTTATATGAACAAGATCCGTCCATTCCGAAAAAGACTATTAAAGCACAAGAACTCATCCTTAACCTTCTTAAAGAACGTGCGGAAACGGGTCGTATCTACATTATGAATATTGACCATTGCAATTCACACTCATCATTCCTTGATAAGGTAAATATGAGTAATCTCTGTCAAGAAATTACTTTGCCTACAGATCCTATTCAGCACATTGATGGTGAAGGTGAAATTGCTCTTTGTATTCTTTCTGCAATTAATGTCGGTAAAGTTAAATCTGATGATGAATTAGAAGAACTTTGTGATCTTTCTGTACGTGGTTTAGAAGAACTGATTGACTATCAGAAGTATCCTGTAACCGCTGCAGAAGTCGCTACAAAGGCACGTAGGTCTCTTGGGGTAGGTTTTATTGGTTTGGCACATTATTTGGCAAAACTTGGATTTAAATATGATAGTCAACAAGCATGGGACGCAGTTCACGGATTGACTGAATCATTCCAATATTATCTTCTTAAATCATCAAATCAGGTAGCAAAGGAAAAAGGTGCATGTGAATACTTTAATCGTACTAAGTATGCAGATGGACTTCTACCAATTGATACTTACAAAAAAGACGTAGACGAAATTTCTTCTATTCCATACCAGCATGATTGGGAAGAACTTAGAACATCAATCCTGGAACACGGTCTCAGGCACTCAACACTGTCCGCACAGATGCCTTCGGAGAGCAGTTCCGTTGTGTCAAACGCGACCAATGGAATTGAACCACCTCGCGGATACTTGTCCGTTAAGAAATCAAAGAAAGGACCTCTTAAGCAAATTGTACCCCAGTATCAAACTCTTAAGAATAATTATACGCTTCTGTGGGATATGTCTAGTAATACTGGTTATATTAATATTGTTGCTGTTATGCAAAAGTTCTTTGATCAGGCAATCTCGGGTAACTGGTCGTATAATCCAGAGCATTATCCCGATAATGAAGTTCCTACTTCGGTAATGGCACAAGATTTCTTGACAACTTATAAGTATGGTTGGAAGACCTCATATTATCAAAATACATATGATAATAAAACTGATGAAGTTGTAGATGATACTAACAAGTTAAATTCATTGTTAAATGATATTCTTGAATCTGAAGAAGATTGTGAAAGTTGTAAAATTTAGTTTTGTTAACAATTTAAAAGTTTAAATATTAAATGTGGAAGTTAATTAGATTATTTGTTTTAATAGGGAGAGTAAAAAATGGATTTTAAATTTCTGGATACCAAAGAGGAAACCAAAATTAAAGGGATGACAGTTTTTAACACTGAACAAGTTGATACAAAAAAACAACCAATGTTTTTTGGAAAACCCTTAGGAATTCAGAGATATGATTCATACAAATATCCTGTTTTCGATAAATTAACCACACAACAGTTGGGTTATTTCTGGAGACCTGAAGAGGTATCTCTTCAGAAAGATCGTGGTGATTATCAAACTCTTCGTCCTGAGCAGAAGCATATCTATACTTCTAATTTGAAGTATCAGATCATGCTAGATTCTGTTCAGGGTCGTGGTCCTGGAATGGCATTTATTCCATACTGCTCACTTCCTGAATTGGAAGCATGTATGGAAGTGTGGGGATTTATGGAAATGATCCATAGTCGCTCATATACTTATATTATTAAAAATGTTTATTCGGATCCATCCGAAGTTTTTGATGCGATTATCACTGATAATCGTATTGTAGAACGTGCTACTAGTGTTACTGAAGCATATGATGATTTTATTCAATCAGCACAATTTTATGGAACTTCCAATCAATGGAAGCATCAACTTGAAGGAGTATCATACGCAAAGGAATCATTAAATGACGTTAAAAGAAAACTCTATAGAGCCATCGCAAACGTTAACATTCTTGAAGGTATTCGCTTTTACGTTAGTTTTGCTTGTTCTTTCGCTTTCGGTGAACTCAAACTCATGGAGGGTTCTGCAAAAATAATCTCTCTTATTGCAAGAGATGAAAATCAACATCTTGCCATCACACAGAATATTCTAAACAAGTGGCGTGATGGTGATGACCCAGAAATGAAACAGATTGCCAAGGAAGAAGAAGAATGGGTTTATGCTATGTTTGATCGTGCTGTAAATGAAGAAAAGCGTTGGGCAGATTATCTGTTCAAAGATGGGAGCATGATTGGACTTAATGATAAACTCTTACAAAAATACGTTGAATGGATTGCAAATCGTAGAATGAAATCACTTGGTTTAAAACCAGTTTATGATGTACCAGCAACAAATAATCCTCTTCCATGGACGGAACATTGGATCTCTTCTAAAGGTCTACAAGTTGCTCCACAGGAAACAGAAGTAGAATCTTATATTGTTGGTGGCATCAAACAAGATGTTAAAAAAGATACCTTTAGTGGATTTAAACTTTAATCATTTTGGGGAGGTTTGACCTCCCCTTTTTTTATAAATATTATTAAACTCAAAAATAAAGCAATGACAGTTTTAAATATTACTGAGGCATATCAGTCAATTTACTCACCTCAAGAAATTAATGAAGAATTTCTTTCTGAGGAGTATGATGGTATCGAAGATCTGACCGAAGAAGATTTCGATGATATTGTAGAAGAAACAATTTATGAAGTTCTGGAAGAAGGAATTGAAATTGATGAATTGGATGATGTATTTGAAGCAGTTATTATGGAATTAAATCCATATGCTCCTGCTGGATCGAAAGATGCAAGAGCATATCAGAAATCAACTTCATCTTCAAAGCGTAGTGCTGAAAGAGCAGCAGCAGTTTCGGCAGCAAAAGAAAAAGTAAAGACCGCTGTAAAGGGTGGTGTTAAGAAAGTAAAGGCATCTGCTGTTGCTGCAAAGGGATCTGCACAAAAAACTGCAAAAGGTCTTAAGCAACAATCACACGTAGGACTTGCAAAATATGCAAGCAAGCATAACCTTGTAAAGGGTGCTGGTCTTAAGACCCAATCGAGCAAGGGTAGAGGCGAACTTCGCTCTGCAGTTGCTAAGCATGTTGGATCTAGAGTAAAGGATAAGATCAAATCGGCAGTTGGTAAGGTTAAGCAAAAGGCAGCATCTGCAGCAGTCTCAGGATATGCAGCAGCACGTTCTGCTAAGCAAGCAGCATCTGATGTTAAGAATAGAGCAGTTCAGTCTGCTAAAAATAAGGCAGCAGTTGCTAAGAGAAATGTACAAGGTGCGGCAAGTTCTGCTAAGGCGGGCGCTAAGAGTGCTGTTGGTAAAGCAGCAAGAAAGGTTGCTACTGGTGCAGGTAAAGTTGCTTCAAGACTTGGTGAAGAAGTTCAAAGAGATGATTTATTTGATGCAGTTCTTGAATATCTTGTTGCCGAAGGGTATGCTGATACTAATGAAAATGCAATCGTAATTATGGCAAATATGGGTGAGGGTTGGTTAGATAATGTTATCGAAAACCTCTGATAATATTTCAATTTGAAAACAAAGAGACCTCTATGAGGTCTCTTTTTTATAAGTATTTTAGTTGTAAATTTTTTATGTCTAAAAATCAATTGACTAAAGAAGAATTAAGAGTTCGTGTTTTGAAGTTAAAAAATAAATTATACGTCGAACACATTAGACCAGAAATGGATATGAAAGGACTTGCCCATAAATATCTGAACGAAGTTCTTGATATTATTGATGAGTACAGATATTGACTATGAAAATCCTTGGATCTACGGCGGAAAGGAATTTAGTTCAAATGATATTCAAGATTATTTTGGTTTTGTATATCATATTCATTGCAACAAAACTAATCGTGACTATATTGGTAGAAAGTATTTCTGGAGTTTCCGCACACCAAGAGGAAAATCTAGAAAGGTTAAGGCAGAATCTGACTGGAAGTGCTATTATGGATCGTGCCCAGAACTCAAAGAGGATGTAAAAAAGTATGGTAGGGAGAATTTTACGCGCACTATTATCTCATTACATAAAACAAAGGGCAAAACTAACTTTGAAGAAACAAGACAACTCTTCTTCAACAACGTTCTCACAGAAGCACTTGACGACGGAACGCCAAGGTACTACAATTCCAACATCCTCAACAGGTACTTCCGAAAAGATTATTATGGAAATGACAACTGAAGAAATTGTTGCTGATATCCGTCAGTGGTCAATTGATAGAATTCATGTATTATCCGAAACGAAATCTCCAGATAAATCTCCAACAGAATGTTATTTTAATGCTGTTTCGATTGCTGAAGAGTTTGATGAATGGATTAAAGAGTATGATGATCCAAATCAACAATTGGATATTATGTACTTGGAAAAAATTCGTGAGGTTGGTGGTGAAGAGGAGTGTCTTTATTGACAGATCCTAAATAATAACTTATTATGCATAGAACCCACTTAAATGGTGGGTTTTTTATTATGAGTCTGTGAGTGACATTTAGAGCCGTGGAAGATGCCCATCGAGAGGTGGGTGTACCCCTCTTCTATACGGATGTAGAGTTCAATTAATTTTAATGCTTAACTTCTTTACTGTAGCCGTTCCTCTCGTAGCGATGGTTACAACCAATACGGCAACACTGCCATTCTCTAGTTATAAACTGCAAGGTCCTCCTCCCCCAGTGGAAGAAAAACCTTATTCAATTATTAAAGAGTTTGAACCAGAGACGACAGCAATCCGCGAGGTTGCAATCCCAAAGCCTAAAGAGAAAAGGCTAATTTGTAAAGGGTGTTCACAACATGAACAACTTGCTCTGGATTATTTCCAAGATCAAGGAATTAAAGACAGAAACGCCCTTGCTACTATCATGGGCAATATTAAGCAAGAATCTATGTTCGTGCCTAATATTTGTGAAGGTGGTAGCAGGACCAGTTGGAACCGCTGCTATGGCGGTTATGGACTGATCCAATGGACATCTGCCGATCGTTATTATGGATTGGGTGAATTTGCTAAGAAGTATGGTGGTTCTCCATCAGATCTTCAAACGCAACTTCGTTATCTAACGAATGAAGTTCAATGGAAACGTATCTCAGACAGAATGAAAATGCCTGGTAAGTCTATAGATCGTTACATGAACTATGCGTATAGTTGGATTGGTTGGGGCATTCATGGTGCCCGTACATCTTATGCACATGAATATGCTAACCGACTGATCACGGTAGAAGTTTGATACAATAGAATAAATACGGGGGAGTGCTGCAGAACTCCCCTATGTTCAACTTCGGTAAAAAGAAACCAGATATAAAACAATATGCAATTATAGGAATTGTATTATCATCTATTATTGTAGCACTTTCACAATGTACAGGAGTATCCGAAAATGGACTTTGGGACTTACTGGATGAAATTCAAAGAAAATATTTTCCACAAACTATTCTTAATGAGTTTGTTATTAAGGATCCCGAGAAACTTGAACGTAGAGTTAAGCGTGATGTTGATGCAGCAATTGCGGACTACGAACGCTTGACAGGAGACACGGGAGAGGTTAAGATGATTGCACCGACGTTGGTTGAGAGACCACCAGACGGTAGCAAAGCGCAGGAACTACTAGGTGGTGAAATGCGACTTTGTGCTCCATGGGTTGACAACTGCCCTAAGGAGTGATACAATAACTACATAAGGGACTGTCGCCTATCGGTTAAGGCCCACTGCTTATAACGGTGTGAACGGAGTTCAATTCTCTGCAGTCCTATTGACAATCATAGATTGTCTTATTGTCTCAGTAGCTCAGTTGGATAGAGCATCTGCCTTCTAAGCAGTTGGTCGGGGGTTCAAGTCCCTCCTGAGACGTTGGAGTTTTATGCTCCATCATGCCGTTGGTAGTCTAGTGGTCAGGACACCCCGACAAGGGAGTTGGAGAAGTAGGGGTTCGATTCCCCCACAACGGTACACATATTCCCCTGTAGTTCAGTCGGTAGAACGGAGGACTGTTAATCCTTATGTCCCTGGTTCGAGTCCAGGCGGGGGAGTTGAAAGGTCTGGAAATGTCTGGATCTTTCATACTAGTCGGGATCATCATATCCGACTTTCTAAAACCTAGAATTTTCTAGGTCAGGGGAATTGATCACCCCTGTTTCGGGAGGTTAACTCAGCGGTAGAGTGACTGCCTTACAAGCAGTAAGTCATTGGTTCAAATCCGATACTTCCCATATTTAAAAAAATAAATAACTACTACACGTTTATAGTATAGATATATGGCAAATAGAATACCCAAATGTATTGTACCATGGGTTTATTTGGATATACTTCCTGAAGGAACTGTGGTGCCTTGTTGTAGTAATGCAACTGAGTTGGGAAATTTAAAATTCCAAACTTTAGAAGAAATTTGGAATGGTGATAAGATGAAGCAATTCAGATTGGATATGTTTAAAGATGATTTGCCCGAATCGTGCCAATCATGTACTAATGAATTTGATCATGAAAATTTAAAATATTTTTACAATAAAAAATTTGAAAGTAGTTTTTCTGAGGTTGATTCTATTACACTTGATGATGGATCCGTTAAAGAAATTAAAATAAAGGGTTTTGATTACAGATTAAGTAATAAATGTAATTTCAAGTGTAGAACATGTTGGGCAAAACTTAGCAGTTCTATTAATTTTGAAACTAGAGTTAATAATTTAGGTGATTATTATGATGAACCTATTTTAAATGTTAACAATTATTTTGATTTTAAGAAATTGTATCGTGACAATATTGATAACTTAGAACTCATTGAGTTTTCTGGTGGTGAAGTATTAATAATGGATGAGCATTATGAAATGTTAGAATATCTTATTGCTAATAATAAACAGTCACAGGTAGAATTGAGATACAATACTAATTTTTCTGTAATAGATTATAAAAATAATGATATATTAAAATTATGGTCTAAATGGGATTCATCTAAACTATTTGTTAATATTAGTATTGATGAAATAGGATCAAGATCTGAATATGTTAGGTATGGAACGGTATGGAATAAATTATCTAGTAACTTAAAAACAATATCTAATATATTTCATGATTTTACTATCTTAGGATTTAGTCCTAATATTTTTAATGTATCTGCTAATATTGTTGTTAGTATTTTCAATGTTGATAGGATACCAGAAATTATTTCATATTTAATTGATATTAATTTTATTAAAGAAGAATATTCGTTCTCAAATTTTACATTGTCGCAAGAAGGAAACATGCGTGATGGTATATATAATTTGGAGTTATATCCTATTGAACAGCGACAAAAAATAAAAGAAAAGTTATTGAATTTTTCCAATACATATCCAGTAAATATAGATGAACATCTTAGACAAATTTTGGAAAAACTAGATAATCCAGAACCGCCAGATAAAAATAAGATAATAGAATTTTTAGAAGATACTAAAAAAATAGATAAAATACGAAATCAAAATTTATTAGAAGTTATTCCAGAACTTCAATGTTTAGTCGATTATGTAAGTTAATTATGGAAAATATAAAGATAAGATGTAAAATGTGTAATGTTGAGATTGAAGGGCATCCAAGTAGAACAATAACGTGTGGATGCTCTAATATGTCTACGATAAAAAACAACAAAACTATAACTGCACTTGATTTGACTAGTATTGTAATGTTAAATCAAGTTAAAAATAAACAAAAAGAAACTATCTTTTCTATGGAAGATATTGCGTGGCAAGAAGCGAGAAGAAAAAGAAAGGTACGTAAATTAGACTTTGAAATTAGATAGGGGATAATTTCAAATCATCTCCGTATATTGCATATTGCATACCATCTTCTTTAATTTCTCCAAAAGAGAATACTTTTTTTGAAAGAATGCTTCTTTGATGGGTTCCCATTCTTTCAGATTCAAAATTAAATCCCATATCCAATTTAATTCCAACGGGTCTTGATCCCACAATATCACCTGGTGTTGGATGAAAAAATCCAGCACCAGTCTCTAGACATTTTTTACATTGCCTGAATGTCGAAATTGCAAGAAAAGATCTATCTTTTTTTGAGAATAAAACTGGATTTACTGAACATCTTATATCCCAACCAACATCATATATTTTCCCTGGACTTGGATATTTTATAATATTAATTAAAGATTTAATTTTAGTTTTAGTTTTTTCTTGGGAGTAGTAATACTTACTATATTCATACTCTACATTCAAATAACTTTTTTTGTTTTCGTATACTATAACGTATGGGCATATGAAAACTATATGGTTATTGATATTATATTCTAATATTGGACCAGTTTTTTCTGGTGGTGTTATAATTTGATTATCATCGTTATAACCTAATGAGATTAAAAACTGATCAAAATTCATATCTTGACAAAAAACTTTAAATGGTATTATAATATATACTATACAATTTGGAAAGGTGGCCGAGTGGTTTATGGCAGCAGTCTTGAAAACTGCCGTGTTAGTAGCACCGTGGGTTCAAATCCCACCCTTTCCGTTTAAGAAATATAACAAATTTAATAATGTCTTAATCTGTGTCTCAAGATCAACACATAGTTGACAAATCACAATTACTCACTAGCATAACTAGTAGTAATTAATTTAAGACCTATGGATCAGCACACCTACCTTAACTGGGTGAAGATCAAGGAGACTTTTGAACAGTCTGGTAATACAGACAATATGTTTTACAAAAGAGCAGTTGAAATTGTGAAAACCCGAAGAGATCCTCTCGCAAAATTTCTTGGAGATGAGAAATGATGGAACCTTTCGATGATGATTATGTAACTCGCACAGAAGTGCAGGAGATGATCGATGCTGCTATCAGAAGACACAATCGTAATGCTTCTATCATTAGTATGTGCGTCGGTTGGGTGGTTCTTGCTTTATTTGCTGAGGGACTGTTGAGACTGGTTGGGGTAATTCCGCCTTTACTACCATGGCTCAAAATCACTCTGAACTAATTTTTTTGGTTCCGTGGTTTGTTCTTTTAATTATTTCTATATCAATGTTTGTGCAGGGGTGGATGATTATGAATGCTCATCATGGGTATTCAAAAAGTCCAAAAGTCAAACACCCAGAATTAAACGACGTTAGGGCAGGAGATCCTTTACTGGTGATTAGATTTACAGAAGAAGATTTACAAGAACTACATCAAAGAATTCTTCAACAAAAAATGGATGAACTCTTTGAAGAACCATCTACTTACGAGGATGAGGAAGATGACTAAACTCATATATACAACGATGACTATTTTTGGGGTCATTGGAATTTTTATTATTTGGGGATTAAATCACGCATATCCACAATAGGAGATAATGAATGAAGATTTTTCTAGATACTGCTGATGTTTCTTTAATTAAACCAGCATATGAAACGGGAATATTAGATGGGGTCACTACAAATCCATCACTTATTCTTAAAAGCGGCAGACAACTTCTAGACGTTATCGCAGAGATTTCAAGTGAATTTAAAAACTTGGAAAGTATCTCCGCAGAAGTTGTAGCAGATGCATCTGAAGAAATGCTTTCACAAGCAGAAAAGTATTACACGATTGCACCTGCAGTTACGATTAAAGTTCCTTGTACAGTGGAGGGACTTAAGGCTTGTAAGTTTCTTTCCGACAAAGGCATTAAAACTAATGTAACTCTGGTGTTCTCAGTTGCTCAGGCAATTCTTGCATCTAAGGCAGGAGCAACGTTCATCTCACCCTTCGTGGGTCGTTGGATGGATAATTCAATTGATGGGATTGAGTTGATCAAAAATATCCGTAAGGCATTTGATTACTCTGGAACAAAAACACAAATCCTTGCCGCATCTCTTCGTGATGTAAGACAAGTTGAGCAATCTGCACTGAATGGTGCCGATGTAGTTACTATTCCACCAATCGTATTCTGGGGAATGTATAAAAATATTATGACTGATAAGGGTCTAGAACTTTTCCAAAAAGATTGGGATGAAGTCATTAATAATCAAAAAGATAAATGAAAAAAGAGCATGAATGTTGGAACTTTGTAATGTCTTCTTTTGCTAGAATTTATGGAGTACCAAAAATGAAAAGTGATGAAAGAATTCATGCATTCGCATTAGAATGGTGTGATGAAAATAATTATACTTGTGATATTCATTTGGATGATTTAAGAAAAGTTGATGCTTATTTCAAACAACAATACGAAAATTGGGAGAGTTAAATGAAAGTAGGACTGATCGGATTGGGACGTATGGGTGAAGGTATGTCCCGTCGTATGATGAAAGCAGGTATAGAAGTTTGGGGTTATCGAAGGAATTATGAAAAAGCAAACGAAGCCTATGAAAAGGGATATGTGGATGGGATTTCAACTACTATTGAAAATCTTGTTAAAGTAGTTAAACAAAACGAAAGGGGAAGAATACAACCAGGAATATTTCAGATGGTTGTTCCTGCTGAAACTGTAGAGGAGACAATCAATGAGCTACTACGATATTGTAGTGAAGGAGATATTATTATTGATCATGGCAATAGCAATTTTAAAGACAGTCGGAAAAGAGCAGAACGCTTGGCAAAACTTGGTATCCAATATATTGATTGTGGTACTAGCGGCGGTGTTTATGGTTTGGATCGTGGATACTGTCTTAT
>Ga0129333_10000440_pt1 | contig 33761 bp, 30 predicted proteins | sample CPB6_08_DNA_FD_94474 | JGI IMG/M metagenome (GOLD analysis project Ga0129333, IMG submission 94474) | Freshwater to marine salinity gradient microbial communities from Chesapeake Bay, USA - CPBay_Sum_0.6_0.8_DNA | ecosystem: Environmental > Aquatic > Marine > Coastal | place: USA: Chesapeake... | reverse complement strand
GCCAAGTGACCACGTAACCCCAGCTTGCGAACACCTGCGCGTTCCAGCGCCACTGCACGGCATCCTGAATGCCGTTGTGAGGTCCGCCGTGCAACAGCATGAACACGGGATATTTCTTTGACGAATCAAAATCTGGAGGATAGACCACCCACATCTGGATGGGTGCGCCCGTCGCCCCCGAGTACGTCACGCTCTCGACGCGTCCCTGTGCGGTAGCGGACAGTGTCGAATCGTTGAATTTCGACAGTTTGGTTGCCGTGCCGCTTGCAAGGTCGAGTCGTACCAGTGTCGGCGGTTCGGTAAAACTTTGACGCAGCGCGACGGCCACGGGCTTCGGGCCGCTCGTCTTGGCGAGTGCAAGGCTCGCGAAGCTGCTGCTGCCGGTGATGGCCGTGGGGCTGCCTGGTTTGGCGACGTCGAAGCGATAGATGCGATTCGTCGCTGCATCGTCGATCGCACTGTAAATCGCCTTGGAATCCGCTCTCCAGAGCAGATCGCCCGCCGATCGATCGAATTGGCCGCTCAGATCTCGCCGCGAGTCGTCGGCACGATCGATCAATAGCAGTCGGGCACGATCGGCGTAAAAGCCGGGAATGGCCTGCGCCGTGTAGGCAAGCCACTTGCCGTCGGGACTGTACGCCGGGCTGCCGTCATCGGCGCGATTCGTCTCGGTGAGATTGCGCGGCGGTTTGCAGCCGCAGGTGGCCACGCGAATGAGATCGAGATTGGGTTCGACACCGCTCGCGTCGGTATCGGCGACGAAAACCGCTTCCGATCCATCGGGCGAGATGTCGTAGGACGAATCCGAGTATTCGGACTTCGGCAAATGAAAACCCGACTGTCGCGTGATCGCGATCAACTCGCCGCCGGCGCGGGGGATCGAGAACAGATGCGGTTCGCGGTCTTCGAGGAATCGGTCCCAATAGGCGATCGGCGCTCGATCCCATACTTTGGCGCTCATTTTGCTCTCGGCGCGCTCCTTCATGCGTGCTGCCTGGTCTTCCCACTTCACGAGGTCGGTCCAGATTGCCGTGGCGAAGGCGATCCGACTGCCGTCGGCGAACCACTTCGGTGCGCTGACGCCCGTCGGCACGTCGGTCAGGCGTCGCGCTTCGCCGCCGTCGACGGCGATCGAATAGAGCTGCGCCTCCTTGTCGTCGCCGCGCTTCGAGATGAACGCGATCAGCGAGCCGTCGGGACTGAAGCGTGGCGAGGAGTCTGCCGCCTTGTCGCTGGTCAGTTGACGCGACGCTTTTCCATCGGTGGCGAACAGCCAGAGATCGGTCGAGCTGCGATTTTCTTTGACGTCGAAGCGCGTGACGGTGACCACTGCGAGTTTGCCGTCTGGAGAAATGTCGGCATCGCCAAGCCGTACGAGCGACCACATCCGCTCGGCGGAAAGGGGTTCTCCTGCGGTGGCGGCCGTCATCGGTGTCGCCGTTGCGGCTGCTGCGTTCATTACCAGCGACAGCGTCAGCAACGCACAGGTGGCGACCAAGTTGCGTGGCGAAAGTCTCGACGTCATGCACGGGCTCCCTTGAAGTTTCTGAGGGCGTTGATCAAAGCGGTGTTCTCGGCAGTCCTGCCGAGCGAGATGCGACACCAATCGGTCAGGGGCTCGAACGGTCTACCGACGTCGATGCCGCGATTTTTCATCTGTACGCGAAATTCCGCGATCGGCACACCGGTGCGAACGAACAGGAAATTGCCCTGTGAGTCGCTGCATTCCATGCCGAGCTCGCGGCAGGCTGCGGTCACTCGACGTCGATCGGCGATGATGTGCTCGCGAGACTGGGCAATGAATTCGGTATCACCGAGACTCGCCGTCGCCGCTGCGAGACCGAGTACGTTGGGGCTGACCATTTCCAGAGCACGCAATTTTTTGATCAGATCAGGTCGGCCGATGGCATAACCGATCCGTAGCCCGGCAAGTCCGTGCACTTTGGAAAAGGTGCGCAACACCACGAGATTGGTGTCGCCGCGCGCGAGGTCGATCATGCTCTCGGTGACGCCGGGCTCGACCAGATCCATGTAGGCCTCATCCACCACCACGAGGGTGCGTGCAGCGAGCTCGAGACAGAGTTCGCGCAGCGCAGCGCCGGGCAGCACCGTGCCCGTCGGATTGTTCGGGTTGCAAAGATAAACCAGCCCGGTGCCCGCGGGCGTGGCTGCCGCGATGGCGGCTGCATCGTGACGTAGCGCTGCGTCGAGGGGCACGCGACGAATCGTCGCGCCTTGTTTTTCGGCAAAGCTCATGAGCTGAGCGAAGGTCGGCCACGCGCAGGTCACGGTACTGCGCGCGCCCCAGCCGAGCGCAAGCATATGCAGCAACTCACCGGAGCCCGAGCCGATGCAGACCCGCTCGCCAGGGACGTTTTCGCGTGCCGCGATCGCGGCGATGAGCCGCATGGCATAGTCGACACCGTAGCGACAACCATCGTCGAGGGCCGCCGCAACTGCTGCGCGCGCTTTCGGGCCGGGACCCCAGGGGTTTTCGTTGAAGCCGAGCCGCAACGGATAGCGCAGGGGTGTGGTGTCGTTGAAAGTCGCGGTGCCGGCGTTGGCCAGCCCAGCTGCGGGCAGCAGCCCCGCACCGAACGCCAGCTTCAAGGCCTGTCGACGATCTACGCGGGTCATGCATGTTCTCCCGGTGAAATGGAGGAGTTCGCGCCAGAGGCTCGTGCCAGAGGCTAGTGCATCGGTGGAGTCCTCGCCACCGCCTCATGCATACTGGCAGCCGACGGCTGGAGCGTAATCGCAATGTCGAGTCTGGGTGAAGGCAGGATCGTGGTGGGTACGGCGCGCGGCGAGCGCGGCGACGTCATCGATCTCGTGCGTCGCTGGTTCGACGCGACCACCGCCCGCGATCTCGGTACGGCCGCGAGTCTCATGTCATCTACCGTTCGCATCACCATCTCGGGCGGTCACCGTTTCAGCAGCCTCGCCGATTTCATTGCCTTTGGCACCACGCGTTATCGAGATCTGCGCAAGCAGTGCGACAGTTTCGAAGCCTGCGAGGCTGCGGGCGGCTTTGCCGTTTTCGTACGTGGTGAGATGAGCGGCAGCTGGCTCGACGGCACACCATTTTCACGTGTGCGCTGGTGCGATCGGTTTCTGGTGCAGAGTGGGCGTATCGTCGACCTCGAGACGTGGAGCGACCTCGCCGAAACTCGCCAGCAACTTTAGAGATTTCGCTGCGGATGTTGCCATGACAGATCAAAAACTCGATCGTTACGTTGCCTTGGCTTTGCAGGTCGATTGCGACGGCGTGCATCCCGATCGCGATCGTCAGAGTGCCGCCCGGCGCATGGCTAATTCCATCGCCCGCATCGAGCAGGCCATCGCCGGTGCCAAACGCTGGATCGGTGCCGATCTCAAGCTCGTCGTGTTGCCCGAATACATTCTCTCGGGTCCGCCTTGGGGCGAGAGCATTCCAGAGTGGGCAGCCAAAGGCGCGATCGCCCCGGACGGCCCGGAGTACGCGGGCCTCGCAGCACTCGCGCAGAAGTACGGTGTTTTTTTGGCCGGCAACGGTTACGAGACCGACGCGCACTTTCCGGGTCTCTACTTCCAGGCCTGCTGGGTGTTCGATCCGTCCGGCAATCGTGTGCTGACCTACCGTCGACTGATCTCGATCTTCGCGCCGACGCCGCACGACGTCTGGGACAAGTATCTCGACATTTACGGTCTCGACGGCGTCTTCCCCGTGGCCGACACCGCGATCGGCAAGTTGGCGGCGATCGCTTCCGAAGAAATCCTCTATCCGGAAATCGCTCGTGCCCACGCGATCCGTGGCGCCGAGGTCTTCTTGCATTCGACCAGCGAAGTGGCGTCGCCCAATCTCACCATCAAACAAATCGCCCGTCGTGCCCGTGCGCTCGAAAATCTTGCTTACGTGGTATCGGCAAACACGGCTGCTTTGCTTGGCATCGACGTGCCGGTCGACTCAAGCAACGGTTACTCCGACATCATCGATTACCACGGCAACCAGATGGTGCTCGCGGGCGCTGGCAATACCTCGGTGGCCTCCAGCTTCCTCGATCTGGCAGGACTGCGCGCGTATCGCCGTCGACCCGCGATGGCCAACATGCTGTCGCGGCAAGCGCTCGAAATGTTCGCCGAATCTTTTGCGAACGCCGATTTGCGACGCCGTAATGGCTTACTGCAGGGCGATAAGTTGCTGATCCCCGATCGTGCCTACTTCCAGCAACGACAGGCCGATGCGATCGCGCGCATGGTCGAGCGCGGTATTCTTTGACCGCGAGCGACGGCATGAGCGCCGGCAACTGGACCCTGACGCGCATGCCAAAGAAAGCGGTACACGAAAGATATGGCCACGCGCGCGACGTGCTGCGCGTGGTCGACGCTCCGGCCGAGATGCCCGCCGCGGGTGAAGTGGTGGTACGCATGGAGGCCGCCGCCATGCACATCGCCGATCTGCGCACCATCGCCGGTGCCGACACCTTTCGTTATCCGCTGCCACGGACGCCGGGCTTCGAAGGCATTGGCCACGTGGTGCGCGTCGGCGCAGGCGTGAGCTCCCCGCGAGTCGGCGAGCGGGTTTTTCCGGCGCTCGGCAGCGGCACCTTTCGCGATGAAGTGCGTTGTCGGGCGGAAGCTTGCCTACCGGCGCCGGCGGGCGATGCGAATCAACTGAGTTTGCTGACCGTCAACGGTCCGACCGCCTGGGTGTTGCTCGAAGACTTCGCGGCACTCAAGCCGGGCGATTGGCTGATCCAGAACGCAGCCAATGCGAGTTGTGGTCGCTATCTCATCCGTTTGGCGCGCCGTCGCGGCATTCGAACCATCAACGTCGTGCGTCGACCGCAGATGATCGACGAGTTGCGCGAACTGGGCGGCGACGTGGTGTTGCTGGACGGACCCGATCTTGCACTGCGCGTTGCTGCCGCGGTTTCGGGCGCGCCGGTTCGACTCGGTGTCGATGCAGTGTCGGGTGCGGCAACGCAGCGCATTGCCGAGTGTCTCGCTGCCGATGCACCACTCGTCAGTTACGGCTCGATGAGCGGTGAACGCTGTGAAATCGACTTCTATCTCATGTTCAGACAAGGGATCGTCTTGCATGGTCTCAGCTTCGTGCGCCAATTCCGCAGCCGTACCGCTGAACAGGTTCGGGCGATGTACGCCGAGCTGGCCTCACTCATGGCGAGCGGTGAGCTCGTAGCGCGCATTGCCGGCGTTTATCCCCTCGAAAACATCGTCGAAGCCTGCGAGCATGCCGGAGAAACCGGCGACGAGCGCAACGGCAAGATCATCATTTCTTTTGATAATTGATTTTGCAGACGACGATCAGTCGTTGACCAGCACTACTTTTCCGTAGTGGGTACGTGAGTCGACCATGCTGTGTGCCTTGACGAGCTCGCGCATCGGCAGCACGGTGTCGACGACTGCCGTGAAGTGTTTTTTGGCGAACAGGGGCAGTGCCACGTCGCGGAAAGATTTCATCGATTCGGGCATGAAGCGCGCGCTCGAAGAAATGCTCATCGCCAAAAGCTGCAGATTGCGCATGCCGATATTGAGGCTGAAACACACCTGACGACCGCCCGTGCTGCCGTACATGACGATGCGACCTTCGGCAGCCATCGAGTCGAAGAGCGCGGTTGCGGTCTCTTCGCCTATGGTCATGAGACCGATGTCGATGCCGTGGCCAGTGGTGTCGCGCATGACTTCGGTCGGCAGATTTTTGGTCTTGTAGTTGTAGGTGGCGTCGGCGCCGGCCTCGATGCCACGCCGGCATTTGTCATCGCGGCTCGCGGTACCTGCGACCCAGCAACCCTGCCACTTGGCGATCTGCAAGGCCGCGCTGCCCACGCTGCTGGCGATGGCCTCGATCAGCACGCGCTCGCCGACCCGCGCGCGGGCCACGGTGTAGAGCGCGTGCCACGCAGTGAGCCAGCCAACGGGAATCGCTGCCCCTTCAATGAAATCGAGGGTGGCCGGCAAGGGCAAGGCATGCACCGCATCGAACAGCACGTGCGTGGCATGCGAGCCGCGTGCACGGCCGAATACGCGATCGCCGATGGCGAAGCCGGTGACTCCGGGACCGACCGCCTCGACGACGCCAGCCGATTCCATCCCCATGACGAACGGCAGCTCTTGGCCGGAATAGGTGCCCGCACGCATGCGGGTTTCGGCAAAGTTGATACCCGAAGCGTGTACGCGAACGAGCAGTTGACCGGCGGCCGGGCGTAGCTCTGGCAGCGCACCCCAGTACATGACCTCGGGGCCACCGAATTCATTGACCAGCCAGCCTTGCACGATGGTCCCTGCGTACTCAGCGTCGCGAAGCCATGAAATTCATGAAGGCGTTGTGGTACTCGTCGATGAAAGCGACGGTGACGGGATCGGTTTGCAGCTTGCGCCACCAGGAGCCGAGCCGCGGCAGTCCGTCGTAGGGATCGACGACCCCGCAGGCGCCGGCGACCGAGGCCATCATTTGCAGGCAGGGCATCATGGCGACGTCGGCATAGCCGAGCGTGCTGCCGACGGCGTAGGGTCCCGGGCCCATGAAGTGTTCGAGTTGCTCGAGCGACTTGCGATAGGCGAGCACGCCGGCCGCGACTTCATCCGCTTTGCGCGTGGCGGGATTCATGTTGGTGAAGAAATAGCGAGCCTGCGCCGTGACGTAGAGATCGACGATGCGGCCAAGTAATCGTGATTGTGCGCGCTCGTATGCCGAAGCTGGCAACAACGCCGGGGTCGGATAGGCGTCTTCGAGGTAGTCGAGCAACACCATCGATTCGGCGAGCGGCCGTCCGTCGATCTCCATCGCGGGCATCTTGCCGATGGGATTGAGGTGTAGGAATTCTGCGCTCTTGATTCCGCCCGGCGGCAGTTCCGGGATGAGAGTGAGACCTTTGAGCCGCGCCGCAAAGGCCACGCGGGCAACGTAAGGTGACACGAGGGAGCCGTAAAGTTTCATGGAACCTCCGCAGGGATGTCGCACTTCGCAAAGAATGCGGCGCGTCGGGAAAAGGCGGCGAACTATGTACGGACGGCCGCGGCAACGTCAACCCGCCGCAATGACCACAATACGAAGAAAAGCAGCGGTAGTGTCACGAGATTGAGCGTTTGCCAGCCCATCGTCTCGATGGCAGCGCCGGCGGAGAGCGAAGCGAAGGCTTGCGAGCCGAATACTGCGAAATCATTGAAGCCCTGGGCGCGAAATCGCTCGTCGGGGGAATAGGTGGAGGAGAGGAGCGTGGTCGCGCCGACGAACAGCAGGTTCCAGCCGACCCCTAGCAGCAGCAACGCGGCGAAGTAGTGGATGAATTGATGTCCCACGAAGGCACAAACCGCAACGCAGAGCAGATTGATGCCGACTCCCGCGAGCATCATGCCGCGGACGCCGAGGCGTGTGACGAACCATGGCGTCGCCAGCGAGGGCAAGTACATGCCGAGCAGATGGGCGGTAATGACGGTCGTCGTCTCGGCAGTCGAAAAGCCATCGTGGACGTGCATGCTGAGCGGCGTCGCGGTCATGATGAAACTCATCACGGCATAGGACGACAGCCCGGCGAGCACCGCCAAGTTGAAGCGCGAGTCGCGCAGCAGTTCGCGAATGCTGCGACCGGTGCTCGCGGTGTTTGCGACCTTCGTACTTTGAGTGGCGGGCAGCAGCGAGAGGATGACCGCCGCAATCACGCACAACACGGAAAGCGACAGAAACGAGGAGGTGTACTGCGGCCACTCGCCGAGATCGCTCGTCAGGCCGCCTAGCGTCGGACCGACGAACGCCGCGATCAAGGTACCGATCATCACGGTCGAGACGGCCCGACCCGAGTCGGCGGGTCCCGCATATTCGATCGCTGCAAATCGATACTGCTGTACGAACGCCATATTGCCCCCGATGAGCAGGCCGGCGAGGCAGAACAAGACGAAGCTTTCGTGAGCCACTGCCCAAGCACAGAGTAGTGCTGCGAAGGCCGCGACGCCGGCGCTGCCCATGAACGCGCGTTTGCGACCGATACGCTGCATCAGCAGCGCGGCCGGCAGCGACATGCTGGCAAGACCCAGGACCGACATCGACAAGGGTAGCGTGGCGAGCGCCGGTGTCGGTGCGATGTGCGTGCCGACGATGCCGCCAAAAGTGACGAGGGTGATGGTGCCGCAGGCTGCGAACGCTTGGGCGAGGGTGAGGATCCAGACGTTGCGCATGCGACAAGAGCGATCCTAGGCGGGTACGTTGTCTGCAGTATATCGACCGCGTTGTCCTCGGTTATGCTGAAGGCATGAGCGACCAAAAACTTCCGACACCCGCCCCGGAACCGGCGTTTTTCGACAACCCCGCCATCGACAATCTGATCGCCGTGACCATGGAGTTGGGCGCCGAGCTTTGGGTGCAGCGCGAGCGTATGCGCGTCATCGAGCGCTTGCTTGCAGAGCGCGGCGTGGTGACAGCTCTGGCGATCGAGCAGTACGTGATGTCGGCGGACGAAGCCGCGCGTGTGCAGACCGAGCGCGACGCTTTCGTGAAACGACTTTACGCCGCATTCACGCGCGAAACCGTCCCGGCGACCCCGGACGGTCCCTGAAGGCCGTCATGTCTAACCAGTTCGCTGCGGAGTACGTCGAGCGCATCCTGCGGGCGCGCGTTTACGACGTCGCCATCGAGTCGCCTCTCGACGCGGCGGCGCGTCTCTCGAGAAGACTCGATAACGAGATCCTGCTCAAGCGCGAGGATCTGCAGCCGGTGTTCTCGTTCAAGCTGCGCGGTGCGTACAACAAAGTAGCCCAGCTCTCCGACGTGGTGGCAGGGCGCGGCGTCATCTGTGCATCGGCGGGTAATCATGCGCAAGGGGTCGCGCTTGCTGCAGGCCGTCGCGGCATTCGCGCCGTCATCGTCATGCCGGTGACGACCCCACAGATCAAAGTTCAAGCCGTGGTCGATCTCGGTGGCGAGGTCGTGCTGTTCGGCGATGACTATGACAGTGCCTACGATCATGCGCTCGGCCTCGCGCGCGAACGGCAGCTCGCCTTCGTACATCCCTTCGACGACCCGGACGTGATCGCAGGGCAGGGCACCATCGGTATGGAGATCGCTCGGCAAACCGGCGGTAACGTCGATGCCGTATTCGTGCCGGTCGGGGGCGGTGGACTCATCGCCGGCATTGCGGTCTATTTGAAATACGTGCATCCGCAGATTCGCATCATCGGTGTCAATGCTGCAGACTCGACGGCCATGCACGACTCGCTGCGCGCCGGCGAGCGGGTGTCGTTGCCGCGCGTCGGTATCTTTGCCGACGGCGTGGCGGTACGTCGCGTCGGCGAGGAGCCATTCCGTCTGGCGCGCGGTTTGGTGGACGAGATGATTCTCGTCGACACCGACGAGATCTGCGCCGGGATCCAAGATATTTTTGAGGATACGCGCTCCATCGTCGAGCCCTCGGGTGCGCTCGCGGTCGCGGCAATCAAAAAATTCATCGCCCGTGAGGGCTGCACGGGGCGGCGATTCGTCGCCATCAACTGTGGTGCCAACATGAATTTCGATCGGCTGCGACACGTCGCCGAGCGCGCCGAGATCGGTGCGCATCGCGAGGCTTTGCTGGCCGTCGAAATCCCCGAGCGCCCGGGCAGCTTTCTCGAACTGTGCCGAACCTTGGGGCGACGCAGCGTCACTGAATTCAATTACCGGTACGAACGACCTGCCGCGGCGCGTATTTTCCTCGGCTTCGGCATGCAGGGCGGTCGCGACGAGCGTAACGAGGTGATCGCAGCGCTGCGCGCTGCGGGTTATGGCGTCACCGACATGACCGATAACGAACTCGCCAAGCTGCACGTGCGCTACATGGTGGGGGGTCATCCCGAGGGGCTGACCGACGAGCGTTTGTTTAGGTTCGAATTTCCCGAGCGACCCGGCGCCTTGCTGCGCTTTCTCGAGGCCGTGGGTTCGCGCTGGAATATCACGCTCTTTCACTATCGCAATCACGGCTCCGATGCCGGTCGCGTGATGGCCGGCATTCAGGTGCCCGAGGCGACGCGCGAGGATTTCCTGCTGCACCTCGCGGAATTGCATTATCCGTGGATCGACGAGACGGCGAATCCGGCGTATCGCCTGTTTCTCGGTAGCTGAGATCGCGAACGGTGTCGGCTTACGAACCCATCGTGCAAGCGCGCGAGCAGGTGATCCAGATCCGCGGTCTTGCGCACCGCGTGCTGCATTGGGGACCGGACGAGGCAGCCCCGATTTTTTTGTTGCACGGCTTTCAGGACTGCGCCGATACCTTCCAGTTTTTGGTCGATGCCTTGCCGCGAGGGCTGCACTTCGTGGCGCCAGATTGGCGCGGCTTCGGCGGCAGCGCACGCAACGATGCGCCCTACTGGTTTGCGGACTACCTCGGCGATCTCGACGCCATGCTCGATTTCTTCGTCGGTGATCGGCCCACGACGCTGATCGGGCACAGCATGGGTGGCAACATTGCCGCACTCTATTCCGGTGTGCGGGCGGAGCGTATCGGTCGCTTGATATCCCTCGAGGGCTTCGGTCTACCGCGAGTCGACGCCGAACGCGCGCCCGATCGACTCACCGAATGGCTCGATCAGTTGCGCAAGGGCGTCAAAGAATCGTACTACGAGACGAGCGATCGCTTGGCCCAGCAACTGCAGCGTCGCAATCCACGATTGCCCGGCGCCATTGCCCATTTCGTGGCCCGCGTCTGGACGCGGCCGGCGGCCGATGGGGTGATGCTGCGCTTCGATCCGTGGCATCGACTCATCAATCCCGTGCTCTACCGTCGCGACGAGGCCGAAGCCTGTTGGCGACGCGTTCGGGCACCGACCTTGTTGGTGCTGGGTGGGCAATCGGAGTATCGACGCCATCTTGAGAGCCAAGACGGCGTCAACGAGGTAAGTCGCTGGCAGTCGTGTTTTGCCGATCTCGAAGTGCGGGATTTTCCGGCGCTCGGTCACATGATGCATCACGAGGATGCACCTGCCGTGGCTGCCGTGATCGAAGATTGGCTGCATCGTCACCGACCTTCGCAAGCCGCGGCAAAATCGGCGACACTAATTCCCGATGACCACGCATAGTGATCAAGCAAGTACGCGCTGGGATGGCGTGGGCTATGGGGCGCGGCTCGCCGGATTTTTGGGCCTCGCACCCTTCGGACTCGCGCTGCTCTGCGTCACCTGGGGTGCCGGCCATGGCTACCTCGACATCGGCAGGCAGCTTGCGATCGCCTGGGGAGCAGTCATTCTCACTTTCGTGGCCGCCGTTCACTGGGGCCTCGCGCTCGCCGGTCGCTGGCAGTGGTCGCTGTCGACCATCGTCGGCTCGACGTTGCCGTCGGTCGTCGGTGCGCTCGCGGTATTGCTGGGCGGTGAGCGCGGTCTTGCGCTGCTGATCGCCGGCTTCGGATTGTTCTGGTTGTTCGAGCATCGCACGCATGCCGAGCACTTGCCCGGCGATTACCTTGCGCTGCGACGCGCGCTCACCCTCGGCGTGTGTACGCTACTCGTACTCGTGGCATTTGCGTCCGCCGAGGCGACTGCAGGGAGCATCCAATGAAACTGGAGGAACTGATCGACAGCCAGTGGTTGCGGCCGATGATCGTCATCAGCTTCGTCGCCGTCCTCTTGTTGCTCGCGTTCCAGGTGCTGCAGCCGTTCATCGTGCCGGTGATCTGGGCGGTCATCCTTGCTTACGTCACCTGGCCCATGCACGAGCGACTGGTTCGACTCTGCGGCGGTCGGCGCACTCTCGCGGCATTTTCGATGACCGTGTTGTTGAGCGCGGCCATCATCCTGCCATTGGTGTGGATCGTATTGCTGCTCAAGTCCGAAGCCCTGCCGTTCTATCGCGAGATCCTGCCCATGATCGCGCAGGCCAAGCTGCCCGAGTTCATCGCCGACCTGCCGCTTCTCGGTCCGCGTTTGCAGGAAATTTTGGCGCAAATCGCCCGTGATCCTGGCGCGGTCGATGTCGCAGTACGCGATTTCTTTGCGCAGTCCTCGGGTGAGATCAGCGCGCTCGTCGGTGGTGTCGGTCGCAATATCGTCAAGATGGGTATCGCGATGGTCTCGCTGTTCTTCATGTATCGCGACGGCGAGCATTTCGCCGCGCAGTCGGAGCGAATCCTCGAGCAATTCTTTGGTCGAGTGCGCGTGCAGCACTATCTCGAGGCAGTGGGCAATACGGTCAAGGCGGTGGTCTATGGCATCGTGCTCGCTGCGCTCGCTCAGGGCACGCTCGCAGGGCTTGGTTACTGGGTTGCGGGTCTGCCGGTGCCCGTGCTCTTCGGATTACTGACGTTCCTCGTGGGCTTGGTCCCGTTCGTCGTACCCTTCATGTGGGGCTCGGCCAGCGTCTGGCTGTACCTCACCGGCGAGACCACGGCGGCCATCGGTTTGGCAATCTGGGGACTAACCGCCGTCAGCTGGATCGACAACATCGTCAGACCGCTCGTCATCAGTGGCGCGACGCGTATTCCTTTTCTGCTGGTGCTGTTCGGTGTGCTCGGTGGTCTGGCGGCTTTCGGACTCGTCGGTCTGTTCCTCGGTCCCGTCATCCTCGCGGTCATCATGGCAGTGTGGCGCGAGTGGCTGGCCGAGAAACGTTCGCAACCGACCGCGCCTTCCGAGTTTTAGCACCGGGCGTTCAAGGGGAGTTTTCCATGACCTCAATTCTTCGTCGTACCACGTTCATCGTCGCCGATGCGCAGCGGTCGGCGGCGTTTTACGAAAACGTCTTCGGCTGGACGCGTTTCTACGATCATTCTTTGACCGCCAAAGCCGGCTTTCCGCCGGTTGGTCCGCGCGACGAGCCTGTCAAACTGGTGTTGCTCAAGGCGCAAGATCCGCAGATCGGCATGGTCGGATTCCTGCAATACGTGGATGCACCCTTCGACACCGGCGTCGCCGTGCGTCGCAGCAAGGTCCGCATGGGTGAGGCGATACTGGTGATTCAGACCGATGACGTCCGCGGTGCTCACGAGCGTGCCGTGGCCGCTGGTGCCACCATTTCGACGCCGCCGACCGACTGGAGCGTGCCGTCGCACGACGGCAAGAGCACGATTCATCTACGCTCGATGTCGATGTTCGACCTCGACGGCATCTACTCGGAAATCAACCAGCACCTCTAGGTGCCGCGACAGCGCGGTTCAGGCTGCCGTGCGTGATCAGGCCGTGGCGCGGGTCAGCACTTGCGGCGTCTCCGGTGCGCGCCAGGCGCGCATGCGCTCGAGCAAGCGCACCGCGTCGTCGTCGATCAGCAGCATGTCGCGGACACCTTCGCGCAAGAAACCCTCACGATCGACATGATCGAGAAAGCCCGAGAGTCCTCGATAGAAACCATCAACGTCGAGTAGTGCACAGGGCTTGCGATGCAGGCCGAGGTGGGACCAGGTCCACACCTCGAAGAGTTCTTCGAGCGTGCCGACCCCACCCGGCAGAGCGATGAAACCATCTGCGAGCTCGGCCATCAGCGCCTTGCGCTCGTGCATCGAGCCGACCACGCGCAGATCTTCGAGATGGCGATGCGCCACTTCACGCGCCATCAAATTTTGTGGAATGACACCGATGACCTCGCCACCGGCCGTCCGCGCCGCATCGGCGAGGGCGCCCATCAGGCCGATCCCGGCACCGCCGTAGACCACGCCGACGCCCGCCCGCGCGAGCGTCGTGCCCAACTCGCGCGCCGCCTCGAGGTAACGCGGGCCCGTACCCGTGTTCGCACCGCAGAAAACGCAGAGCCGCTTCACCAGCCCATACCGTAATAGGTGATGGTTCGACGCACGTTGTCGCGCACGATGCCGCTGAAGCCGCGCAGATGTGCGAAGCGTTCGCGCAGGCGCTCCGCGACTACGTCGGGAATTTGCGCAAGCGGGGTGCCGGCATCGAGTTCGCGGCGGGTTTCGGTCATGAGTGCCTCGAGATATTCGCGTCTCTCGGTCAGGCGCGATTTGGGTGCGAGTGCGATCCCGTGACCGCCCACGTATTGCTCGAAAGACCAGCCCTCGAGCTCGCGCAGGCTGCGCACCCAATTGTGCAGCGAGTAATCGGCGATGAAGGGCAGCGGCATGCCGCCTGCCGTGCCGAGATCGACGATGAAGGGCACGTTCACGTGGTCCGGCGTCATCACGACCAGACAATCGCCGTGATTGATGCCGAGCCAACGGAGTTCGAGCTTGCGTTCACCGAGCCTGAGTACGTATCGGTCACCAGCGAAGGTGCGCGTCGGCATCACGATCTCGGGTTCCGGCAAATCCTTGAAATGGGCGAGACAGTTGCGATGACTGACGAAAGTAGCACCCTCTGCGGCAAAGATTTTTCCGCCGCGAACGTGGTCCCAGTGCTGGTGACTGTAAACGACGTATTTGACCGGCAGCGGCGTGAGCTTGCGGATTTCCGCGCGCAGTACGGCAGCGGCTTCGGGCTCGATCGGATCGGTGACGATGACACCGCTGCGAGTGATCAAAAATACGTTGCGCAGACCCTTGTAGCGGAACGTGTAGTAACCCGGACCGATCTCGGTGACTTCATGACCCTCGACCGGCGCAGGCAGGGCGGTGCGCGGTGTCTCGCCGATTGCGAGCGTAGATATGAAGAGCGCACCGAGTGCAGCAAGCGCGACGAAACTTCGCATGCCAGATCTCCCGTATTCAGTGCGTGCCATCGAGATTTGGCAGCAGCGTGGCGGCCCACTTCGACTCGGCATCGGGCAGCAGCACGTGCTTGGCCTGCGCGAAATCGGCTGCCGCACGCCAGGTGTTGTCGCGCTGCGGATCGAGATCGGAAGCCGCAAACACGATCGGCACGGCAGCGCGACCCAAGGCGGTCGTCAGTCGCTTGCGCAGCGGGTAGTCGAACTGGGCACGTGACAAACGCTGCCAGCCCGGTGAGCGAAACAACTCGAGTACGCGCTGCTGCACCTGTGCCGGGTCCACTTGAGGTTCCTGGCGGATCGCGGTGCTGCCCTTGCGTTCGTACCACGGGAAAAACAGCGCTTTGTCGCGGACCAGATGCCAGGCCTTGAGCAAATAACCGCCGTACCAATCGGGCTCGATGTCCGGCGCGACGTGTGCGACGAGATCTGTCGCGAGCGCATCGCCGACGTAGGCCACACCGACCATGGCAAGTGCGTGCACGCGTTCGCGGTGACGCAGAGCGAGCTCGAGACCGACTGATGCACCGGCGCCGATACCCACGACATCGACCGTGTGAAGACGCAGAGCCATCAGCGCTTCGTTGACGCAATCCGCGTAGGCTGCGATCGAGGGCTTGCGCCGCGGTAGCGTGTCGTCCGACTCGCCGTGCCCCGGCAGATTGAGTGCGATCACGGGCCTGTGACCAATGAAACTGCCAGCGATCGTTGCCACGGTTTCGCTCGAGCCCACGGCGTCGTGCAGCACGAGTACCGTACGTCCGCCGACATCGTCGTTGCGACGCAGACGCAGTTGGCCGCCCGCGACGTCGACGTAGTCCTGTCGCATCCGGCAGTGCAAGTTGGCCGGCGCGGTAATCTTTGGCCCCTTCGGCGGTTTGTATCGCTTGATGTAATCGCGGCACAGATCAAGTGTCTGCTCGACCGTGCCGCCCGCTTTGACCGTGACGTTTTCGCTGGCCTTGCGGATACGCGGCAGATGTGTAGCCAGCACGTCGGTGTCGTAAGCGGTGACCAGCGTCGGTGTTCGCATGTCGCGCAGCGCGAGATCGGAGCGCATCGTGAATGCTGCGCGATAACCCACGCGGTAGTGATCGCCGGAGCGCATGAAATCGAGCAGCCCCGCATGCAGCACTTCGGCAGGCGGCACGTCACCGCGCAGCCGCGCGGCCTGCGATTTCGCGAACCACGGAAAGAAAATCGTCTGATCGCGCATGCGCGACCACAACCAGACGAGATGCGAACCGTCCCAGGCCGGCACGAAAGCGGGAAGGTAATGCTGCAGGATATTGGTCTTCTCGCTCTCGGCGAGGATCACGTATCCATTGGCCGCTGCGCAGACGATGCGTTCCGGATACGCCGCGGCGATCGCCCCGGAAATCATCGCGCCAGTGTGAAAGCCGTAGACCGCAGCACGCTCGACGCCTATCGCATCCATGAATTCGATCGCCGCCTCGGCGAAATCACTCATCTCTGCCTGACCCACGCCCATCGCATCGGACAGACCAAAGCCCGGCGAGTCGGGTGCGATGCAAGTGAAGTGCGTTTTCCAGCGTTCCATCGCCGCCAGCATGTCGCGCGACGACAACGGCGACTGATGAAACATGATCACCACCGGCCCCGAGCCGGCCCGGCGGTAGTGGACCTGCCTTGCACCCCAGCGGCCCATGGTGATGGAGGCAAAATGACGGGTGATGCGATTGGTGGACATGCGACACTCCCCTAGGCGAACGCCCGACGAACTTACCACCGCCCCATGAGCCAATCGACCGAACCCGACATCGGGTCCACCGACAGGACGTCGGACACCCCCAATTCGGGAGTTCGGGCCGCGCTGGCCCACCGCGATTTTCGGCGTTACACGCTCGGTCGATTTTTCGCGACGCTCGTCTGGCAGATGCTGGGCGTCGCCGTGGGTTGGCAGGTCTACTCGATCACTCGTGATCCGCTCGATCTCGGTCTCGTGGGTCTTGCGCAGTTTTTACCGTTCTTCGCGCTGGTGCTGCCTGCCGGTCAGTTGGCCGATCGTCGTGATCGACGGCTCGTCATCGTCGCTGCGTATCTGGTCGAGACCCTTTGCGTGCTGACGCTGATCTGGTTTTCCTGGAGCGGCAGCAAAGATGTCCGCTGGGTGTTTCTTGCGATGGCCCTGTTCGGGGCCGGCCGCGCGATGTGGATGCCGGCGAGTCAGGCCATGGTCGTCAATCTCGTGCCGACCTCGGTTTTTCCCGCCGCAGTGGCTTTCAATTCGACGTTGTTCGAAGTGGCCGTGATCACCGGCCCGGCGGTGGGCGGTATCCTTTACGCATTCGGCGAGTCGCGGCTGCAGATGTCCGGCGCACTGCTCGTGTACTGCACGGGTTTTGTTTTGCTCGTGATCGCCATCACGCTCATCGCCGGCATTCGCCCGCGTCGCGCTGCAACTCCGACCGATCCCGTTTCGTGGCGCGAGTTCACGCTCGGCTTGCGTTTCGTGTTCCAGCGGCGGACTGTGCTCGGCGCGATTTCTTTGGACCTGTTCGCCGTGTTGTTCGGTGGAGCCACCGCATTGTTGCCCATGTTCGCCGCCGATATCCTGCACGTGGGTCCCGAGGGACTCGGCATCCTGCGAACTGCACCCGGGGTGGGCGCTGCACTCACGGCGGTCTGGCTTGCGCGTCGACCCATCAGTCGACACGCCGGGGCGTGGATGTTCGGCGGCGTCGCGGTGTTCGGCCTCGCCACCATCGTGTTCGGTTTGTCGACCTCGTTCTGGCTGTCTGCGTTCGCACTGTTTTGTCTTGGGGCCGGCGATATGGTGTCGGTGTTCGTCCGGCATCTGTTGGTACAACTCGAGACACCCGACGCCATCCGCGGGCGGGTGAGCGCGGTCAGCGCGATGTTCATCGGCGCATCGAACGAGCTCGGGGAATTCGAGTCTGGTCTGACGGCGAGTTGGTGGGGACCGGTGCGGGCGGTGACTCTCGGTGGCATCGCCTGCCTAGTCGTGGTGGCGGGCTACCTGAAACTGTTTCCGGAATTGCGCCGCCTCGATCGGTTCCCCGAAGGACCCTGAGGCAGAGGGTCCCGGCGCCACCCGGTACTCGGCTGTATACATCGACAGGACGGCCGGATGGGCTGTCAAGAATCGCAAAGGTCCCCTGCTCGGGAACCCGGGCTCTCGGCAGCGAGTCAATCAACGGTTGGCTGCATGGCATACTCGACGCAATCCTTCGGAGAACCCTGATGCACGCCGGTATCGCTCGCCCTGCTGTGCTCTGCGCCGCCCTCGCAGTCGGTCTCGCGGGGTGCATGACTGCGCGTATCGACGAGTCACGGGAGCTGCCAACGCAGATCGCCTCGGGTGAGGCGGTGGTGATCCTCGCCAAGCCGCAGATCGAGGGGGCGGCGGCCGAGGACGAATTCATGGATTGCGTGGGTCGCGGTCTCGGCAAGGGGTCGAGCCCCATCCGCGTGCAAGACAACAACCAGTTCGTCGATTCTCTTTTTCCTTGGTTCGAACCGGCGACCGCACCCCGGCGACCCGAAGCCGTGACGCAACTTTTGGCGCGTCCCGGCGTCAGTGAACGCGTGACCGCATCGGGTGTGCGCTATCTCGTCTGGCTCGATGGCGGCACCCGCAAGACCGACGGTGGCGGCAGCATCGCCTGCGGTGCCGCGCCCGGTGCCGCAGGCTGCATCGGCTTCGGTTGGTGGGAGAACGAGTCGAGCTATGAAGCGACCGTCTGGGACCTCAAGCAGGCGAAGTCCGCGGGTAGCGTCGGCACCAATGTTTCGGGCACCTCGGCTCTGGTGGGCGCCGTCGTGCCCTTGCCGTTCATCGCTCGTGTGCAGGCCACCGCATGTCAGCGGCTCGCCGATCAACTGCAAAGCTTCTTCAACGGCGGCACGCCCGCCCCCTGATCGCTTCCATATCATGGTCAAAATAATCACGCTCAATGAATTTCGTTGGTGGGCCTTCGCGGTGCTGCTGAGCCTTGCGGGCTGCGCCTCCATGCCGCAGACCGGCGGCTCGACGAGCGGTCTGCCCGGCAGCATGCCGGGTGGCATGCCGGGTAGCTCCACGGGTGGCTCATCGGGTGGCTCCACGGGTGGCTCCGCGGGCAGTGGCACCACCGTGACTTTGCCGGGTGGAATCGTGCTCGGTGGCGAGGGCGGTGGCGGCACTAACGGCAGCGAAACGCGTGAAGACAAGGGCAGCGGTGGTTCGGCGACCACGGCCGACGAGCGCCGCGGAGCCGCCGAAAAGACGCTCGACGATTCGCTGGGCGAGTTCGACAAGACGCTCGAGGGCGAGCAGCGTCGTACCGCGGAAAGTCGCGACGCGCAGGCTGCGAACCGCAACGCCTCGACGGGGTCTTCGAGTGACGCCTCGGGCGGCGGTCTGGGTCGCGGCGAAGGCGATCTCAAATCCGAGCGTGCGGCGCAGGCCGGTAACGGCGGTGGCGATGCATCGGGCGGCGATCAACGCGATCGGGGCACCGTGAGCGGCGGCGGTAGCGGCGGACCCGATCGTAGTCGACCCTCGGGCGAAGATGACGACATCGTGGCGCGCCGCTTGCGTCGCGCCGCCGAGCAGGAAACCGATCCCGAGCTCAAAGAAAAGCTCTGGAAGGAGTACACGGAGTACAAGCGGAATGTTCAGGGCAAGAGCTGATTTTTTTGGTAGCGCCTGGTCGTGGCGCGCGCCGCTGATGGCGGCGCTGGCGCTCTTTGCGCTCGCGGGCTGCGTGGTCAAGGAGACGCGACCGCTGCCCAAGCTCGAAGCCGTGCAGGCGAGGCAGCAGATCCCGGATGCCGAATTGCTCGACGTCAGCGTCCAGGCTTTCGACACCAACATTCCGCCCGGGCTCGCCGACAACGAGGAAGCACTCGACAAGCGACGCATCTACCCCGAAGTTCGCCGCGCCGAATCACGTCTGTTGGCCGCTCGTCTCAAATCGACGCTCGAAGAGTCGGGGCAGTGGGGTGCAGTACGTGTCGTGCCCGAAGGTGTGAAATTCACCGACGTACTGGTCAGCGGCAAGATCATCGAATCGACGGGTGGTCGTCTCGAACTCGAAATCGACGCCGGCGACGCGATGGGTCGTGTCTGGATCAAAGACAAACGTTACTCCGGGGATGCAGATCTCGGCTCCTACAAAACCGACGCGGCGATGCGTGCGCGCGATCCGTTCCAGAACGTCTACGCGCAGATCGCCAACGATTTGATGGCGGCCCGCGACAAACTCAGCCCGGGCGAGCGCGGCGAGGTGCGCGAGGTCGCACAGCTGCGATTTGCACAAGATCTCGATCCACGATCTTTCGGCGGTTATCTGCAAACCGACGCTGACGGTTTGACCCGAGTGGCGCGGTTGCCAGCCAAGGACGATCCGGCACTCACGCGCATCGGCAAGATTCGTGAGCGCGATGCTGCGGTGATCGACACCCTCGATGGCTACAACGAGCAGTTCAACGAGGGGATGTTCGACTCCTACGCGGGCTACCGACGCACCATCCGCGAGGAAATGGAGAAGGAAGACAAGGCGCGGGCACAGGCGACGACCCGCACCGTGCTCGGCGCCGCCGCAGTCCTCGCCAGCATTCTGGTGTCGAGTCAGTGCGGCTCCACCGACTACAACTGTCAGCGCATCGAGGACGCCGTCCGTTATGGCGGCGGTGCAGGTGGCGTGGCAGCCGTGATGTCGGGCATCAAAAAATTCGCCGACGCGAAAACCGCGGCGCAATCCGTGAGGGAACTCGCCCGCAGCTTCGAGAGCGAGGCTGGCACTCAGGTGGTCGAGGTCGAGGGCCGCACGCTCAAACTCACGGGCACGGCCGAGGAGCAATATCGCGAATGGCGGCGTCTGCTCGCGACGATCTATGCCGAGGAGACCGGCGGTGTGAGCCCTGCGGCGACACCGCCTGCCGCGACACCGCCTGCCGCCACGCCGCCTGCCGCCACGCCGAAAGCCCCGCGCACCTGAGATTCCGTGGCGGCATTCGCGAAAGGACAAAAGCTGCTCGATCGCTTCGTTCTGCTCGAGCCTTTGGGGCAGGGCGGACAAGGCGAGGTTTGGCGTGCGCTCGACGAACAACGTTCGGCGCAGATCGCCATCAAGATCTTGCCCGCCGCCGAGATCGAATCCTTGCGGGGGCAGTATCTGCTTGCGCAGACCGTCAAAGGCCGCGGCGTACTCGAATACTTTGAACCGATCGTGGGCGATGCGTTTTCGGTGCTGCCCATGGAATTGGCTGCGGCCGATGCGCGTTCGCTGCGGGCACGCTCCTGGACGCAATCGTTGGGACTGCTGTGCGAAGTCGCCGACGCGCTAGAGGCACTGCATGCGCGCGGTATCGTGCACCGCGATCTCAAGCCCTCGAACGTGCTCATCGGTTTCGACGGGCGCGCGCGCCTGACCGACTTCGGTAGTGCGGCGCGTATCGGCGAGTCGGCGAGCAGTCGCGTGCTCTCGCCATTCAGTGCCAGCCCCCAACAGCATGCCGGTGCCGCCGCTAGCGTAGCCGACGACCTGTTCGGGTTCGGTGCTCTCGCCTATGAATTGCTCGGTGGTTATCCACCCAATTTTCCGGACACCGCGCGCGCTCTTTCGGGTCTGCCACCACCACGACTGGTCACCGCGGTCGCAACGCCCGCCGCTCTGATCGACCTCGTGATGTCCTTGCTGGCCGGTAATCCGGAGGCTCGTCCGAACAAGCTGCGCGAGATCGCCAGCATGCTGCGGTCGCTGGAATCGCAGCGACTCACGCCCGTGATCGCCGCAGAAGTCGTACCGCTCGAGATCGCCGCAGCGGGTAACGACGGTGGATCGGCAGTACGTCCTTCGATCGCCGCCTGGAGCGGTCTGGCAGCGTTGGCGTGTCTTTTGATCGCGGTATTCGTACTGCTGCCGCGCTACGTGACGCCACCGGCCGCCGCGCCTGCGGCTGGGGTGACGGCTGCTGGAATCAAACCCGCGGCGGTCGCAGCGACATCTACGGCAGCGAGCAAAGTCGAAGCCGATCGCGAACTACAAGATCGTTTTGCCGAAGCTAGCGGCCGCTATCGTACCGTGCTCGACGAGCTCGAGACGCAGGGTGCAGGGGTTTGGGGTGGCGCGACCTTCGCCGCCGCGAAATCTTTGGGAGCACTCGCCGTCGAAGCCGAAGCCGCCCGCGATTATTTGCTGGCTCTCGATCGCATCGGCGTCGCCAACCAGCGCCTCGCCCGCATCGTCGAGGAGCGTCCACAGGCATTGTCGAAGAAATTACGTGAAGGCGAGGCTGCGCTCGACGGTGGTCGACTCGAACTCGCTCGGCAGGCCTTCGAGCTCGCACAACTCATCGAGCCAACCAATGCCGATGCGGGCCGCGGAATTGCCAGAGTCATGGCGCTGGGGCCCGTGTTGCCGGCGTTGGTCGCTGCGGAGACCGCCTCTTTGACGCTCGATCACCTGACGGCACTCACTCGTTACGAAGAAGTGCTGCGTGCCGATCCACTCAACAGGGTGGCTCGCGAGGGTGCTGCGCGAGCGCGTTCGCAGCTGGGGTCCAATCGTTATGCTCGCGAAATCGGCGAAGCGCTGATCGCTTTGCGCGCCGGGCGAACGGCGGACGCGCGGGCGGCGGTTTCGAGAGCACGCACGCTACGTCCTGCCGGCGCAGAACTCGTACCGCTATTGGCACAAGTCGATGCCGCGGGCAAGAAGCGTGACCTCGACGAAATACAGGCAGAGATCCTGCAGCTCGAGAGCGAAGAAAAATGGGCCGAGGCCTTGCTGCGTTACGACGCGCAGCTCGCGCGTGACCCAGGTCTCGGTTTCGCGCGTAACGGCCGAGCCCGCGTTGCGCCACGCGCCGATCTCGCGCGACGGCTCGACGCGCTGCTCGTCAATCCGGTGCGGTTGACGGCACCCGAAGTACGTCGCGAGGCGGAGCGGTTGTTGGCCGACGCGGGCAACGTGAAGGGCGCGGCACCCGTGCTGCGTAATCAGTCCGAGCAGTTGCGAGCTGCGATCCGGCTCTATGATCAACCGGTACTGGCCGTGCTCGAGTCGGATGGCGTTACCGTCGTCAGCGTGCAGCGTGTCGGCAGCTTCGGTGCTTTCACGCGACGCGAGCTGCAACTCAAACCGGGACGCTACGTGGCCGTTGGCAGTCGCACGGGTTTTCGGGATGTACGTCGTGAATTCACCGTCGCGCCGGGAACGACTGCCGTGGTCGTCCAGGTACGGTGTACGGAGGTGATCTCGTGACGTCTTCCGAGACGACGACGCTGACCCTGCGCGAGCCCGCAGGGTCTCGCGAGTTGAGTCTGCCCTGTCGAATCGGCGGCGCCGCGGGCGACGAGGTCATCGTCCCAGGAACGACCGGCAGCGAATCTTTGCTGCTGCACTCTCTCGAAGGCGAGCTTGGAATCACCGCCGCCCCGGGTACCACGGCTCTTGTCAACGGCAGGTCGCTGGCGGCGGGCGTCTTTACGCCGCTGCGGACTGGCGATGTCATTGCTTTCGGCAGCACGCGGTTGTTGTTGCAAGAAAACACCGTACTCGAGGTGCGACACCTCGTCGGCAACGACACCCTGGCGCCGATCACCCTCGATACGGCGTACGAGGTCACCGATTCCGCGGGCGACGAGCGGATTTTTTTGGCTGATCTCGACGCAGGAGCTGCCGTCGGTAGCGAGCGAGACACACGGTCCACGTTGACGTCGTTCGGTGCGAATCGCAAGATGCTGGCGATCGCCGCGGCTTTGCTCGCGGTGTTCGGGCTCTTTGCGCTGCTGCTATCTCGACTCGAAACGGTCCGAGTCACGGTGCTGCCCGCGAACGCCGAGGTGACGGGGTCGGGCTTCGGCTGGCGCTCGGCGGACACCTTGCTGCTGCTGCCCGGCGAGCGCCGCATTCGCGCCGAGGCCGATGGTTACCTGCCGATCGAACGCGTGATCGAGGTGCGGGAAGATTCGCCGCTCTCGCTGCAGCTGCAGCTCAAAGAAAAACCAGGCATCCTCGACATCGATACGGACGGTGTGGCGGCTCGAGTGTTCGTCGACGGCGGTGAAGTGGGTGCTGCACCCGGTGAGATACAAGTCGCCGGCGGCGAGCGTACGCTCACGCTGCGTGCCGAACGCCACCTCGATCTCGTGCAAAAAATAACCGTAGCCGGTCGCGGAACCCGTCAGCCCTTGAGCTTGCGTTTGCAGCCCTCGTGGGGTGCCCTCGAAATCAGCGCGAGTACGACGGGGGCGAGCGTATCGGTCAACGACGCTGCACCGGTCGCCTTGCCGGCGCGCGTCGATCTGCCCGCAGGCCTGCATCGACTCAAGATTTCGGCGCGTGGTGCGCGCGATTGGCAAAGCGCCGTATTGCTCAAAGCGGGCGAGACTCAGCGGATCGGCCCGGTCGAACTCGGTGCCCCCGACGCTCGCTTGCGAGTTTCGTCACGACCTGCCGGTGCCGATGTCACGGTCGGCGGCGTTTTTCGTGGTCGTACGCCGCTTACCGTGGGTCTGCCGGCAGGATCCGAACACGACATCAGTGTCTCGCTGCAGGGTTATAAAGCCATCGAGCGTCGCGTGTTCGCCGCCGCCGACAAAGATATCGCGTTGCAACTTTCGCTGCAGTCAGTGCCGGTGCGCCTCACGGTACAGGGCGATCCGATCGATGCTGAAGTGGTGATCGATGGTGAAGTTCGCGGCAAGACGCCACTAATCATGGAACTGCCTGCCCGTCGGCATGCCTTCGAGCTACGCAAGGCAGGCATGCAGACCGAGCGTATCGACGTCGATCTTTCGGCTGCGGTAGATCGCACCGTCGACTACAAGTTGGTGCCGGTGGGTCGCGCGCGTGACTGGAAGCCACCACCGCCTGCGCTGCGTGCCCAGACCACGGGCACCATGCTTCGCCTGATCACGGGTGGATCATTCACGATGGGTAGCGAGCGTCGTGAACAGGGTCGTCGTGCCAATGAATTCGCTCGCAAAGTGACGTTGTCACGTCCGTACTACCTCGGCACGCGCGAGGTCACCAACGGCGAGTTTCGTCGCTACAAGGCAGATCACGATTCGGGCTTCGTCGGCAAGCGCACCCTCGATCTCGATGGTCAACCTGTCAGCAACGTGACTTGGAGCGATGCCGTTCAGTATTGCAACTGGCTGTCGACGCAGGAGGGCTTGCCGGTCGCCTACGAGCAAAAAAGTGGCCGCTGGACGCTGATCGAACCGGTGACCACGGGTTATCGTCTGCCCACGGAAGCCGAGTGGGAATATGCAGCGCGGCATGCGGGCCCAGGTGCGCGCACGCAGCGGTACGAGTGGGGCGATGCACTGCCGCCGCCCGCGGGCATCGGTAACCTTGCCGGTCGCGAGGCGATCGATGAAATGACTCGTGTGCTCGAAGGTTGGCAGGACGATTATCCGGCCGTTGCACCACCTGGAAAATTTAGAGCCAATGCTTTCGGCATCTTCGACATGACCGGCAATCTCTCCGAGTGGGTCCACGACGCATACGCGTCTTTCGAAGCGAATGCCGGTGGGACGGATCCGTTGGGGCCTGCTGCGGGCCCTCCCTCCGCGGGGGCAGCCGCAGCCTCGAATGTGCGGCGGGTGATCAAGGGTAGCCATTGGCGCACGACGACCTTCGCCGATCTGCGTGCGGCCTGGCGCGAAGGGTTCGACGGCACGTCGCAAGAGGTCGGTTTTCGAGTGGCGCGCTATGCGGAGTAAGTCCATGCAAAGTAAGTCCATGCAGAGCAATCGAAAAACCTGGCGGATGATCGCCTTCACGACAGCAGGCGCTCTCGTCTGTTGGGGCGCTTCGCTGGCGATGCTGCGCGCAGTCGCCCAAGACGCCACGCCACCCGCAGCCGAAACAAACGAGGCCGAAGAAATCCAGCGCCGCAAGGCGCCACCCAAGAATTCCGACGAGGAGTCGCCCGAGTATCGCGATTCCGCCGACAACAACATCAGCCTGCCCATCGACATCTGAACATGAACAAAAAAGCCCCCAACGAATTTCTTTTCACCATCGTCGCTCTGTTGGTGTCCATCGTGATCGTCCACACGATTTACGTGTTGCACGTGCGGCCGGTTGCCGATGCTACGCTGCAGGCCGATCGCGAGCGCATGATGGTCGACCCCAACTACGTTGCTCAACGATCGCTCGAAGTGGTCGTCAAAGATTACGAGCAAGAGGCCGAGATCATCCTCATGCTCTGGGCGCTTGCCATCATGGGCTACAAAACGCACGTCCATCGGCGTGAGCAGCAAGCTCTAGATGCAGATCTGCTGCGCCTGCCGGAGGGCATGAAAATCCTGCCTGAAGACACTCGCGAGTATGCGAGACAAATCGAGAATCTGCCGCCCGAGAGTCGCGAGCTGCTGGTACCGCGGGCCCTGCTCGGGGCGCTGGCGCGCTTCGGAGCGACCCGCAGTGTGCAGGACGCCTCGACCGTAGCGCACGGTTTGTGTCAGTCCGAAGCAGACCGACTCGATTCCGACCTCGCACTGCTGCGCTACATCGCATGGGCCATTCCCGCGATCGGCTTCATCGGCACGGTGCGTGGTATCGGCGATGCGCTGTCACAGGCCCACAAGGCGGTCACGGGGGATATTTCGGGTGTCACCGAGGGTCTCGGTGTCGCGTTCAACTCGACTCTGATCGCGCTGTTGCTGTCGATTCTGCTGATGTTCCTCATGCAGCAGTTGCAGCGTGTACAGGAGCGCCGTGTCCTCGATACCGAAACCTGGCTCGACCAAAAAGTCATCCGCAATCTGCAGGCGCGTTCATGAGTGTGACGGGGCTGCATCTGCTCGACGCAGCGCTTGCCGTGGCGAGCGATGGCAGCCTTTCGTCTTCGTCGCCTTCGGTGGTGCATGCAGATCCTGCGCGTGCCGCCATGATGGGTCGCCCGGCTGGCGACATCGCACGTCTTGCGCCGCGGCAGGTGAGCACCGACCACTGGGCGACTATTGCCCGCGAGGCCGGCAACGCGCCGGCGCTGGCCGCGGTCGTGGCCCGTGCCGAATTGCGCATGCGCCTCGATGATGTGCAGCGCGAAACGCCGGTACAGTGCGCCGTGTCCGCTGCATTTTCTGCGGAATCTTTGGGCGTCATCCTGGCCCTTGCGAGGCGCGAGGGAATCCGCATCGGCGGTTTCCACGATGCGGCGGCGCTCGCTGTCGCGAGCGTTGGCTTGACTGGCGTGACGCTGGTACTCGAATTCGGACTTGCGCACGTGGCAGCAACGCGAGTCGAGCAAGTCGATGATCAACTGCGTCGGCGAGCGGCGGTGGTGCGACGCGGTATCGGGTTGCTCGCGCTGCGCCAGGCTTGGCTGCGCATGGTGAGTGAAGCGATGGTGCTGCGCACACGCTTCGACCCGTTGCACGAAGCCGCAAGCGAGCAACGTCTGCATGATTTGCTCGATGATGCTGCAGCGCGTGCCGCGATCTCGGGATCGACCGATCTCGAGCTTCCCACGGGCCGTGACCCGGTGCGCGTGGGTCTCAGTCGCGATCAGTTCACCGAAGCCGCGGATGACATCTACCGCGAAGTTCTCGCGGCGCTACACGAACTGCGACCGGCAGGTTCGCGCGTAAACATTTTGATCGACGAAACGGCGACACGCTTGCCGGGTCTTCTCGGCCGCCTCGCCGCATTGCGTGGCTGCCGGTTTTATTCATTCGGTTCCAGTCTGATCGCGAGGGCCGCTTCGCTGGCCGATGCCAGAGTCGATGATGATGGCGCAGTCACGCTGCAGCGCGGGTATCCCGTCGGTGCGGCGCTCGAGCCCGCGAGTGAGCTCGATCTGTCGAACCTGACGAACTTCGTCGACACCGCGCCCACGCATGCTTTGTGGGAAGGCCGGGCCTTCGTGTTGCCGCAGAGCGGCGTCCTCGAAATCGGCCGTGAACCTGCCTTGGGTGGCATTCGCCTCGGCGAGGGCTTGGCAGGCGTGTCGCGCCTGCATTGCTCGTTGTGCGCAGAGGGCGGTGCAGTGACTCTGATTCCGCACAGTGCCCAAGAGACCTGGCTCAACGACGAACGTGTGCGCGGGCGAGTCCGCATTCAGTCCGGCGATCGGCTGCGTCTGGGTACGCCGGGTGTATCGATCGAACTCATCGCGGTTGGCGGAGCATGGCATGGCACGCCGCAACGTTGAGGTTTTCAGCCTTTCGTTTCTCGACGTCATCTGCTGCGGCTTCGGCGCCGTCATTCTTTTTTACACCATCATCAGCGCTCAGAGCGGCATCGAGCGCACCCGCAAAGCCGAAGATCTGAGTGCTACGGTCTCCAAGCTCGAAGAAGAAGTCATCACTGGCGCTAAAAATCTCGTGGTCTTGCGCAACACGCTGCAAAAGACCGAGAGCGAGACGATCTCGGCTTCATCACGAGCCACCCAGCTCATCGAAGAACTGCAGCGCAAGCGTGAGGAGAGTTTCATCTACGATGCCGAGACGCTTGCCAAGCGGGAACGGATCGAAAAACTCAAAGCCGACGTCAAGGCTCTCGAAGAAAGCAGTCGCAGACTCGAAGCGAGCGCCAAGATCGCAACGCCGCGCGGCGAGCTTACCGGCGCAGGAAAATCGCGCGCGAGTCGGCGCTACATCACGGGCCTCACTCTGAAGGGTCGACGTATCCTGGTGCTGTTCGATCGTTCGGCCAGCATGCTCGATGAAGATCTGGTCAACATCATCCGCTTGCGTAATTCGCCTCCCGCAGCACAGCAGGGGGCCGAAAAGTGGCGCCGCGCGACGGATATCGCCAGCTGGATCATCAACGAAATTCCGGATGCGTCGCAATATCAATTCTACGCATTCAACACCACGGCCACTGCCTTGCTCGAAGGCTCTGCGGGCGAGTGGATTCGCGGCGACGATCAGAGTCGGCGCGAAAAGCTGCTGGACTCGATGGGTCAACTGGCGCCGGCGGGTGGTACCAGTCTCATCAATGCCTTTGCGGCGATTCGTGACATGAAGGTTCCACCTGATCAGGTCATCCTGATCACCGACGGCTTGCCTACGCAGGGAGCGACCGCCCCTGCACTGCGTCGTCTCGTCGATGCAGCCGACCGCGCCAAGCTTTTCGACGAAGCCATCCGCGGTCTCAATAAAAACGTACCCGTCGACGTCATTTTGCTGCCGATGAAGGGTGACGTTCCCGCGCCCCACAGATTCTGGGGACTCGCGCGACTCACCAAGGGCGCCTTCGTCATGCCGTCACCGGACTGGCCATGAAGCTGAGGCGTCGCGACACCGAAGTATTCAGCCTGTCGTTCCTCGACGTCATTTGCTGCGGTTTCGGCGCCATCATCCTGCTACTCGTGCTGTCCGAGTTCGGTCAACCGATCGTGATCGAACGCTCGCGCCAAGATCTCGAATCGCAGATCAAGAAATTGCAGGAAGAGTTGTTCGTCATCCGGGGCGAGAGCGAGCGTCTCGAGCGTGAGCTCAAGGGGCGTGTCGATAGGTTGGTGCGCGAGCGGCAGAACCTTGCGAAGGTGGCCGGAGATTTCTCGAGCATTCGCGGGCAGTTCGATGCATCGCGACAGGACGCGGCCGTGAGCAACATTCTCGAAAACGAATTGCTCTCGGCCTATCAGGAACTCGAAGCGGAGAACAAAAAGCTGATGCAAGCTTCGCGAACCCGCAAGCGCATCACCACCCAGGCGGTCGGCGGTATCCCGGTCGACAGTGATTACGTGATCTTTCTCATCGACACCTCGGGCAGCATGCAGGGGGGGCATTGGGAGACGGCCATCGAGGTGATGCGCGAAATCCTCGACATCTATCCGCGCCTGAAGGGGGTCCAGATCGTCGATGACAACGGCCGTGAACTGTTCGGTGGCACACGCGGACGCTGGCTGACCGACTCACCGGGCCTGCGCACCGATATCGTGCAGCGGATGCGAAACTGGCGATCTTTCAGCGATTCGAGCCCAGCCGACGGCATCGAACTCGCGATCAAAAACTATTGGTCGGCGGATAAAAGAATCAGCATCTACGTGCTCGGGGACGAGTTCACCGGCGAATCCATCCAGGGGGCGCTCGATGCCGTCGATCGTATCAATCGCCCCGACTCGAGCGGCCGCCGTCGGGTTCGTATCCACGCCGTCGGTTTTCCGGAGGCGCCCGGAATGACACCGTTTACAAACATCCGCTTCTCGGCCCTAATGAGGGTGATGTGCGAGCGCAACGACGGGACGTTCGTCGGACTGACCAACACCAAGAGTTGCGCTTTCAGCATGAACGTCGGAGGCATCACGACATGCGTCGGTGGAAACTAGCAAGCATCGTGCTCGGATTGGCGTCGCTGGCCGGTTGCGGCGGTGTGCAGATCGCACCGGACCCCGATCTGCCCAAGGCTCTCGTCGAGTCGGTACCGGCAAAGATTGGGTTGCTCATGACGGCCGAGCAGCGCAACTACACCCACTCAGAGACCCGCAGCGGCGTCTCCTGGATCGTAGAACTCGGCGCGGCGCAGCAGGAGCTTGCTCGTACCGTACTTGGGGCGACGTTTCGTGAAGTGAACGAATTCTCTGATCTCGACGCGGCGCGCGCTACGCAGGGCTTGCAGGCCGTGTTCGAGCCGAAGATCGAGCAGTATTCTTTCGCGACGGCTCAAGAGACGGGTGGCGCGTACGTCGCAGTCACGATCCGCTATCGCATCGACGTATTTTCGCCTAATGGCGAGCGCTACGATTCTTTGACGCTGACGGGATACGGCACCGCTCTGGCCGATGGTCTGAGCACCGGGGCACCCATGGACGAAGCTACCAAGGCGGCGATGCGCGATGCAGCATCGCGGTTTCTGGTGCAGTTCCCGGCTACCGAGGCTGCCAAAGTTTTGACCGAAGGCAAGCGACTCGAGGTCAGTACTGCCGACGCCATGCGCGCCCTCGCAGCCAGCGGGCTGCGCATCGAGGCGCTGCCTATCAGGGTGTCGCGGCGGGTGGATCCGAACTGGAAGCCTGGGACGAGCGCTGGATTCTGACCATCAGTTGCTCGCGCAGCACGACCCCTTCGGTCTCGGCGGGTTCACCGTCGACGATCCGCGGCGCGAAGCGGGTCTTGCGCGCCGCGAGCATCGCCGCCTTGGTGCTATTTTCTGGTGCGGCGGTATTCGCGACGACGACATCCAGCACTTTGCCGTCCTTACCGACTTTTAGCCGCATCTCGACATCCTTGACGGCGTAATCGTCGGAGTTCTGCACCCGCATGCGTGATGCCGAGGCCGAAGGGGCGCGGTAGACGAGCACACGGGGCGATTCGAGCAAGGCCCGCAGTTGCGGCGTACCGGTCGCCACGGCCGCGTTTGACAGCGCTTTCCAGCTATCGCCGTACGAGGCGTAGGCCCGTCCCAGATTGCCGCTGATCAAATACCAGTCGCCGATCTGCGCATGCAGTTCGCCGAGCTGACGCAAATCGACCGGCTTGCTGCGGTTGACCACGTCGAGCGCAAAGCTGAGCGCACGCAACCCTTCCGAGTTGAGTCGAGCCTGGTTGGCGTTGTTGACGAACGGATCGCCACCATCGTTGAGCTCGAAGGCGGGTTGGGCTTCGACTTCGGGACCGTAGATGGCTTCGAGCAACCACGTTCGTGCGAGACCGCGCAGTGCGGGCACCCCGACGACGGGCTTTTCCGCCGAGAGTTCCTCGGCAAGCTGCAGCGCCCGCGCGTGCAGACCGCGCGCCGTGGCGTAGCGACCCACCGACTCGAAGAAACGCGCATAGCGATCGAGGGGTTCGACGAGCCGCAGATCGCGCTTGCCGAAGTTCGTTTCGGCGATGCGGAACGCGTACTGGTGCTCGCGCTCGGCCTCGGCTTTTGCGCCCATCTTTTCATAGGCCTCGATCAGCGCATCAACAGCATCGAGTTGATCGGCGTTGTAGAGCCCATCGAGGTTGCGTGACAGATCGACCGCGCGCTTGAGTGCCGTGGCCGCGTCTGCGGGTCGATTGCTCGCGAGCCAGGTTTCACCGAGACCCTGCAACGGCCGGATCAGCAGGCGATCGGCCCCCGAGACCTGTCCCTCGATCAGCGCGATCGCCCGTTGATAGTTCGCTTCGGCCGCGGCGAAGTTGCCGCGGCGAAACTGCACGGTGCCCAGATTGGTGAGGGGGTTGACGAGTTCGCGTGAATCTTTGCCGCGTTGCGCCTCGGTGATCGCGACGAGTTCCTCGGCGCGTTGGCCGGCCGTCGCCAGATCGTTGGCCTCCAGCGCCGACTTGAACCGGGCAAAGATTTGCAGCGGCTCGCTGGGCGCAGTGTCGGCGGCGAGCAGAGCGCTCGGAAAACCGCCGAGCGCGATGACCGTCAGCGCCGCTCGAAGAGGTAGTGTGAGACCAGCCATTCGCGTCCGCCTCGATAGCCAAAGAGTTCCGCACACGACATGAAGAAAATTCGCCAGTACACCCACCACTTGAGAGCCTGATCGTCGCCGTAGGCATGACCCAGCACGGGCATGAGTTCTTCGCGGCGTGCATCCATCTTTTGCAACCACGCCTCCGAGGTGAGTTGATAATGCCGACCGTCGACCTGCCAGTGATCTGCCAAACGAAGATGGCGCTGGAAGTAATGGAGCAAATCGTCGCTCGGCATGATGCCGCCAGTGAAGAAGTATTTGGCCATCCAGTCGGTATCGTCCCGCACTTCGAAGGTGTAAGCGAATCGATGGTGGGTGAAGATATGCACGAAGAGCGTGGCTTCCGGCGTCATCCAACCGGCAATGCGGGCCAGCAGTGACTCGTAGTTGCGCATGTGTTCGAACATTTCGACTGAGACGACTCGGTCGAAGCGAATCTCGGGGCCGAAGTGAAGCTGATTGACGTCGCAGGTGATGATTTCGAGATTTTTGAGGCCGCGCTCCTTGGCGCGCGCATCGATGAACAGCTTTTGAGTACGCGAGTTGGAGATGCCGGTGACTCGCGATTCCGGGTAATGCTCGGCCATCCACAACGATAGTGAGCCCCAACCGCAACCGAGCTCGAGGATGCGCTCGCCGTTGCGCAACCGAGCGCGCTCGCAGGTCAGCGCGAGCATCCGCGCTTCGGCAGCATCGAGATTGGCCGCGGCTCGCTCGATGTTGAAGTCGTCGTAGTAGCAGCTGCTGTATTTCAGATGCTTGCCGAGCGTCTGCAAATAAAAAGCCGTCGGCACTTCGTAGTGCTGCTGATTGGCTTCTGCGGTGTGGATGGCGATCGGACTTTCGCGCAGACGCCGCACCATCTCCATGAGGTGGGCCTGCTGGACTTCCGGATCGCCCTTGTCTTCTTCCCGAAGACGCTGCGCCAGCAGCGCGCGTATTCGTCGACGGATCAGCCAGTCGGGGATGCGATCGTCTTCGAGCAGACGCATTTCGAGAGGCAACGTAGCGGTGTCGGTCATGGTGGCGGCTTCAGTTCGGTGGCGCAGTTTTGAGGCGCTGCAGCGCGCGCTCGAGGACGGGAATCAGCAGCCGATAGAGTACATAAATTGCCGCTGGACCGATAAGCATCCAACCGATCGATGCGTGGATGATGGCATCCCACAGCGTGACGATGGCTTGAAGCACGCCTTGAGCAATGATTTGCATGCCGGCTTCGACGGTCAGAGGCTGGGCCTCTGCGCCGACCAGCCACTCGCCCAGCCGCATGAAGGGGATGATCATGGCCAGTTGCAGCGGGCCGATGAGCCAGCTGACGAGCTGAATGGCCGCCAAATTCAGTCTCAACCCGAGCGCGAGCAGCGTCAGCACGGGCGTCGACACGCCGAGTACCGGGAACATGCCGATCCCCGCGCCCAGCGCGAGACACAGGGCGAGTTGGCGCGGCGCCAACCCCTGCTGCAACAGGGCGAGTATCGGGTCGACGACATGGCGCCGGATGGGTGCGAGCATGGCGATGAAGAATCAGGCGGGACGACGCAGCAGGATGGTCGCAACGGGTTCGTCACGACCCAGTCGCGACAGCTGGATCAAGACGTAGGCGGCCATCGCCATGTTGCCGAGCAGCATGATCGCCACGAACCAGGCGATGCGAGGTAGCCAACGAATTTCTTTGTAGAACACCCAGACGTAAAAGGTCAGGAACCCGTAATAGGCATCGATCAAGGTGGCGATGGTCCACCAGTTGTCGGGTTGACGGATCAGACCCTGCCAATCGAGCACCGACTGCTGAAAGCTGGCG
>Ga0129333_10000438_pt1 | contig 33803 bp, 64 predicted proteins | sample CPB6_08_DNA_FD_94474 | JGI IMG/M metagenome (GOLD analysis project Ga0129333, IMG submission 94474) | Freshwater to marine salinity gradient microbial communities from Chesapeake Bay, USA - CPBay_Sum_0.6_0.8_DNA | ecosystem: Environmental > Aquatic > Marine > Coastal | place: USA: Chesapeake... | reverse complement strand
GTGTTCTGGAACAGCATCGTGACTACATGGAAATGCATGCTCATAAGATGATGGAGCTGGTAGCCAAGCCTCCGCGTCAGAGTGCCGATCCACTGACCCTGCATGCCGAGGCCAAGACACCACATGAGATTCAGGGACACCAGGACGTCAGCGACGATGATCTGCGTGAGATTGAAAAGCACATTGATCAGCTGGAATGGAAAGACATTGAATACCTGTATGCCGATCAGGAACACGAGGAAGCCGAAGAAGAAAGCTGGGAGCCCGAGGGCGAGACTCTGGATGAAGCGCTGAGTGCTGCACAGCGCATCAAGAAGCGCTTTGATTTCCTGAAGTCGGCCAGCAAACGTAAAATCGCACGCCAGTTGGCCCTGCACCGCATGAGTACGCCGCAGCGCATGAAGAAACGTGCAGTGCTGCATGCTCGCAATCTCATCATGGGTCGGGTACTGCGTGGTCGTGACAAGAGCTCGCTGAGTGCTGCTGAGAAAGATCGCATCGAGGGCATAGTACGCAATGCCAAGCAGGCAGTAATTAGAATCAGTACACGTCTCATGCCCAAGCGTCGCAAACTAGAAATGCAGCGTCTGCGCCATGTCAAAGAAGAGCAGGGTCACAGACCCAATCAGGCCACGGATTTAATCTATGACGCCGAAGAACACGCAGTCGATACTGTGGCGGCCAATGACACCGATACCACAGACAATGAGCGCTTGGCACACACCAAGTCGCATCTCATGGGCGTGAAACCCACGCTCACACCCGGCGCAGGAGTAGATGCAGATCGTACCATTAAACGACTACGCCATTACCGTAAATTGGAGGTATGATGCGTAGTCTATTAGCTGCCCTGCTGCTGATTCCCGCCCTGGTCTGGGCTGAACCATTTCGAGCAGAAAAACCCACGGTGTGTGACACCATTGAAGCAGTGATGCAGCATCTCACGGAAAAATACAACGAGGTTCCGGTCTGGAATGGTCGCGGTGTTGGTAAATTTGACGAAGGCAACAGCATCATGATGTTGATGAATCACAGTACCAAAACCTGGACCATAATACAATACAATGACAAGGTAGCCTGTATAATAGCCGTTGGCGAGGATCCACGATTTACGCCCGAGGCTTTTGGCACCAAGATCTGAAGGAGAAAACATGTTGGTTAATGAACTCAAACAAATACAAGCCACGGCATTTGCCCTGGCTCGCAAAGCTCAGTATTACCACTGGAACATCGAGGGTCCAGACTTTGTGCAGTATCATGAATTTCTAGGCACGCTCTATGCTGAAATTGACGACAGCGTGGATGTCATAGCCGAGCTGATACGCACCATACCCGACTATGCTCCTGGTGCCTGGAGAATGCTGACTGAGCTTAGTTTAATACAGGATGATGTCACAGTAGCCACGGCCATGGAGATGCTGTCTCGTCTGCGTGAAGACAACGAAACACTGTTGAACGCTCTCAGAGTATGCTATGAAACCGCGGAAAACGCTGGTCAGATTGGCATCAGCAACTATCTGCAGGACCGTGTTCAGGCACATGAAAAGCATGCCTGGATGTTGCGCAGTCTGACCAAATAATCAGAAAGATAAATAATACCATGAAACGCATACTGATCATAACTTCACTGATGTTGCTGGCAGGCTGCAGCACCATAGCCGAATACTGGCCCACCCCACATGATCCAGCCTTGGCTCAGGGCTGGACACGAGTGCAGCAACAGATTCTGCAGGTAAAGTGCGATGATCGTGAAGACTTTAGCCAGTGGATGCCTCTGCGTGAAACTGCGCAGAATCTCAGAATCTATGCCGAGTTCAGAGCTGACAATCAGGTCAAAACGGTGCAGGGTCTGGAAGAAAGCATCAACAAGGCCTATGATACCAAGAATCTTACGGTATGCAATCACAATTTAAAACTAGCACAAACTCGTCTGGATATACTTAAGAAAGTCTGGGGAACTCGATGATAGAAGAAATCGCAGCCTACAAAGACCAGCCTGGGGTACAGGGAGACCTGGCTCGAGAATTGCTGGCCATCGTCAATGATTATCGCAGCGGCGCATTGTCGCTGGAAGAAAAACAGGAACTAGTAGAAGATGTGGTGCGCATCTACCAAGAAGCCGCGCATGCCGACGGCGAGGTAGCAGTGCGCTGGGTCGTTGCTGCAGGTTCCATAGCCATAGGACTGGTATAATGAAACACCGAGTACAAGTTACAGTCAGTGATCCCAATCACAGCATGGTGAGCAAGCGCAATGAACAGATTCAAAAGTTTGTGCGCATCAGCGGCGATCAATCAACTGCCGTGGCCCGGGCTCGCACACATTTCAAGAACCAGGGCTACCGAGTGCATGGTGCTGAACATGTAGGCACAGTGCAGGAAGGAGCGCAGCAACTATTGCGCAAATACATGCCTGGCTATGCCAAGAAGCAGATCGATCAGAAGATGGATGCTGGGAAATTTGGTAAAACCGATGCCGACAAAGATGCCAACTTCCAGCGCTACAAAAAGGTTCAGGACAAGATCAAAGAAGAAGTTTCCATTGATGAAGCCTGGAGTCAGGGCAATCGCAATCCACAGCGTGGTGTCAAGGTAGGCGACAAGGTTCGCAGCTATGATTTCCCAGGCATGCACGACGATCACTACATCGAAGGTCATGTTGTAGCCGACAATCCCCATACCTATCACATCAGAGTCAATAAAGTAGTGCGTGGCGGCAAGGAGATTCCAACACCGGCTCACATGCAGCACGTTGAAGCACCCAAGGGCAAAGGTATGTTTAGCAATGCCTATGCCGTGCATAAAATGATGGCCAAACAACAACAGGTCACTGCAGCACCCGAGGCACCTCAGGGCGCGGCCAAGACCTTTAACCAGATGAGGGGCCGCAAATGAAATCCTTTTTTGATCTCCGAAACGAAACACGTGAAGTATGGGACAAGCCCAACCCCAAGGCTGAGCGCGGCGAAAGCGAAAAACTAAGCCCAGCTCAGAAAGCCAAGGCCCGCGCACGTGCACGCGCAGCAGGCCGCCCCTATCCCAACATGGTGGACAACATCTGGGCAGCGCGCAACGAAGAAACTGACATCGATGAAGCTACCTATCAGGGTCGCAAGGTGCCGCTGAACAAGCCCATGGCCGGCGATGTTAAAAAGAGCAAAGTATTCGTTGACCCCGACGGCGATGGCAAGGCACAGAAGGTAAACTTCGGCGACAAGAATTTGAGCATCAAGAAACACATACCAGCTCGTAGAAAGAGTTTCCGAGCTCGTCATAACTGCGACGATCCAGGTCCCAAGGACAAGGCTCGTTACTGGAGTTGCCGGGCCTGGTAATGAAGACTTTTCAAGAACTTCGCGAGACCATTGTCAAGGTTGCTGGCGGTTACGAACTTAGATCTAAAAAGACTGGTCGTAATCTGGGTCGATATCCCAGCAAGGCCGGTGCAATGAAACGTGAACGACAGGTTCAGTACTTCAAGCACATGGGAGAGAATTTTAAAGATGGTCGTAACCCGCAAGACAAGGGCGACAGCGCACGACATGGACTCAAGGGCAAGTCAGCTGCTGAACTCAGAAGCATTCGCAGCTCAGATTCAGCTAGTCCACGCAAGAAGCAGTTAGCGCATTGGTTGCTTAACTTTCATCACAACAAGAAATAACCTGAAGCGGGTACACAGTCAGTATAACAAGATTGTCAATAGATGTCAATAGGAGAAACGGTAAAATGAAGGATTTAATCGAAAGCATTCGTCAAATGTACCAGCCTCGCACCGAGGCTACCATGATGAAAAATTCTGGCGAGGTGGTACATAACTGCGCCAAGCATGTCGAGCACGCACAATATGGCAAGGGCAAAACCATTGCTGAAGAGCATGCCGATCCAGATCGCTATGGCAACATTGCCTGGTATGATGTCATGTTCGAACATGGCATTGAGCGGGGTATGCCTGTCGCCGAACTCAGCATCCTGCAGAGTGAGAGCCATGGTCACGCAACCAAGAAAGCCAAAAAGATGGCCGAGGAAGAAGACTACAGCGACATGGGCAAAAAGAAAGTCAAAGGCAAGTCCGAAGACGATGAGGACGATGACGATAAAAATGAAAAAGACGACGATGACATGGAAGATGATGACAAGCCCATGAAGGGCAAGAAAAAGGTCATGGATGAAGAAGTCGATGAAACCATATCCTATCGTGCAACAGAATATGACATCACCGAGGCTAAAAAAGACAGCGGCTATGATGCGCACTTCCGTGCCATGATGGCTAAACACGGTGTCAAGCATCCCGGCGAGCTGGATACACCAGAAAAGAAAAAAGCCTTCTTCAACAAAGTGGATGCCAGCTACAAGGCCAAGAATGAAGAGGTATTCCTGGAAGCCATGATGGCCAGCGATCTGGATAAGATCAAAGACGCACATCGCAAGGCTGGTAATCGCATCAGCGACGAAAAGAGCGGCAGCAAGGCTGGTCAGGCTCATCACAGTTTTGTGGTGACACAGCCCAGTGGAAAACGTACTCGCCACATCTATCATGGCAGTACCAAGAAGCTGGAAACCATGAGTCCAGCACCACGCAGCAAAGAAAGTTCCGAGCAGGATCTGGACGATAAATAAAACTAGTATTAACACATCTCAACAAGGAGACAATCATGCCACTATGGGGCGCAAATACCAGCGATGAAAGCAAGCCTAAAAACTTGACCGCTGAACAAAAGAGTCGCACATTCGCGACTACGCGCGGCTGGGAAATTCGCCGCGCAGATGGCACTGACGAAGTCATTGTCGCAATTCGTAACCTAGCCGGCGGTGTTACCACAGCCACCAGTGTTAAACTGGAAGCTGCCACCATCAGCCAGGTGTTCTTCACAGCCAATAGCTACAGCACTGGCGCAGCCGGCATTGTACGTGTTGTGTGGAACGAAAGAGTCACACCCACCACAACTGGTACACTGTTGGTTACACGCAGCGACACCAGTGCAACCATTACAGCCACACGCTATGGCACCAGTGGTCCTAACTATGTGGACTTCCAGTTTACCGCTCCTAGCACCACGGGCGTTACACTGAGCATTACTAGCCAGACCATCACCATGGGTATCAATGATTATGGTTCGACCCAGCTTACATCGGATCTGACCATTGCTCTGGCCAATGTGGACGCAGCCAATGTTGATGGCGGTTCAACCAGTGTAGTAACCACAGCCTAAGGACTAGATCATGGCCGACCAGAAACTCAGTGAATTACCGCTAGCCACCTCCGCCGCGGCTGCTGATCAGCTCTACATTGTTCAGAGCAACGTTAGCAAACGCATTGCTGTCAGCAGTCTCAGCACCAGCCTTACTGTGCATCGACTAGTGGCAGTGGACAACAGCAGCAGTTCACTGACTCTGGTGGTTGAGGTTCCAGCCACAGCCACCAGCACCGGCACCCGAGGTCAGTTAGCCTACAACACCACGCATATATACCTGTGCGTGGCCACCAATACCTGGGTAAGGGCCGCGCTGAACAACTGGTGATTGGGCGGTAAACATGAACATGCTTGAAAATTTGACCAATGATAATTTTTTGATGTATGCCATCAAGAACTACAACAATCCTGGATGTCGCGGCATACAGGATTTCAACGATGATTTAAAGCGGTTACGCTACATCAAAAGATTGCTGGGTCGTTACAGACTCAGCGGTGAGATCAAGGAGCGTCTGGTGATCAATCATTTGGTGACATTCTTCAATGTGTTTGGAGTAGAGGCGGCTACCAGAATGTTGTTCTTCAAAATCAAGGAGAACCTCTGGCCCGAGCTCAAGACATTTTTGGTATATCTGAACTACATGCCGCAGGTTGTGATAGTCAGTTCTGGACACAGAATGCCCGAGAGTGAAATACCTCTGGACCCTGTGTTGGTTGATATACTAAGGAAACTCTAATGAGCCGATTTGTTGACGCCATCATTGCCTATCGCATACTGCGCAAACTCAGCACTCCCTTCAACGAGACCGAGGCATTCCGACTGGGCATCATAGACGAGCGCGGTAAAATACTGCGTCGTTTCAGCGATCTAAAAACCACCGAAGAAAAAGACGCCTATACACTGCTGGATCGTCTGGTCTGGAGAGTCAAACGCATCATAGAACGTGTTCCCTATGCTAGCCAGCAGATTGTAAGTTTTGCTGCGGCACTGAGTCTGATCAAAGAACACCTGGATCGCAACACCGAACCACTGCACAGCAACTTTGAAAGTCGTCTGCTGACTCTGCGTGAAAGCAACGAGCTGGCGCTGGAAATGCAGCTGGTAGAAAACTACTTTGCTGGTCTGGATCCGCAGGGCAACAGCATGAAGAGTTTTCGCAGCTACAACGAAGAAATTGCCAATGCCGTAGGCGGAGGCTTTAGTGGTCAGGCCACACCAAGTCCCAATCCCCACTTGGCTGGCCGTGATATCCTGCTGGGGAAACGCATGCAAAGAAGAAAGCGTAACAATGTTTAAGAAAATACTGGACTTTTTTTCGGGTCGCAGCGCCGAGCGTGGTCTGAGTTATACTGAACGTTTCAAGCAGCCCGAGGCTCCCTACAAAATTGAAACACCCAGCCCTCAGGCTGAAAGCATCAAAGCCGCAGTAGAAGCCAAGGTAGCCGAACCTGTGGCCAAGAAACCTGCCACCAAGCGACAGCCTAAAAAGACTGCTGCCAAGCCCAAGAAGTAATGGCCAAGCTAGCAGAACTGCGCTCACTGGTTAACCTTGCCCAGCGTCTGGGACAGGAGCCCAGTGCTGCACTGCTGGAACATGTAGCAAGACTGGAACGCGAAGAACAACAGCGGCAGCAACGCGAAGCCAGCATCAAACAACGCATAGCCCAGGATCTGGAAGAATTGTTTACAGTCAGGGAGAGCACACATGAGTTGGTTCAAGAAAACACCGCACCTCCGTCAACACCAGAAGATACCACCACACCATACCAGTCTCATGACCGAGAGACTGCTGCAGGAAGTAGCCGAGAACTCACAGAAGATTCCGCAACACCGCCAGCAGCAGAAAGCATGGCAGACCGAGTCGCCAGAGTCATCAGTGAAACCGGAGTAGTAGCACCCGATCCCGTGCTGGCTCAGCCACAGAAGGATCTGGAACGTGAGATACGATATCTGCGTGAATGGGTGGGTAAAATTGCTGCTACGGGTCCAGGCAGTGGCGAAGTTAATTTGCGTTATCTGGACGACGTTAATCGCAGCACCATAGAAGACCATCGTTACCTGCGTTATGACGCAGCAACTAAAAAATTCGTCTTTGATACAGGACATTTCTACAACTATCATCTGCAGGCACAGAGTCAGACAACACAGACCAGTTCAGCCACCAGCGCCAATTCGTTAATTTTTGAAGTAACTGATATATCCTATGGCATAACTGTAGATGGCGGAAACAGCAGTCAGATTGTACTGGCACATCCTGGTACCTACAATCTACAGTTCAGTGTTCAACTCTACAATGTTGGCAACAGCGAAGACAGCGTCAACATCTGGTTCGCTCTGAACGGGCAAAACATCGCCGGCAGCAACAGCATAGTTACTGTGCCCAAGAAGAGCGATGCCAACGCTGCTGGTGCAGTAATCGCTGGCTGGAACTACATGTTCACCACCACTATGCCCAATGAATATATTGAAATTAAATGGTTTGTTGCTGACGAAACACATACCTTTATTGCCGCAGTTTCAAGCCAGGCGGCAACTGCATCTTCGCCGTTTATGCCAGCAGTACCCAGTGTTATCGTAACCATTACACCGGTGAGTACTGTAACTATATAAATAAACAGTTAACCTTCATCTTCTGGAATAACATGTCAGTGGAAACGCAACTAGCAGTCATAGAACAAGAATTAGATCAGACTGGCACAGTCATTAAACGCATTGAACATGCCATAGAAAAACTCACTGATGTTACTGCTGACATTGGTAAAATTTTAGCAGTTCACGATCAACGGTTAGATCGTGGAGAAAAAGCCACCCATGATATCTTTGAATTACTAGAAACGAGACGACAGGAAATGAACGAAGATATCAAAGAACTTCACAGCCGCATTACCACAACCACCCGTGAGCTTAGTACGGAAATAGCCAACGTACAACAGTGCATCGTGGCCGGCATCGACGACCTCAAACGAGAACTCAAAGAAGATCAGAAATATCACAACGATAAACAGACCAGTCTGGAAAAACGAATCGACGAATTGGAAAAATGGCGCTACATATTGGTGGGTGCCGGCATAGTTGGCGGATTCATACTAACCAAAATCCTGGGCATGGTGGAGTTTGCCATAAAGTAATTGACTCTGTAGTCAGTCTCCTATATAATTAGGCTCTGTTATGGAGCCTTTTTTATGAGCCTTTTTATCGATGTCAAGTACCTAAATCAAATTGGTGGCAAGCTGAGCCTGTTTAAAAAGAAGGGTCAGTATCTCTACAACTGTCGCTGTCCGATCTGCGGCGATAGTCAGACCAAGAAGAACAAGGCGCGGGGTTACTTCTATCGTCAGAAGAACGATCTCTACTACAAGTGCCATAACTGCGACGCCAGTCAGCACTTTGGTACATTCCTGAAAAATCTGGACAGCAACCTGTATCGAGAATATCGTCTGGAGCGCTATGCCAATGGTGAGAATCGTCGAGCGCACAGCAACCCCGAAGCCGACTTAAAGCAGACCTTTGACTTTACCAGCGCCGAAGGTCTGCTGCCCAAGCGCACCTTGTTGGATGAACTGCTGCCCCGTGTTGCCGATCTAGAGGCTGACCACGAGGCCAGGCTATTTTGCGAGCAGAGAAAGATACCATTCTATCAGCTTAGTCGTCTGTACTACATCGACGACATGCGCAAGATTGGTCAGATCAGTCCAGCCATGCGTGACAGAATCAAAACTGCCGAGCCCAGACTGGTCATACCCTTCAAGGATGGCAGCGGCCGATTGCTGGGTCTGACCTGCCGAGCTCTGCGTGGCGAGACTCTGCGCTACATAGCAGTCAAAATCGACGAAGACGCTCCACAGATCTTTGGATTAGAAGAAGTCAATCCACTGACTACGGTGTATGTCGTGGAAGGTCCACTGGACAGTTTATTCCTGCCCAATGCTCTGGCCGTGGGTGGAACGGGTTTTAGCAAGCTGGATGCACTGAATATTCAGCAGCGCCGACTAACTCTGGTGATAGATAATCAGCCACGTAACCGCGAGGTTGTGTCGGTGTATCGTCGTGCCATAGATGCAGGCTACAATGTCTTTATCTGGCCCGACACGGACTGCAAGGACATCAATGATTTGGTGTTGGCCAACCCTGGCATAGACAGTCCAACCCTGGCCACCATGATAGATAATCGTACCTACAGCGGCCTCAGAGCCATGGTTGAATTTAATAATTGGAAAAAGGTGTAATATGTCAAGTGTAAATCTGGTAAGTTATAGTCAGCCGCATCCAGACTTTGTGGATGCTGAACTGGTCAGCGATGTGCAGGATCTGATTGCCTACTGTGCCCGAGTCAGCAATCCTGGTAATCAGCACAACACAGAAACCAACGAGCGTCTGCTCAGTTATCTTAGACGTCATCAGCACTGGAGCCCGTTTGAGATGGCATCAGTGACCATGGAAATCATCACCACCCGAGACATAGCACGACAAATTTTGCGTCACCGCAGCTTCAGCTTTCAGGAGTTCAGCCAGCGCTATGCCGAGGTTGGTGCCATAGGTACTGGCCTGGAATTCGAGATACGCGAAGCGCGTCTGCAGGACGAAAAGAATCGTCAGAACAGCATACCCATTGAAGAAGCCGACATTGAGAACCGGTACATTGCTCTGCAATGGGAACGTAAACAGAAAGAACTCATTGGCTGGGTAGACAACACCTATCGCTGGGCTCTGGAAAATGGCATTGCCAAGGAACAGGCTCGCGCCATCTTGCCCGAGGGTCTGACACAGAGTCGACTCTACATGGCTGGTACGGTGCGCAGCTGGATTCACTACATAGATCTGCGCAGCGCCAATGGCACTCAGCTGGAGCACCAACAGGTCGCCCAGAAATGCGCACGTGAGTTGGCCAAGATCATACCTTTGTTTGTCAAAACGGAAAATACATAAATAGGTTGATATGGATACCAGAAATGATGTCAGAGAGTTCATGGTGGGCTGCGGCCAGACTCGGGATGATTGGGAGCAGGCTCAGCTCTACATGCGGCTCGTCATAGAAGAATATACTGAGCTCTGCAATGCCTTTGAGGAACGAGATTTAGTGGAAATCGCCGATGCCTGCGCTGATCTAAAATGGGTCATCGAAGGTCTAGAACACAGTCTGCGCATCCCCAACCAGGCAGTCTGGGATGAAGTGAATCGCAGCAACCGCAGTAAATTTGTAGATGGTAAATTAATCAAAGATTCTGTGACGGGCAAGGTGTTAAAACCTGATACATATAGTCCTCCAGACATAAAAACCATACTAGGATAATCATATGTGGATGTTGACCTTTTTGCCCGACGACTGGCTTGTCTGGGTAGCCCACGCAGTAACTGCTCTGGGTGCCCTGGGACTGGTGGCGGGCTTTTTTCTTTCCGCCATACCCATAATCAGCAACTATGGGCGTGTAATTCGTCCCCTGGCTGCGCTGATGCTCATGGTGGGTATTTACTTTGAAGGCAGTGTAACCACAGAGCTGGCCTGGAGAAAGGCCGTGGCTGACATGCAGGCCAAGGTAGCAGAAAGCGAGGCCAAGGCAGCACAGAAAAATGTAGAAATCCAAACCAAGATTGTCAACAAAATAAAGGTAGTCAAGGAAAAGGAAATCGTTATACAGGAAAAAATCAAGGAAGTAGAAAAAATCATTGATGCTGATTGCACTGTTCCCAATGAAGCGCTGCAGATACTCAATGAAGCATCCGACATGCCCGGAGAAGGAAAATGATTAGACTACTGCTGATCACCTCCATGATGCTGATGCTCAGTGGATGCTCAATATTCAGTAAGCCAGTGCCAGTAAAACGCAACTTTCCAGATGTGCCGCCTGAACTTCAGCGTCCCTGTCCTAAACTGGAAAAGACACCAGACTCTACACTACTTAGTGATGTTGTAAAAACCGTGACCAAGAACTACAGCCTCTACCACGAATGCCGTGCTCGCAACGATGCCTGGATAGAATGGTATGACGCTCAGAAAAAAATATTCGAAGAAGTAAAGTAAAAAATAGAATTGGAGATGTAGATGGAGCCAACAGTACATGGCATCAAGGTAGACTATTCTCGCGATGGTTTGTTTGATGAATTGGGTTTAAAAAGATTAAAAGAAAGTTACATGCGCGACGACGAATCGTCCCCACAGGAAAGGTTCGCATTCGTTAGCACAGCATTTGGTAGCAACCCAGAACACGCTCAGCGACTCTATGAGTACAGCAGCAGACATTGGCTATCTTATAGCACGCCGATTCTGAGTTTTGGTCGCAGTAAACGTGGCCTGCCTATTAGCTGTTTCCTGCCTTATCTGGACGACAGCGCAGAAGGCTTGGTCAATACTTTGTCCGAAGTAAATTGGCTTTCAATGTTGGGAGGCGGAGTTGGAATTGGTCTGGGTATTCGTAGTGCTGATGACAAGTCTGTTGGTATTATGCCTCATCTCCGTACCTATGACGCATCTTCTTTGGCTTATAGACAGGGCAGAACTCGCCGTGGCAGTTACGCTGCTTATCTTGATATTAGTCATCCTGATATTCTTATTTTTCTAGAGATGCGCAAGCCCACGGGCGATCCCAACATGAGAGCACTGAATCTACATCATGGAGTGAATATCACCGACGACTTCATGCAGCTCATTGAACGCAGCATGCTGGACAAGACTGCCGATGATAGCTGGCAGCTACGAGATCCACACAGCGGTGAAGTCCGTGACACGGTGAGTGCTCGCGACCTCTGGCAACGTATTCTGGAAATAAGGATGCAGACCGGTGAACCCTATATTCACTTCATTGATACTAGTAACAAGGCTATGCCGGAGTTTCAGCGCAAACTGGGACTCTCCATTAAACAATCAAATCTATGTAGCGAAATTATACTGCCGACTGATAAAGAAAGAACTGCGGTGTGCTGTCTGTCAAGTGTTAATCTGGAGTACTTTGACGACTGGCGTCATGATGCACAGTTTCTACGAGATGTGGCCGAAATGCTGGACAATGTTCTGCAATACTTTATTGATAATGCTCCTGACGCTATTGGTCGCGCAAAATATTCTGCTCAGCGGGAACGCAGCATAGGAGTAGGTGCACTGGGCTGGCACGCCTATCTGCAGCGCAACAATCTACCCTGGGAAAGTGCCCTGAGTGTAGGTCGCAATCACCAGATTTTCCAACACATCAAGAAAGGACTGGACCATGCCAATCTTGAACTGGGTACGGAGCGAGGCGAAGCACCTGATTGTGCTGGCACTGGTCGTCGCTTTGCACATACTATGGCTGTGGCTCCCAACGCTTCAAGCTCAATTCTTATGGGCAACACTAGCCCTAGCATTGAGCCTTATCGTGCCAATGCTTACCGACAGGATACGCTGAGTGGAGCCAGTCTGAACAAGAATCGTTATTTAGATGCCATCATCAAGGAGAAATGTGATGCAGACAGTAAATTGGACTATAACGAAATCTGGTCAAGTATCATCGCCAACGATGGCAGTGTTCAACATCTCGACATCCTGGATGAATGGCAACGCGATGTATTCAAAACCAGCATGGAAATCGACCAACGCTGGGTCATACAGCATGCCGCAGACCGTCAGGCCTACATTGATCAAGCCCAGAGCCTTAACCTCTTTTTCCGTCCCGATGCCAATGTTAAATATCTGCATGCAGTACATTTCCAAGCATGGAAATCGGGATTGAAGACTCTGTACTATTGCCGCAGTGAAAAGATTGGCAAAGCCGACAAAGTGGCCAAGAAGATTGAGCGTCAGGCAATTCAGGAGATCGACCTCAAGGCCTTGGCTGAGGGCAATGAGTGTCTGGCCTGCGAGGGTTAAATGGCACATCTAGTAGCCAATCTACCACCCATACACTGCTGGGTTCGTCGCGAATTTCTCTATGACTTTGAAAAAGGGCATGGCGAGTATGAACCCTGCATCTGGGTCAGCATCAAGAGTCTGCGCAGTCAGGCATTTAGAATCGAAGCCTATTTGCCCAACTACGGAGCTCTGTATGACAAATTGCCCTTGCATGCCTTTGTGAGTCGCGTCGATAATCTGGATACAGATAAATTCCTGGACCTGGATACCTTGCAGATTTGGGATTGTTTTAGTTATGACTTTACCATAGTACAGAAAGCATTTCTGCGTAATCTAAGCTGTAAATTTTTTGCCAAGGACCGCAACTTTTATTCTGGAGATTATCTGTTCACCGTGGATCACAGTGCACCAGATCTCAACATCATAGACACCAGCTATGCCGAGTGGCCCGAGGATCACAAGAGCTTTAATTTTATAGAACTAAACAATGGGCAGTATGCTGCCCAGCCCAACAATCGCTGCATCTTCTATGATGCGGCCAGCAACCCCAAGGAACTGAAGTTTCCAGACTTCAGAGTCTGTACCAAAAAATATGTCGTGGAAACCAATCCTAAATGGTTTTTAGGCGACACCAACACCGTAATGTATGAACAAGGAGAATAACATGGAACCAACCAATCATCAACAAATCGTCGACGCCTACAATACCTATGTCGCTGAGAATGAACGATTTACTGCCAAGGGCGTCAAGGCCAGCGCAGCGCGTGCCCGCAAGGCACTGCAGGCTCTGAGCAAGGCCATCAAGGAACGCCGCAAGGAAATCACCGCAGAAAAAGAAGCACTGACCAAGGAGGCAGCATGAAATACCTATTAGCCACACTAATGCTGGCCGCAGGGCTGGCACAGGCCGCACCACAGCCACAGATCTATGAGTTTCAGGTAACCCGCGTCAAGGATGGTGACACCGTGGAATTCCGCGCAGACTTCTTGCCAGCACCGCTCAAGCCTGTGCTGAGTCTGCGCGTTTTGGGCGTAGATACACCTGAGAAGGCTCCCCGTGCCAAGTGTCAGGCCGAGGCTGATCGTGGCGCACGTGCCACGGCATTCACCAAACAGGCCATACAGAATGCTCGAAGCATCCATATTGAATTAGTAGACTGGGACAAGTTCGGTGGCCGTGTGCTGGGTGATGTCATCATCGATGGCAAACTCCGTCTGAGTCAACTTCTTATTGACAATCAGCTGGCCCGCCCTTATCATGGTGAAGCAAAACAAAGCTGGTGTAACTAATCATGGTAAAAAAAGAACAACGAACTCGCATTACCGACGACCGCAATAGTTTTAAACCTTTTCATTATCCCTGGGCCTATGATAGCTGGCTCAAGCATGAGCAGAGCCATTGGTTGCATACCGAAGTACCCATGCTGGAGGATGTCAAGGACTGGAAGAATCGTCTGAGCAAAGAAGAAAAGAACTTTCTCACCAACATCTTTCGTTTCTTTACACAGGGCGATATCGATGTAGCAGGCGGCTATGTTAAAAACTATCTGCCCTACTTCCGTCAACCTGAGGTACGCATGATGCTGCTGGGGTTTTCGGCACGTGAAGCACTGCATGTCGCGGCCTATAGTCATCTCATCGAGACACTGGGCATGCCCGAGTCAACCTACAACGAGTTCCTGGCCTATCAGGAGATGAAGGACAAGCATGATTACATTCTTGGTATTAGCTCACAGAATGGCGATGCTGCTTCTACTGCTACTCACATTGCAGTATTCAGTGCTTTCACCGAAGGAATGCAGCTATTCAGTTCCTTTATCATGCTACTTAACTTCCCACGCACAGGCAAAATGAAGGGCATGGGTCAGATTGTGACCTGGAGCATTGTTGACGAAACTCAGCATTGCGAAAGCATGATCAAGCTGTTCCGTACCTATGTACAGGAAAATCCGGAGATCTGGAATGATGAACTTAAAGGCCGCATTTATACAATTGCAGAAAAGATGGTTGAACTCGAAGACAGATTCATTGATCTATCTTTTAACATGGGCGGCATAGAAGGATTGACCGCCCTTGAAGTCAAGGAATATATACGTTATATCGCTGATCGTCGTCTGATTGCACTGGGACTCAAGGGTATCTTCAAGCGTAAAAAGAATCCCCTGCCCTGGGTAGAAGAAATGATCAATGCGCCCACACACACCAACTTCTTTGAAAACCGCGCCACGGACTATGCCAAGGGCGCACTCAGCGGAAATTGGAACGAAGTCTGGGCATAAAACTGGAGTTATAATGACACGTGATGAGCAAAAGATTGCAGTTGCCACCATACAGAAGAATGAAAGCAAGTGGATTGTAGAATGGTTTAGCTGGCAGTTGTTGCAGGGCGTGGACAAGGTCATTGTCTATGACCATCGCAGCGAAGACAACACCCGAGCGATCTGGCGCCAGCTAAGCGACTACTATGACATCGACATCTATGATGTAGATGGCAACAATGTTCACTATCCCATGATGCAGCATTATCTGGACACCTATAGACCAGACTATGACTGGATCAGCTACAATGATGTAGATGAGTTCATGCTGCCCATGCGTGAGGGTGAAACTCTGCGCGATGTTCTGTGGAGTCAGTGGGACACACCTGCCAGCGCTCTGGGCATCTACTGGAGCTTCTTTGGCAGCAATGGACATGACGCCATGGGCGACGACCCTGATCTGGTTACCCAGGCCTATACACGACGTGGTCCACTAAACCATGCTCTGAACCATCACATGAAGAGTATAGTGCGTGGTCGTGGGCGTGGTGGTGACCGCGTACTGGCCACCAACCCGCATGTGTTCACTACTGAACACGGCACCGTGGATCTGGAAGGCCGACCCATACTGCCGCATCAGGGCTGGAACAAGACTGGCACACCCAGTCATGACATCATGCGCATCAATCATTATTGGTGCAAGAGCTGGCATTGGTTCAAGACCATCAAACAGCCCCGTGGCTATCGGTTCGATCGTCCCGACTCAGATCCAACACAGAACATTACCGATGACTTCTGGCGCGGACAGAACCTCAACGACGAAGCCGACAGTCTGCTCTGGGATCGCTGGGGTGATAAATTACTGGCCAAGATCGATGAAGTGCAGTATCATCTTAATATTTCTCCAACCATGTATTCGAGGTTAAAAACATGATCAATGTATTGGTTACCGGTGGTGCCGGTTTTATCGGACACCACATGATTAGACGCCTGCTCAAAGAGCCAGGCTACAACATAGTCAGCCTAGACCGTCTGGACTTTGCTGGCAATCTAAACCGTCTGGCCGACCTGGCTCTGGAGTTTCCTCCAGAAACCATGCGGCGTCTGCGCATCATCTTTCATGATCTGCGCGCCGAAATCAATCCACAGCTGGCTGGTCAGATCGGCGATGTTGACTACATTGTCCACCTGGCGGCGGGCAGTCACGTTACACGCAGCATTGAAAACCCCATGCGTTTCGTGCAGGACAACGTAGTGGGCACAGTAAACCTGCTGGACTATGCTCGTCAGCATCTGCCCAACCTGAAAAAGTTCATTAACTTTGGCACCGACGAAGTCTTTGGACATGCTCCCGAGGGCGTGAACTACACTGAGTATGATCGCTACAATAGCCGCAGTCCCTATTCGGCCAGCAAGGCTGGCGCCGAAGAGATGTGTGTGGCCTATGAGAACACCTTCAAGATGCCCATATACTGCACTCACACCATGAATGTCTTTGGCGAGCGTCAGAACCCTGAAAAGTTCATAGGCATCATCATGCGCAAGGTGCTGGCCGGCGAAGAGGTCACCATACACGGCGACGAAGAGACTGGCACCAAGAGTGGCCTGCGTCACTGGATTCATGCTGCCGATGTAGCCGATGCCACGATGTTCATCATGGATCTGCCACACCGTGGCTTCCCCCTGCCGGCAGATTTCGGCGGACATCAGTGTCCTAAATTCAACATCGCTGGCCCCGTGGAGATCAGCAACCTGGAAGTAGCACAGCGTGTGGCCAGCATCATGGGGCATGAGCTGAAGTATAAGATGGTGGGATTTGACAAGCAGAGACCTGGCCATGACTTCCGCTACAGCCTCAGTGGTGAGTACATGAAACAGCTGGGCTGGACACCCAAGTATGATTTTGACACTCGTCTGGAACAGATGATTAACTGGACCCTGAAGAACGATCGGTGGTTGAAACTATGAACAATGCCAAGCTAATACAGACACCTGTACATCTGGACCATCGCGGTTACTTTGCTGAAAGCTGGAACAACAGCTGGGATCTGGGACTGGATCTGCAGGTACGACAAACCAATGTCTGCTGGACAGAAAAGCAGTTTACAGTGCGTGGCCTGCACTCACAACATGGCACTGCTCAGGTAGCCAAGCTGGTAAGAGTAATTCGCGGTGCCATCTTGGATGTGTTCGTGGATGCTCGTCAGGACAGCCCTGACTATGGGCGCTGGGAGGCCGTGATGCTGGATCGTCTGGATCAGGCCATGTATGTACCACAGGGCTATTACCATGGCTATGTCACACTGACCGACGATGTGCTGGTAACCTACCACCAGGATGCAGTATTTGATGGCACACAGGAGTGTGGATTGAACTTTGCTGAAAACAGCACCATCTGGCGAGAGCATGGTCTGGATCCAGACCGCTTTATTGTCAGTGAAAAAGATCTACATCAACCCAGCTGGTTAGATTGTCATAAGTTTTAATCGTGCATTACTACGACCAACGACTCAGTATTTGTCGTCAGTGTCCCAATCAGGACATGCTGAAACGATGCCGACTCTGTGGTTGTTTTATGCCACTCAAGGCACTGATCAAAAGCGAGCAGTGCCCTGATGATCCACCACGTTGGGAAAAAATCGATGAAGACCAAGGAAATTGGCGCCCATCTGGATGTTGCGGAACGCTACGCTAAACTCAGCACAGCACGCAGACTACAGGTAGGCGCAGTTGTCGTCAAGGACAACAGAATTATAAGTATAGGATATAATGGCACTCCGCCAGGCTGGGACAACAACTGCGAACACGAACTACATCAACCCGTGGGCAGAGTTGATCTGGTAACCAAGGCTGAAGTTATTCATGCCGAGGAGAATGCCATAGCCAAGTTGGCGCGCAGTCATGAAAGCGGTGAAGGCGCGACCATGTTTATAACGCATGCACCCTGTCAGCAGTGTGCTAAACTCATATTGGTGTCAGGAATTACCTCTGTCTACTATCGCGACACCTACCGAGACACCGCTGGCATCAACTTCCTGCAACAGGGCGGCATTCTTGTACAACAAGTACCCAGAGATGACCACAAATAAACACGTAGAATGCTATGCCTGTGATGCTGTTTTTAAAATTCGCCATGACCTAGACACCCACTACTATCAGATACTGCACTGTCCATTCTGCGGTGCTGACATGGAAGAAGAGGAAAGCTTCGATCAAGACGACGAAGAATAACATCGATAGATATTCCTATTATATAGGAGTATCTGATGTGGACCTATCAAGGATCTGAATTTGTCGAGCCAGCCGCCGAACACTATGGTTTTGTGTACATCATCACCAATCTTGTCACAGGACGACGTTACATTGGCAAGAAGCTGTTCTGGTTCAAAAAGACTCGCCAGGTTAAAGGCAAGAAGAAACGCTATCTGGCCGAAAGTGACTGGCGCGACTACTGGGGCAGCAATGACGAGCTGCTGGCCGACATCGAAAAATCCGGCATTGACAACTTTAACCGAGAAATACTATACTTGTGCGGCAACAAAGGTGAATGTACCTATCAGGAAGCCAAGGCTCAGTTTGAACACGACGTACTGCGCCGTCCTACTGAATTCTACAATAGCTGGATAATTTGTCGTGTACACCGTAAACATTTAAAAACATGATATTCATAGCACTGCTGTTTCTCAGCGCCTTTGCGGTCAGCGCCTGTGCTGCCTGGTTCAGCGTGGCTGGACTGATCAGCATCTTCAGCAGTGCACCCTTGGCTACAGGACTCATGGGAGGCAGTCTTGAACTTGCAAAATTGGTTGCAGCGAGCTGGATATACCGCAATTGGCGTACCGCTCCTCATATCCTCCGCTATTATTTTACTGCCGCAGTTATTATTCTTAGCATCATTACGAGTCTGGGTATTTTTGGTTATCTATCGAAAGCACATCTAGATCAGGCCGCGGTTACGGGCCAGAGTGTTGGCCAGCTATCCATTATTGACGAAAAGATTCGTACACAGAGGGAGAACATTGATGCCAATCGCCGGGCGCTTAAACAGCTCGATGAGGCTGTGGATCAGGTCATGGGTCGCAGTGACACAGAAAAAGGTGCGGAAAGGGCAGTTAGTATTCGGCGCAGCCAACAGAAAGAGCGTGATCGCCTACAGACGGAAATCCAGGCCTACCAGAAAACTATTGGCCAGCTTAATGAGGAGCGTGCGCCAATCGCACAGGATGTCCGCAAGATCGAAGCCGAGGTTGGCCCCATAAAGTATGTTGCCGAACTAATCTACGGCGACAGTACTGAAGACATGATTGGCAAGGCAGTGCGTCTAATCATCATGAGTCTAATCTTTGTATTCGATCCCATGGCCATTCTGCTGGTCATTGCCGGCAACATGAGCTTGATGGAACGACAGCGTGTACTAACTGCTGTGACCCAGCGCAAAGAAACAACACCAATGCCAGTCTGGACCGCAGCAGCACCACCCACCAGTGCAGCTCCTGACCATCCCGAGGTATTCCAGTATGAAGAACTGGAACCCGAGGTAGATGAACACGAGATCAAACTACACAAGAAGGATGTACACCGCATCCCACCCGAGATACTGGATCGGGTATTCAAGAAGCCTCACCCAGATGCGCCCGTGCATCCACATCCACAGACCCAGCGCATGATGCGTCAGCAGGCTGGATTTGATGTCGACGGCCAGCCGCTGTCTAAAAACTAGACAGTTCTGCTAAGTCATTGATTTCATTGAAGAAAAAGTCCAATGAAATCAATGAGTTACAACACCCCCGAAACGCCCCGTGAAATCGTGAGCTAAGTCATTGATTTCATTGAAGAAAATAGTGCTTGACCTTTTGGTGCAAGGTGCTATAATATAAGTATGATGAGAAAAAAGCGTTCAGACCGTCGACATATAGTATACATCCTCACCAATACGGTGACGGGTCAGAAATATGTGGGCATCACAGCAGGCTATAGCAAGAAGCATCTGCTGGTCCGAGTGCAGAAGCACATCTGGAGAGCTTTTAATGAAGACAAGGGCTGGGATCTCTGCAACAGTATAGTCCAGTATGGCACCGAGAACCACACCTATGGCATCTATGCCGTGGTTCGAGGCAAGCAAGCAGCCCATGAATTGGAGCGCAGCATGATAGCAACCAACCAATTCAGTCTGAATCATACGGGCTTGACAAAATGATGAAATGGTGCTACAATGGTGGCATCGAAAGTGAAAAGGAGTTTGATGATGCGAATTCTAATTGAGACCCAGTACAAAGAAAACTATGGCGCCCACGATTGGGACGGTGTAGGTGAGTGCCCTCAGTACTGGAAGTTCAAAGGCGGCGATGAAATCATCGTCGAGGTGGATGGGTTCCGTTTCGGCGACGAGTTTGCCGACAAGAAAGGCCAGATGATTGTGGACTCCATGCGTGACAAGATCGAATACCGATCTGACTATGCTGAAGAGTACATCATCGGCTGGAGCTTTGTCGAGGATGATTTTCAAACTCAGTTCGAGAAGGACCAGCTGGAGTTTGACGGTGATATTCAATTCCCCGCCAAGCGTATTAACTATGATGACTTCATGAAGGAGACTGTATAATGGGATACGATCAAGAAGCAATTGACGGCATTGTTGCCGAGGCTCGTGAAGCAGCCTATCAAGCTGCCATGAAATTCTTTCAGGAAAAACTCAAGGGGCAGGACCAACCGTGCTGCGGCTTTGCCTGGGTAGACATCTATGGTGTCAAGGGCAATACCAAAATGGGTCGTATGTTGACCCAGGCAGGTCTGCGTCGCAGCTACACCAAGAGTTTCCAGCTCTGGAATCCCAGTGCCATGCTGGTGCAGAACATCGACACGCTGGAGGCTGGCGCCGAAGCCGCCGCCGCGGTATTCAAGAAACGTGGATTCACGGCCTATGCCGGTAGCCGTTTAGATTGAGGAGATAGACATGGACTACGGAACCTTCAATGGCAAGACCTATGACAACCGCCATGGTGGACCTTTTGACCGTGGCAGTGCCGATAATTACTATGGGCGCGGAGTCGACCCTCACTACTATGTCGGTGGCACTGGTATGTCGGCTCGGGTAGCTGGCAAGGACATGACACTCGAAGAAATTACTGCCTACATGGCAGGCTATGAGTGGAACGAACAATTCGGAGATCGTAAAAACTATGGGTAACTTAATCATAGGTTTCATTCTAGGCGTGGCGGCCACTACTGTGGGATTCAGTAAACTGGCTCACCTGGCCGACAACGGAGTAACTAAAATCCAACATGTAGTCCGAGAGGTGGCAAAATGACGGGCTTTTCAAGCAAGAGGAAGCTGGGGCAGAGTCGTGAGCCTGGACTGACCATCGACGGTCTGAGTCGGCGTCAGGTGGCCCTGTTGGATTGTATGTGGCAGTTTCGTGAATTAGAAGAATTGGAAAACTGGCAGTCTACGCTCAGTGAGTTTGATCAACATCAGGTCGATCTGCTGATTCGTCTAGTGCTCATGGCCCAATTAGATGAGATCATGGAGAGTGTGCAGGATGATGTCAATCCCTATCCTCAGGCCAGTTCGGTTTTGCAAAGGTTCAGACTACAATGAATGATGCCTTCATAGCTCTGCAGCATCGAGAAGAGTTGGCCGATACGCTGTTCTTTGCAGGCTACAACAACAACTTCTCCAAGAGTGTGGTCAGTGGCAAGAAGATCTATGTTCATCAAAACGATGATTTCTGCTTGACAATTGCTGGAAGATCCATTACAATTGGTGATGTAAAGTTTAAAAATGTTCGTGATGCCAAGCGTCACATCTGTGAAAGGTATCTATGAAGGGTTCGATTCGTATCGTAGTTGGTTTTCTCATAGCCTTTGGTGCTGTTGGCACCCTGGACTATGATCCCAATGCCAGTGTGGTACTACAGGGACTGTTGGCTATGGCAGGTCTGCTGCTGGCTCACAGCGGTGTTAATGCAATGAATAGGAGCAATCGTGAATTTTGAATTTAATAACTGGAGTGGTAATTGGTATGGCCAGGCCGATGCTGCTGAGCGTCAGGCCTTTCGTGAATGGTTTCACGGAGTTGTTCGCAGTGAACGAGTCAATGTCAGTTTTGTCAAGGCCGATGGTACACTGCGTCACATGCACTGTAGTTTACATCCCGAGCTGATTCCTGCAGAGAAACTGCAGAAAGAAGAAGCCAATCCACGCAAGCGTTCTGAAGAAGCGCTGGTGGTCTGGGATCTGGACAAGCAGGACTGGCGTAGTTTTCGTTTCGACAGCATTCGTGAGTTCAGTTTTAATCTAGGAGAACTGCATGTCTAATCGTGTTGACAAGATCATGGAAAAGGTCAGCGGTGCTGAGCCCAGGCCTGAACTGCTGGACAATCATGAAAATCGTTCGGCTTTCATGCGAGCCATGAACTGGTACAACTACGAGAAAGACAAAAAAGACGCCCTGGCCTATGCACACGCCTGGATCAAGAAAAACTGGCCAGCCGAGGCGCGGCGCTGGACTCAGGTTCGTCCTGCGGACTTTGCCACTACCTTTGGCTGGATTGCCAGAATGAAGACCAATGGCACAGTGTTCGACACCGACACTGATCAACGTTTTGAGCAGCATCTGCGTGATGTGCTGAGTCGGGCAGTGATGGAAGAACCCGTGGCTCAGGCAGCACCGGTGACTACGCGTCGTAGCATTCAGGATGCCATGGCAGAAAAGCAGGCCGAGTTTCTGGGAGAAGCCATAGATGGCGAGATTGATAATTTTATTGCTAATGCCTTTAAGCCTACTGGTTACGACCTGTTCAAGTACTGTCAGTCGCACAATGTCGCCAAGCCCTATCTCAGCGGCGTGGCTCCCATCTGTGAGCGACTGATGGCTGAACTGGAATTGATTGGCACTGATGCGCAGGTAACCGAAGCCTGGCGTCATCTGGGCAAGCGTGATGTAAAAGCATTCAAAGAGTTCTTGACGACACTCATGGAAGATGCTGCCAGATATGCCAACTTCAAGAAAGCCAATCGCAAGGTGCGGGTTAAAAAGGCCAAGCCTGCGGGTCAGCAGGTAGCCCGGCTGAAGTATTTGAAGGAGCATGAAGCACTCAAGAGTGTGGCGGTGACCAGCATCGTGGGTGCGCAGCAGTTGTGGGTGTATAACATCAAGAACAAGAAGCTGGGTGTCTACAATGCCACGGGTCCAGCAGGATTCAGCGTCAAGGGCACCAGCCTGCAGGGCTGGGATCCTGACACCAGTGTGCAGCGCACCCTGCGTAAACCCGATGTGGTGATTCCCAAGATGCTGACCGCAGGCAAGGTGGCGCTGAGAAAGGTGCTGACAGATCTAACCACAACCGAGACCCGGCTCAATGGTCGCATCAATGAAGATACTTTACTGCTGAGGGTGCTATGAACGAATATTTTGCAAAACAGATTGAACAAGGTGCCACTGACCAGTTTTTCTATGCTATTATGCGTGAGGGTAACTTGACGGTTCAGCGGCACCGTGGCACACTTGACACTTTCCCCGATTTGGAATATGTTAAGCATTTGACTGATGGTGTGCCACTGTTTAAGGAGGCAGAATGAACGAACGAATTCGAGAACTTTCGGAACAGGCTGAAAAGTATGCCGACGATAACTTCAGAGGCGAGCCTACTTGGTCTGAAGCATTTGAGTCAAAGTTCGCCCAGCTGATTGTTCGTGAATGCGTAAAGGTGATGTATGACAATGCCATTGAACGCAAGGTCGGTCTTGAAATAGACAAAAGACCAACGTATTATGCCGCAGCAATTCTAGAACATTTCGGAGTCAAATAATGTTTTGGTTTATGATAATACTGGTCATGCTGGCCTGGGTACTACGGAGTTAAATCATGGGCACCAATTACTATGTCGCCAAGAACCGCTGTGACTGCTGCGAGCGCTACGACGAGGAATATCACATCGGCAAAAGTTCGCATGGCTGGGCGTTTACATTTCAGGGATATCGTGCCGAGCGTCTGACCAGCTGGCGTGCCTGGAAGGAATTCCTGCAGAGCCAGACCATAGTCGACGAATACGGCGACCTAATTGACTACGACGACTTTGTTGGAATGATTGAGACCTGGAAGTCGCCTGACTTTGTCAGAGAAGATGGTCGCAAAAATCTGCAGCACAATGAGCAGGGTCGTCAAGATAGTCGTCCCTGGTTCAACGAAGAATATGACTGGGATGACGCCGACGGCTACGCATTTACCAGCAGGGAGTTTTCATGAACTATGTTGACAGATTCAACTTTTGGCTGTACAAAAAGGCTCCTGGCGTCTTGACTTTTATCCGACAATTTACTATCATGGAGTGGATTGTAGTAGTTTTATTGTTGAGTTTTATCCTGGAGAAGTTATATGACCTGGTCTGAAGAAAATTATGAAGCCTTTGTAGCCAGACTACAGGCAAACCACCCAGCCATGTTTGAACGACCCTATGGCGGCATTGCCATTGGTCCTGGCTGGTGGAACATCATTGAAAGTCTATGCCGACAGATACAGCATCACATGGACTGGAAGAACGAACAACATGCCCGCTATGGGCGTGGCGAAGCCTGCCCGCAGGTCACGGTAGCGCAGATCAAGGAAAAATTTGGCGGACTGCGCTTCTACTATGACGGTGGCGATGACACCATTGATGGCATGGTACGCATGGCGGAAAGCTGGGCTGGCCAGACCTGTGAAGAGTGTGGCGTGCCTGGTGAACGACGCAGCGGAGGCTGGATCAAGACTCTGTGTGATCAGCACGAAGCCGAGCGTCAGGAACGTTATAAACAAGCCCAAGTAAATTGAAAGTACAAGATGTCTTATTTTATTCGCAATGGCAATACCTACAAGGTAGCCGACAATGCCGCCATAGACCTGCATCAGCATCTGCCTGCAGGAAACTACATCATACAGAGCCATCCCTTTGAAGGTCTGTATCTAGAACAGATTGATAGCTTTGAACCCGCAGGTCGTGTCTACGGCGACACGCTTAAAAATGCCGACCGCATCATCAATACATTCCTGGACCGTCGGGGCAAGAGCACCGGCGTCATGCTCACTGGCGAGAAGGGGTCGGGCAAGACTCTGCTGGCTCGTACACTGAGCATCAACTGCGCGGCTCAGGGCATACCCACCATTGTCATCAACTCGGCCTGGAGCGGTGATCAGTTTAACAAACTGATTCAGGACATTGATCAACCCTGCATGATTTTGTTCGATGAGTTTGAAAAGGTCTACGACGAAGACCAACAGGAAAGCATACTGACTCTCATGGATGGTGTCTATCCCATGCAGAAGTTGTTCGTGCTGACCTGCAATGACAAATGGCGCGTGGATCGTCATATGCGTAACCGTCCAGGCCGCATCTACTACATGCTGGACTTCCGTGGTCTGGAAGAAGCCTTTATTCGTGAATACTGTGCTGACAATTTACTGCCACAGTATCAGCATCACACCGACAGCATCTGCACGCTGGCCAGTTTGTTCAATGAGTTCAACTTTGACATGCTCAAGGCCATGGTGGAAGAAATCAATCGCTATGGTGACACACCGCAGCAGATTGTCAAGCTGCTGAACGTCAAGGCCGAATTCGATACTGGCACCTTCTATGACATCAAGGTACTGGTGCAGGGTCGTGAGGTGCGTGTACATCATCCCCGTGAGTACCAGGGCAATCCCATGACCATGGAACGCGAGCGGTTTCATTGGCAAGATCCACTGCGCAATCGTTCACGCAGTGAAGATGGCGATGGCTGCGGTCTGGAAGTGGCCGTGGATGACGACGAAGACGAACGCACCAGCGGCATGTTTGATGCCAGCGATTTAATCAAGGTACTGCCGGCGCAGGGCGTGTATGAGTTCCGCAACCGTCAGGGTCAGCAGCTGTTCCTGACTCGCCAGCGCTACAAGCCCTACAACATGGATGCCTTCTAAGGAGACCGCATGAGTCACGAAGATGACAAGGTTAAACACAGCCGCAGACTGCTCAAAGACCACAATGCCGTCAACAAGCAGGTCAAGATTGCCCGACAATTTGGAATTACTGAAAGCAATCGCAGTCTGCAACAACCTCATAGGCTAGAAAAGCATCATGTACTGAACTGCGGCAATCCCCGATGCCTGATGTGCAGCAATCCGCGCCGCACTTTCAAGGAAAAGACCATACAAGAGAAACGATTTGAACAAAGAGAAAAACAACATGACGACAAGACGCCAGACGATATATCTTGACATGGATGGAGTCCTCAGCGACTTCATGACTCGATATCGAGAACTCAATGGCGATTGGAAACGTGACCGCGAAGGTAAAAAGAGCCAGGCCTGGCACAACTTCTGCACTGGCGGTCATTTTGCCGGGCTTGATACCTGGCCAGGCAGCGCCGAGCTGCTGCAGTTCATAGAACAAATTCGTCGTAGTCGGGACATCAATGTAGAGATACTGACCAGCACTGGCGGCGCTGAATATCACGAACGGGTTACAGCCGACAAGCAGCAATGGTGTGAGGATCATGGCATCTTCTACAAGGTCAATACAGTACCAGGTCGCTGGATCAAACAGAACTTTTGTCGTCGTCGCGACATCCTGATTGATGATACTGCCGACGTCATCGATCAATGGCGCCGGCGCGGCGGCGTTGGTATACTGCACACCAGCGCAGAAAAAACGATTGATGCATTGAATTCAGTGCTTGACTTCCAGAGCGTCCTAATATATAATTGACATACCATAATTTTCTTAGGACCCATCATGATTGTTGTTGACTTTAATCAAACTGCTATTTCCACGCTCATGGCAGAATTGGCAGGCCGTACCGATGTGGAGATTCGCAAGGATCTGATTCGCCATATGATCATCAATGCCATACGCAGCTACAAGGTCAAGTTTGGCGGCGAATTTGGCGAGCTGGTCATAGCCTGCGATAACCGCCACTACTGGCGAAAAGACAAGTTTCCCTACTACAAGGCCAGCCGCAAAAAGGCTCGGCAGGACAGTGGCTTTGACTGGAAGCTGATCTTTGATACACTGCACGAAATTCGAGCCGAGCTCAGCACCTTCTTTCCCTATACTGTGATTGATGTCGATGGCGCCGAGGCCGACGATGTCATTGCTGTGCTGGCTCAGTGGAGTCAGACCAATGACCTGCAGCAAGACGGAGCCTTTGGTGAGAACATTCCACGCCCATTCTTGGTCATCAGCGGAGATCACGATTTCATCCAGCTTCAGAAATACAAGAATGTTCAGCAGTATAGCCCCATACATAAGAAATGGGTCAAACCTGACAGCACCATACACAGTTATCTCATGGAGCATATTGTCAAAGGAGACAAAGGTGACGGCATTCCAAATATTCTTAGTCCTGATGATTGCTTTGTTACTGAGAGCCGTCAGAAAGCAGTAACACAGAAAAAACTGGACGAGTGGCATAAAATTCCTCTGGATGAGTTTCACAATCATGTACCAGTCGAACTTGCCCGCAACTTTCAGCGTAATCGCTATCTCATTGACTTTGACTACATACCTGACGCTGTGCGCAATGGCATTCAGGAAGTCTGGAGCAATCGACCCAGCAAGGACCGCAGTCAGCTGCTGAATTACTTCATGGAACATCGCATGAAGAACATGATTGAACATCTATCGGAGTTTTAAAATGAGATTACTAGTACCAGAAATCCTGCAAAAGGTCAGCGAAGCCGACGGCCTCAGGGCCAGAGTAGCCGTGCTGCAACAACATCAGGACAATACCCTGCTCAAAGAAGTGCTGAGATTGAATTTCGATCCAGCCATTGAATTTGATCTTCCCAAGGGCCAGCCGCCCTTCAAACGAAGTCCACACCCCGTGGCCATGGCCGAGACCAACCTCTATGCTGAGTCGCGCCGCATGTATTTGGTAATCAAGAATCATCCTAGACGACCAGCCAACATTAAAACCATACAGGTAGAAAATGTCTTCATTCAGATGCTGGAAGGCATCAACGGCATCGAAGCCGACATGCTGGTGGCTCTTAAAGACAAGGCTCTGGCCAAGACCTACAAGGGTCTAACCGAAGCTGTGGTGCGTCAGGCGTTCCCCACGCTGCTGCCTGAAAAACAGGCAGAAAAAGTTCAATGAAATCAATGACTTAGCAGTGGCTTGACAACAGGCTGATTTTATGTCATAATAGTGGTACGTTGAATGAGAAAGGACTAGATCATGATTGTCAATAATTTCCAGAGTTTCGCGATGTTCAGTGAAGCCGGCGACCGTGCCGTGGCCGGCATTGTGGCCCGTGCGCGTGAAAACCGCAGCACCTGGCCCGAAGTCTACAGCGAGCTGCGCGCTCTGGCTGACAGCGATCCCGAAAATTTTGGCGAGGCCATGGACACCGCGGTCCGCGAAGAAGTCTATGAGGCGCTGAACTTCGACACCAACTTTTATTTCTAAGGAGCAACCATGAAACGCATCATCGCTGCGGCCACGCTGGCCGCTGTCATCAGCACCCCGGCGCTGGCCTGGGGACCCAGAGAACAGGGCATTGTCACGGGCATTGCTGGTTACTGGCTTTACCAGAAGCTAGATGAGGCTGGCAAACCCAAGGGACCGCCGGTGCAGTATCAACAACCTCCAGTGGTGATCATGCAGCAACCTCCGGTGCAGGCTCAGCCTCAGGCTCTGCCCCAGTGTCGTACCGAAGCAACCTATAATCAAACTGGCGATTTCCTGGGCTATCAGCTCTGGTGCCGTCAGCAATAAGGAGCCATGATGATTAAACTCCGAGCTACCGAAACCAATCTGTATATCATATTGGCGCTGCTCATAGTCCTGGCGCTGGTTGGTCCACTGCTGGTGCTCTGGGCCCTGAACTCGCTGTTTGCTCTGGCATTGGAATACAGCTTGACAAACTGGGCAGCAGTGGTTATAATTCACGCATTCCTTAACACTGCCATCAAGACAAAATGATGCCCGATATCTCCAGCGTTCTGGATCGCATGAAGAACCTGCAGCGGTTCGAAGTGTCAGCACAGTTGCCTGACACCTTTGATTTCCGCGGCAAGGTTCCCTATGATATGAAGATCCGGGACGACGAGATAACCGTGGTCATTTGGGCAGTAAGTTTGGAAGAAGCCGTAGATCGCGTTAATCGCTTTCTCGATGATTGGTCTGGTCTGGGAGATCCGCTATGACAATGCACCTACTACCGCCCATGTATTCCACCACAGGCAAACGACGAGGTCGGCCGAAGTTCCGCAATGCCGAACAGGCCCGCTTGGCGCGTGAGCTTGACGACAGCTGGAATGAACTGCTGGCACGACATCCTACCAAGAAAGTCAAGAGTGTGAAACGCACCCTAGCTGACACCTATAAACTTGGCACGCCGCCAGGACGAGAGACACCACGTTACCCTAGTCTAGATACTGGCGCAGGCAGTACTGCACCAGCCCCCACCCGAGTCTATACTGGCGACAAGATGGTTGGCATTGGCACCATGCACAAAAGCAACATGGTTCCAATCTTCAGCGATCAAGAAGCCAAGGACATTTCTACCATGAGGAGAGGTTAATGTTAAAACCCACAGCAGCATTTCGCATGAAAAAACATCTTAAATTTATGTTTCATAATGAACTAGACCCACACCGTCGAGGCATGTTGAAGCGCGCCACCATCCAAGCGCAGCTGGCCAGCGAAATTCGAGTCAAAGAAAAGAAGCATCGCAACCAACCGGACCTAGAAACATGAATCTAGACACTCTGACCACCAGCATAGTATTTGCCAACGCCATGTTGTTTATTGGCATTGGATTGATAATCATGGCAGGTGTTGTTGTAGTCATCAACAATATTTTCCATCGTTACTGGAAATCCATTAAATTTTTCTGGCCAGTAAGTGAACACGACATCGTTATAATTGAGGAGCCCAAGCATGAACATTCCAAGCAATCCAGCAGATCGAAAAAAGATCGAGTCAGCACTACAGGAAATCAGCAACAGCCTAACCAGAACCGAAGCTGAACGCGATTTTATCAAAGAGGTTATCAAGACTACCTGCGAGGAGCACGATCTAGACAAAAAGATCTTCCGACGCATGGCCAAGGTCTACCATCGTCGCAACTACAGCGAAGAAGTGGCCGAGCACGAGCAGTTCGAAACACTTTACGAAACCATCACTAACACCACCACAGGAACGGTCAAGGCACAAACCAGCACTACTAGTTATGCCTATGATCCAGCAGATACTTCCGAAGGTGGAGATCTGGACTAATCATGTACAACGGTTATAACGATGTATTCTGGATCCTGGAATATGCCCGAGTAGACAGTCTGGGCCGGCAACATAGCTGGCTCTATGGTGGCGTGGCACGCAGTCAGGATGAGGTAGACAACCTAACACAGGATCTCAAGTCCAAGGTGAACTGTGAAGTACGTGCGCATCGGTATAGTCACGCACTGGGAAAAAATGCTTGACAATTCTCACAACAACGGCTATAATAATGACATGAATATTGAAATGATTATCCATCGCATGGATCGCATTGAAGAGGTTCTGGCCGATTGCCGCACCGAATGGGCGCGCAATTACTGGACCGGAGTCTGGAATTACTTCCATCGTCAATTAAAAATGCAAGGAGTCCGCCGTGGTTGAAATTCTGGATTTGCTAAACAACATGGCCAGCAATAATAGTCGCACCTTCAAAGAGGGTGTGATGCAGGCCTTCAAGGACAACGACGATTTCAAGAACGTCTGTCGTCTGGCGCTGGATCCATTCACCAATTTTTATATTCGCAAGATTCCAGAATATCGAGTCAATGTCAATGAAAAGAAGCAGGACCAGCTTCATGTAGCATTGAATCGCCTGAAACTACTCAGTGAAAGAACTCTGACAGGCAACGCTGGCATTGACCATCTGCGGCTTATACTGGAGAGTGTGAGCATCAAGGATGCTCAGGTCATCGAACGCATCATTGCCAAGGATCTGCGTTGTGGTGTCAGTGATGCCACAGTAAATAAAATTTGGCCTGGCCTGATCCCCGAATATCCCTGCATGCTGGCCAGTGCCTATGACCAGAAATTAGTAGACCGTGTAGTCTGGCCTGCCATAGCCCAGGTCAAGATGGATGGCATGCGCTTCAATGCCATAGTCAAGAACAACAAGGTAGAGTTTCGCAGTCGCAACGGCAAGGAAATCAACATACCCGATCCCAGCATCGAAGAACCATTCCGTCACATGGCCAAGTTCTACGGCATCGACATGGTGTTTGATGGTGAGCTGGTCGTGGTGGATGCTGCTGGCAAGATCTGTGATCGAAAGACAGGCAATGGCATACTGAACAAGGCCGTCAAGGGCACCATGAGCGTGTCCGAGGCTGTGATGGTGCGCGCCACACTCTGGGATGCCATCACACTGGAGGCCTTCCAGGCTGGCATTGAACGCGAAGCCTACAAGGATAGATTGGCCAAGCTCTGCAACTGCATCAGCGATTTAAAAAATCGTCTGGCGCATCTGGGTCACTATGTTGACCTGGTGCACAGTCAGCAGGTGCAGACGGCCGACGAAGCTCGCAGAGTGTTCGAGAAGTTTCTCGGTCAGGGGCAGGAAGGTATAATACTCAAGACACGCGATGGTGTCTGGGAAAATAAGCGCAGCAAAGGCCTGATTAAATTCAAGGGCGAGCTGGAATGCGACCTCAGAGTCGTGGATTGGGAAGAGGGGACAGGTAAAAATGTCAATCGTCTTGGTGCTCTGGTGCTTGAGTCTGATTGTGGTGGTATCCGAGTCAATGTGGGTACGGGCTTTAGTGACGCTGATCGCGATAGCATTACTGCTGCAAACAGCATCGGTAAGATCGTGGCCATCAAATACAATGCCCGAATCAAGGACAAAAATTCAGACGTAGAAAGTTTATTCCTGCCAGTGTTCGTAGAATTCCGCGACGACAAGAGTGTGGCAGATCGAGCAGAAGCGATTAAATAATGGCCATGTTACCACCCAACAAGCCCTGGGGCGAAGTACCCCTGGACTTTGACCCTACCTCCAGCATCAACATAGAAGAATATGCCATAGGCGGTAAAATGATTACTGTCAAGGGACATTTTACTCGCGAAGAACTCAAACATGGCAGTGATCTGGCCTGGCGTGCCCATATACGTCAGACACTGGCCCATAAGCTGGCTATCTGGATACTGGAGAATCAGCTCTGTGAGACCACTTCATATCTCGATCCCGCCACACATGACTTTGTCGTGGCTGCACGCTGTTATCTGGCACCCAAGGATCAGGTTCGCATACTACGAGTTCATAAGCCATGATGCAATATAAATATCGGTATGGCTACCATACTGACATTCCCACAACGCCCACGTATTCAACAGAGTACGGTGATCAGTCTGTACACCGACGAAGAAATAGCTGTAACTTTGGCTGCTGTAAATCTACACAATGATTCTTATGGAAAGGTTCAGGAACATGATCTCAATGAATTGGATGCGGGAGTTGTGGAATTCTGTCTACGTCAGGCTAGCGTCAACCAACTTCTCAGTACTCGAGCAAGGCGCTGTGCTGTGCGCATTCTTGCTAGTATACAGCATATAAACATTCGACAGCAGATGTAGTTTGTGCTATAATATATTATGTTTTCACTGAAAGGTTGTTATGACACCCCGAGTCGGATTTTGTTGTAAGTGGATTGATACTCCAGATCAGATCGATGGTTTTGGCAAAGATGATGCTGCCAAAGCGCTGAATACTCGCACCACTACAGTAGCCTGGCTTAACCGTCAGACTCGAGATGATGCTGAACAGCGTCTCTGGGATCTCATGGAGCACAACATAGCCAGCGCACAGCGGCTGGTAGAAAGAGTAGGTGGCTTGGATGAGGGTCGTCGCATGGTTCGTCTTGGCAGTGATATTCTGCCTGTTTATACCGAACCTAACTGGAGTTATTTCTGGCGTCGTACTGACGTTCGTGAATATTGCAATCGTCATTTTGCTAGCGTTGGCCATGTTGCTCGCCAACTTGGCGTTCGTCTTAGTTTTCATCCTGGTCAGTTTTGTGTACTGGCTAGTCACCATGATAGCATTGTAGAACGCAGCATAGAGGAGTTTGAGTATCATGCAGATATGGTGCGCTGGATGGGCTACGGTCAGCAATTTCAGGACTTTAAAATCAACGTCCACATCAGTGGTCGCCGCGGTGCCGAAGGTATTCAGGACGTCCTCCAGCGACTCAGCCCCGAAGCACGCAATACCATTACCATCGAAAACGACGAAACCAAGCACGGCATCGACGAGTCACTCAAGCTCGCTGACCACTGCGCTTTGGTGTTAGACATTCACCACCACTGGGTACGCACAGGAGAATACATTGAACCAGACGACGAACGCGTTGCACGTATTAAAAGTAGCTGGCGCGGCACTCGCCCTGCTCTACATTATTCCGTTTCTAGGGAAGACGTACTGGCCGGACATGACACAACCACCCGTCCCGACCTTGCAGGTCTGCTGGCCTCGGGGATCGCTCGTGGCAAGCTGCGAGCTCACAGCGACTTCTACTG
>Ga0129333_10000437_pt1 | contig 33803 bp, 27 predicted proteins | sample CPB6_08_DNA_FD_94474 | JGI IMG/M metagenome (GOLD analysis project Ga0129333, IMG submission 94474) | Freshwater to marine salinity gradient microbial communities from Chesapeake Bay, USA - CPBay_Sum_0.6_0.8_DNA | ecosystem: Environmental > Aquatic > Marine > Coastal | place: USA: Chesapeake... | reverse complement strand
TGAAGGGGCGCAAAATAAAAAACAGCTAAGCAAGTGATATTTGCTTATATATAAACATTATACTTGCCTAATTTTCTGCCCAGAACAGAGAGCGCTCCTCCTATGTGCGCTAGCGCACATCCACCGCAATATCCTTAAGTTAAACATTGTTAACCATGAGGGATATCACAATGAGCTACTATTCAGATGCCACGTCAAATTATGCGTCAATTCGCCGTCAGTTTAAAGTTTCCCTAGCTTTGATCGTTGCTATGGCGTTAGCGGCCTTTATTCTTGGTTTCTGCCTGCCGGTCAGTTCGCACGTGACTGTGGTGGATAACCAGCAGGAAACGCTCTCTATCGGTCGCCTTGTAGATCTAAATCAGTAAAAGACGAGGAACCGGATGATTAATGAGATTCAGTTCAATTGAAGAGACCTATTAAAACTGTTTTATTCAGTTTTTATAGCGAATTTAAGCAACGGTCGACAGGGGTTTTTAAAAATAAGGCCAGAGAAATCCGCGCTTTTTTTGGGCGGACAGATTTAAGTTCGCCAATCCTTCTTCAAATTGTTTGCCGATCATTTTATCCCTTGAAATGAGCAGGTTAAAAAATTTAGAGACAAAAGTATCTCTGCCTGTGATGGACCAAACGACCACTGTTTTTGCGCCGCCTGAGTTTTCAGCGGGACTTAATGAAAAGATGACTTCATTATTGCTCTTAAAGGGGTGAAGGAGATCAAGATTAAATCGGATCTCTTTATAGGGGATGCTTTCGATAAGCGTCATAGAGCCGGTACCGGCTTTTTTGCTGTCTGACCATTGAATTTGAGCATCGCGCCCGACAGTATTTTTACTATATGAGATCTGCGCTGTCGCATCGCTTTCGGCCCATGGCGACCAATCCTTCCAATTTTTAAGATCATTAATTAAGCTAAAAACTTTTTTTGGCTGTGCGTTGATGACAGCTGATCTTTTTACAATAAATCTCTCTGGTTGTACGACGACAAAAACTGCGATCGCCGCAAGCAAAAAATATAGGAATATTAGAAATTCGCCTGTCATTTTTTCAATCCATATGGAGTTATGGGCGGAAAGTATGATTTAATTATAAGAGTTTTCTTCCTAGCACGGACACGTAAAATAATTACATTTTAACTGTGTGTTTTGTCTATGTGACAAAGCGTCCATAAATTTTTTATTTAAATGATGCATTGTTTTAACGAAAAAGGGAATGCTGAAGCAACTGAGAATAAAAAATAGATAATTGATCCTTGGTCTATTATTAGAATTATACGAGTTACCAAGCGACAATAATTTTTACAAATAGTCGTTGTGTTTTTATCGCTTGAGCGGCTGTATCGCAACAATTCAAGCTTTACAAAAATTATTGATTTAAATTCAAGTGATAGACTTAATTTCAAAATCCATTCAAAAATGCTTTACGTCAAATAAATCATATTATTGCCACAATTTATAAGCCTCCGCTCTTTCGATATTTGGATGAAGGCAACTATTGTGAAAGGTTTATGGGGTTTACTCTACTTTGATCGTTTTTGGCGCTTGCTCCAAATGAACGAGATTGTTCCTAGTAGCGTAAGTGAGTTGCGTCATGCTGAAGATGGAGCGTTTTTTTTCTTTTTTCGCATTTATGCGGCGGCATTCTAATGCATCACTGCCATACCCACAGGCTTGGGTATGGCAAGAATATTAAGCTCGGTTTACAAAACTGACTTTGAACTTGTAATGTTACATCAGCCGCCCATACCTATGGCATGGGTATGGTGTCATTATCGCGCAGAATTTCTTCAAACGGCTGAAGAACAGTGGCTGGTAAAGACGCCAGGTCCATCTGCCTGGGTTTGGACGGCCTACCGTGATAAATTGTTTCAATCCGATGCTGAACATGCAGCATTGAATGCGCCGCCAGTTCCTATGGGATGGGTCTGGAGCTATTATCGCGGCGAACTTTCTCAATCCAGCTTAGAAAAAGAACAGCTGGGTAGACACGCGCGATCTAATAACACTGTTGTTGAATTCCCTAGGAAGGCTTCTCAGTTTTATCCGCAACATATAGCCGCTTCATTAGCGGTTGGGTTCACTGGTCTTGTGCTTCTTTTCCAGGCGGTTGTCATGAATAGCCTATAATAGCTTTGGGCTTAGGACTGACTATTTTGGGCGCCTCTTAGGCGTTTTTATCCCCGCTGCTTATTTGGCATGGAGAGATGCGACCTAAGGAGCCAGTTTCTGCAACAGAACAATTTTTTGTTATAATTTTGATCCAGAAAGAGCGTTTAGATGGGTTGATTGCTCTTTTCGCATTTCAATAGGATCGGCAACAAAATATTGTATTGATGCAGCAGGCATATTTTAAAAAATATGTCTGCAAAATTTTATAGCTATTTAAATAAAAAAAGGCGGCTAAACAGCCGCCTTTTGTTTTGTTGTTGCGAGAGGCTAATTTTATACTGATTAGCGCTTCGAGAATTGGAAACTGCGACGGGCTTTTTTCTTGCCGTATTTTTTACGTTCAACCACACGCGAGTCGCGGGTAAGAAAGCCTTCTTTCTTTAATGGCGTGCGTAGTTCTGGTTCGTAATTTGTGAGCGCCTTAGCTAAACCATGGCGCACCGCGCCGGCTTGGCCAGATAATCCGCCGCCAGCTACGGAAACTACAAGGTCATATTGCCCATGACGCTTAACAACTACCAGGGGCTGCTGAAGAATCATGCGCAATACAGGACGTGCAAAATACACTGCGATATCGCGTCCATTGACAGTTACTTTGCCTGAGCCAGGCTTAATCCAGACTCGAGCCACGGCGTTTTTACGCTTTCCAGTCGCGTAAGCGCGACCGTATTTATCTAGTTTCTGAACATAGCGCGGAGCGTCGGATACGCCTGCGGCTTGATTGAGGTCGGACAGTGAGGAAAGGGTCTCGGCCATGATCAAGCGCTCCGGACGTTCTTAGTGTTAAGGGCGGCAACGTTCAGCGTTGCAGGGTTTTGAGCGGTGTGTGGATGCTCTGAGCCCTTATAGACGCGAAGATTACTGAGCTGTTGACGGCCCAGTGGACCGCGGGGAAGCATGCGTTGAACCGCCTTTTCGAGAATGCGCTCAGGGAAACGGCCCTCGAGAATAAATTTTGCGGAGCGTTCTTTGATCCCGCCTGGATAGCCAGTGTGATGGTAGTAAACTTTCTGATCGCGTTTGCGGCCAGTTAAGACAACCTTATCAGCGTTGATAACAATGATATTATCGCCGTCGTCCATATGCGGCGTGAAGCTCGCTTTATGTTTGCCGCGAAGGCGTAGCGCAATGATTGAGGCTAATCGCCCAACAACGAGGCCGGATGCATCAATGAGCACCCATTTTTTTTCGATGTCGGCGGGTTTCGCCGAATAAGTCTTGCCATACATAGGATGAAAATTCCGTCTGAACGAGGTGTCCGGATAGGGCGTGAATAAAGGAAGGTCGAAGAGAGGTCAAGCGCTATTATACACATTTATTATTTACAAGTGTATGATAATAAAAGGTAATTACTAATACGGTAATCAGATACCTCATAATAGAGGTCTCCCACCCTCAAACAGCCGCCTGACCTTTCTAAAACAAGCCTATTGATGCAAAGACTCCCCGTGCAACGCAATATCCAGACCCTCACGTTCATCGTCGCTATTCACCCGAAGCGAAGTAAATAGGGAAACAATTTTCAACGAAATCCATGTGCCAATCACGCACCAAACTATAGTGACGATTACGCCAATTGCCTGCACTTGTAATTGATGCGTATCGCCCTCAATTAACCCTGCAACTCCTGGATCGCTGTCTGACGCTGTGACAAGCCGGGTCGCAAAGACCCCTGCTAGCAAGGTACCCATAATCCCGCCAATGCCATGAACGCCGAACACATCTAAGGTATCGTCGTAACGATAAAGATGTTTTGCTACAGTACAGAACCAGTAGCAGATGCAGCCGGCAATTAGGCCAATCACAACGCCATGCCAGGGTAAGACATAGCCCGAGGCAGGAGTAATTGTGCCGAGCCCGGCAACTGCGCCTGAGATGACCCCCAAAACTGAGGGCTTACCACGCTGAATCCATTCTAGCGCACTCCATATTAGCGCTCCAGAACAAGCGGCTAGATGCGTCGCTACAATTGCAAAGACAGCTCTTGAATTTGCCCCGAGCGCTGAGCCGCCATTAAAACCAAACCAGCCGACCCAGAGTAATCCTGTGCCAATAACGGCTAATGAGAGATCAAAGGGGGCTAAATTTTCTCTCCCGAACCCGACTCTGTTGCCCAACATCAAAGCTGCGACAAGACCGGCAACGCCCGCGTTAATATGGACGACTGTGCCGCCGGCAAAATCAAGTAAGCCTAGTTTTTGTAAGAACCCGCCCCCCCAGACCCAATGAGCAGAAGGCACATAAACGAGGAAGAGCCAGACGACGCAAAAAAGCATGAATGCTGAAAACTTCATGCGTTCCGCAACAGATCCACCGACCAATGCGCAGGTGATGACCGCAAAAGTCATTTGATAGGCCATGAAGAGAACTTCTGGAATTGTTTTGGCGAAGGGACTAACGCTGTCGAGCTGCAAATCGCGAAGCAAAAAGCGCGACGTATCGCCGATTAATGCGCCTTCGCCGCAAAATGTCAGACTGTAAGCGGCAGCGATCCATAAAAGTGAGACAATCGCCGTAGCAATGAGACTTTGCGCCATAGTGGCCAAAATATTTTTTTTACGCACCATGCCGCTATAAAACAAAGCTAATCCTGGCAGCGTCATCATCAAAACTAGGGCTGTGGACGCGAGCATGAAAGCTGTGTCACCGCCGTTAAAAGCTGGTTGATCTTGAGCTAAAGCTGGGTTGATCAACAAACCAAGAATTAAAAAAGGCGCAATCAGCTTATGCATTGAACGGCTCTCATCTGAGTTTTCATTAGCCAAATAAAAATTACGCTTTGTAAGCGTCCCGATCTGTCTAGACGGGAGGGCTCTCTGCCTTCTCTGACTAAAAAGTTAGCAAATTACTTTCGGCTGATTGCTTTAAATTAAAGCAGAGCCGATGCAATGCTCGTTATGTATTAAAAATAGGCATAAAATGATCAATAAATAGCCGATTAGCAAATTATCGCCTAATTAATAAGCTGAAACTCAAGGGCGCTTTCCGTTTACAATTATTAACTTCTAGCTGCTCCTAAATCAGCTATTCTCTAGCGCCGCAAGATAGGGATAGGCGCGCAGATCTTAGTTAAAATGGGGCTTTCATTGCAATCAAAGGAAGTAATTCAGTTTTTTCAAACAAAGCCTTGCTGCACTGGCAAATTAAACCAGCCTAAGAGCTATAGATTAAAATCCGTCGGTCGCAGGTGCGAAGAAGTTTTAGGGATTTACCAATTGCTGAATAAAGGGTGCTTGTCGCTCAGGAATAAAAATCGATAGCGATGATAGATCATTATCATCATATTCATGGCTCAGTAGAGATTGACCTTGATAGATCTGATTAAGAGAATAGTGGGGCGGGGTAAAATTTTATGAACGCATTACTTGAGAACTGGACGCCTAATGCGACAGTCATAAACTTCGTCGATGAAAAAACATGGCCTAAGCTTTGTCAAAAACTTACACCGATTAGCGTTAACTACGCACAAAAGTTAGGCTTTGACGCCAAACCAGGAAGTTTATTCTTCGCGCCCGCTGTGGAGAACGAGCCTGCCAGCGTCTTTTTTGGCGTTGACCAGCAGGATACAAAAAAATCAGATCCTTTCCAGGCCGGAAAATTAGTCGCTCTCCTCCCAGCTGGTCTTTATCGCTTTGGCGATAGCGTAAATGATAAGTCACAAGCTACGTTGGCTTTTCTACTCTCGGCCTATTCATTTCCAGACTACGTAACCACAAAAAAACGCAAGCCGAGTCTTTGCGCGCCAAAAGAAATTGATCATCTTAGAATTAAGCGCATAGCTGAAGCGATTTATTTGGGCAGAAATCTTGTTAATACTCCGGCCAATGATATGGGGCCTGAGGCATTGGAACAGGCGGCATTAGCCCTTGCAAAGAAATATGGCGCGGAAACCAAGAAGTTTGTCGCAGAAGATCTCCTGCATAAAAACTTTCCTCTTATTCATGCTGTGGGGCGGGCTGCAGCGCAAGCACCTCGCTTAGTTGAGTTCTGGCATGGTCCAATGGACGGTCTGAAGATTACGCTTGTTGGAAAAGGCGTTTGTTTTGATAGTGGTGGGTTGGATATCAAGCCCGCTAGCGCGATGCAGCTGATGAAAAAAGATATGGGTGGCGCTGCGACAACCTTGTCCTTAGCTATGATGATAATGGACAGCGATATTCCAGTTAGATTGCGCGTCATTATTCCTATCGTTGAAAATTCAATCTCTGCAAACGCCTTTCGACCTGGCGACATTTATCCTAGTCGTAAAGGCTTGAGTGTAGAAATAGGCGACACAGATGCGGAAGGTCGATTAATTCTTGCAGATGCATTGGCTTATGCTGGAGAAGAGCCACATGATTTATTATTCAATTTCGCAACATTGACTGGCGCAGCGCGTGTAGCGCTTGGACCTGAATTACCGCCCTTTTATACAGATGACGATGAACTGGCTCAGGAAATTTTTTCACATGCGATGAAAAGTTATGATCCTTTGTGGAGGATGCCCTTGTGGAATAATTATGACAAGGCTTTGGAAGGTAAAATATCTGACCTTGTCAGCGTAACCAGCGGTGGTTTTTCCGGCTCAATCACAGCAGCGCTTTTCTTGCGCAGATTTGTTAATGATCCCAGTAAATGGGCGCATTTCGATATTTATGCATGGAACCCTATCACAAAGCCAGGAAAACCAGAAGGCGGAGAGATTCAAGCTGCGCGTGCTCTTTATGATTTAATTGAGCGGCGGGTTGAGGAAAGAAAGTTATCCCGGTGAACCAGAAATTTGATCGTCGTTTAACGCCCGCTCGGAGTGACTTAGCGGCATCTTATTTGAAAGGCCAAGTTGAGGCCGATTGTTTTAAAGATGGCGCGCCGATGGAGGTGCGGGAATGTATCGTTGATCTCAGGCGTGATCCTCGGCCAGATTCTTCTGTTGATACGCAGGTTCTCTTTGGGGAAGGCGTACAAGTATATGATGAGGAGGAAGGCTGGGTTTGGGTCCAATTGCATAATGACCAATATGTCGGTTGGATCGCAGCTAACACGCTTTGGAGCAAGCTAAGTCGCCCAACGCATCGCGTATGTGTCCCACGAACTTTCATTTATCCAGGTCCAAGTATAAAATTACCGCCTTTGCAGGCGCTTCCTCTTGGGGCTGAGATCGAGGTCGTCGAAGCGCGCGGTGATTTCTTGATGACGACAAATTCGTGTTTCATCTATGGCGCTCATCTCGCGCCTATAGGGGAAAATAATCCTGATTTTGTTGCAGTTGCAGAAAAATTCCTTAATGCGCCCTATCTTTGGGGCGGCAAATCATGGATGGGCATAGATTGTTCAGGTTTGGTGCAGATCTCTTTATTGATGAGTGGTTATAAAGCCCCGCGAGATAGCGACATGCAGGAAATGCAGTTAGGCAAGCCGATTGACAATCATACGGCATTGCAGCGCGGAGATCTCATTTTCTGGAAAGGACATGTCGGCATTATGCGCGATGAAGTTACATTATTGCATGCCAATGGGTCGCACATGTTAGTGTCAAGTGAGCCGCTTTCATTAGTAAGAGATCGTAATTTACAGGCAGGAGCCGGCGAAATTACAAGCTATCGTCGATTATAATAAAGTCTCGATCCTCTTATCATTAATCGAGTGGCTCAACTTTATTGTGAAATGCTGCAGCAAATAAAGCGCGCGTATACTCTTGTTTCGGATTAGCGAATATTTCTTCAGCTGATCCTGATTCGACAACTTTTCCATGACGCATAACAATCAGATGCGCTGCTAACGCTTTGACAACGCGTAAATCATGACTAATAAAAAGATAGGCTAATGACATGCGATTTTGCAAATCGCGCAATAAATCTATGATTTGAGCTTGTACTGACATATCCAGCGCAGATGTGGGCTCATCTAAAACGATAAATTTTGGTTCAAGAACGATAGCTCTTGCAATTGCAATGCGCTGCCTTTGTCCGCCCGAAAACTCATGTGGATACCGATCCATTGTGATCGGATCAAGGCCGGTTTCTTTAAGGGCTTTTCCAACTATTTCCCGTCTTTCGTGGAGAGATAGTTCAGGGCGTTGAACGGTTAGGCCTTCTGCAACAATTTCTGCAACAGACATACGCGGCGAGAGAGAGCCATACGGATCTTGGAAAACTATTTGCATATCACGTCTAATTGGACGCATATCCGCTACACTTGCGCCATCAATATTGTTTCCAAGAAAAACAATAGGTCCTTCAGAACGTATTAAACGCAGTAATGCGAGAGCGAGGGTCGTTTTACCTGATCCGGATTCTCCAACAACGCCAACTGTTGAGCCAGCGTGAACTTTCAACGTTACCCCATCTACGGCTTTGATATGATCTACCGTTCGCCTCATGAATCCACGTTTTATTGGAAACCAAACCCGCAGGTTATCAGCTGAGATGACAATTGGGGCATTTTCATTTTCTTTGAGCGGTAAACCTTTAGGCTCGGCGCTCAGTAATGCTTTAGTGTAGGGATGCGTGGGTTTAGAAAATACGCTAATCACATCGCCTTTTTCGACGATTTCTCCTTTTTTCATTACGCATACATGACTTGCAAAACGACGGACTAACCCTAGGTCATGAGTTATAAATAGGATAGCCATGTGATAGTTTTTTTGGAGCCGTTCAAGCAAGGCTAGAATTTGCGCCTGAACAGTTACGTCCAGCGCAGTAGTTGGCTCATCAGCAATAAGTAAATCAGGCTTATTTGCTAGAGCCATTGCGATCATTACCCTTTGACGCTGTCCTCCCGATAATTGATGAGGGTAGGCGCCAAGTCGTGCACTGGGATTTGGAATGCCAACTTCTGTTAATAATTCAATGACGCGCGCACGTCTTACTGACTCTTGATTTAACCCATGGAGTTCAAGTATTTCGCTTATTTGTCGCTCAATCGTATGCAGCGGATTGAGAGAGGTCATAGGTTCTTGAAAAACCATTGTTATCCGAGCGCCGCGGATTTTGCGCAAGGATTCGTCATCAAGCTTCAGTAAATCTTCTTGAGAAAAATAAGCTTCGCCAGAATATTTTGCGCCAGGCGGCAACAAGCGCACTAATGATAAAGCGCTAATTGACTTACCTGAACCAGATTCGCCAACGAGCGCTAATGTTTTCCCCGCTTCAATTGAAAAGGAGATCCTATTAACGGCGACTGTTTCTCGGCCATTTTGACTGAATGATACCGAAAGGTCTCGAACATCCAGCAGAGGATTAGTCAAACTCTCTGTCATTCGAAACTTTTCCTCGGGTCAAAGGCGTCGCGAACTGACTCGCCAATAAAGATCAACAAGGCAAGCATTAGCGCAATGATACAAAAGCCAGTCAGAGCAAGCCATGGAGCCTGCAGATTAGATTTACCCTGAAGGAGAAGCTCCCCCAGTGAAGGAGAACCAGGAGGCAGTCCAAATCCTAAAAAATCTAATGATGTGAGTGTTGTTATCGAGGAGTTTAGAATAAAGGGTAGAAATGTCAGTGTAGCTACAGTGGCGTTCGGCAGTAAGTGCTGCATGATAATACGATAATTACTAAGACCTAATGCGCGAGCTGCATTCACATATTCAAAATTACGAGCTCTGAAAAATTCAGCGCGAACAACATGGACAAGAGATACCCATGAAAAGAGCAAAAGAATGCCAAGCAAAACGAAAAAGCCTGGCGTTAGAAAAGATGAAATTATAATTAATAGATAAAGTTGCGGTAGGGATGACCAGATTTCGATGAATCTTTGAAAAATCAGGTCTACGGCGCCGCCAAAATAGCCCTGCACTGCGCCTGCAGCAACTCCTATAATTGAGGATACAGTTGCTAGGATTAATCCAAATAGCACCGATAATCGGAAGCCATAAAGCAATCTTGCAACGACATCTCGTCCCTGATCGTCGGTTCCAAGCCAATTCCATTCAATATCTGCACAACCATGATTGGGGTGATCAGACTTATTGAGTTTAGCAGCTGCAGCCTCACATTGTCGGTCGCTGAGCATCCATGTAGGCGGCGAGGGAGCTGGCGTTGGCAGATCAAGGTTATGCGTATCATAGGAGTAGCGCACAGGCGGCCAAATCATCCAACCTTGAGCTTTAATTTCATTTTCGATGGTAGGGTCTCGATAATCGGTTCTGGCGAGAAAACCGCCAAATTTTTCTTCTGGATAGGTTATGAAAACAGGAAATAATATTTCACCTTTATAATAGGCAATTATCGGTCGATCATTAGCAAGAATATTTGATAGCATCGACATGACAAAGAGGGTCATGAAAATCCAAAATGACCAATAACCGCGTTTATTAGCCTTGAAGTTGGCAAGACGCCTTTTATTTAGCGGCGTAAGTTTTAACCAGCCAGTGCGCACAACGGGCGGAGCGAGTTGGTCGGAAGCAGTCGTAGGTCCCACCACTAGACCTCCCGCGTTTCAAAATCGATGCGGGGGTCAATCCAAGTATATGTCAGATCCGAAATGAGGTTTACGACCAGTCCCAACAGCGCAAAAATATAAAGATTGGCGAAAACTACAGGATAGTCTCGATTTACGATGCTTTCGAAAGAGAGATAACCAAGTCCATCAAGTGAAAATATAGTCTCAATCAAAACTGATCCCGTGAAAAAGGCGTGAACAAAAGCCCCGGGAAAACCCGCTATAACGATCAACATAGCATTACGAAAGACATGTCCATAAAGAACTCGATTTTCAGTTAGACCCTTCATACGCGCAGTTTGAACATATTGTTTACGAATTTCATCAAGGAATGAGTTTTTTGTTAAAAATGTTTGTGTCGCAAAAGCGCCTAAGGTCATGGCGCTGACCGGCAGTATGATATGCCAGCCATAATCTATTATTTTACCTAAGTAAGAAAGTTGATCAAAATTATCTGAAGTCAGGCCTCTTAGCGGAAATATTTGCCAAAATGAGCCTCCCGCAAAAAGAACGATTAATAGCATTGCAAATAAAAAGCTCGGTATAGCATAGCCGATGATGATTACATTTGAGGTCCACATATCAAATTTTGATCCATCGCGAACGGCCTTTGCAATCCCAAGCGGTATTGAAATGGAGTATGAAATGAGAGTCATCCAAAATCCCAGCGACATAGACACGGGCAATTTATCAGCGATTAGTTTGATAACGCTTTCATCTCGGAAATAACTGCGTCCAAAGTCAAAGACAGCATAATTTTTGACCATAAGCAGAAATCTCTCCCAGGCTGGCTTATCAAAGCCAAATTGTCGTTCGAGCTCTGCAATAAATTTAGGATCAAGTCCTTGAGCGCCGCGATATTTCGAAGCTGTTTCGGCCATCATTGGCCCTGCCTGGCTCGCTGCGCCTTGGCCGACATCGCCGCCTCCGCCCGAGAAACGTCCGGCGGCTCCAACGTCAAACCCTTGCAACTGCGCGATGATGCGTTCAACGGGTCCGCCAGGCGCAAATTGCACAATCGCAAATGAAATAAGCATAATCCCCAAAATTGTTGGGATCATGAGTAGAATACGTCGAGCGATATAAGCGCCCATTATTAACGCCCCTTAAAATTTATTTTTCGAGCTTTCTCTTCATTCCATGACCATGTCCACAACACGCCTGTGTCAAAACGCGGCGCGTTTTCCGGCTTATCGAAGAGATCCCAATAAGCATAGCGATGAACAGGATTATACCAATGCGGAACCCAATAGCGTTGCGATCTAAGCACTCTGTCAAGTGCTCGGCAGCATGTGATGAGCTCTTCACGGGTAGTTACAGTTAATGCCCGATCAACAAGTGAATCAATCGCTGGATGAGAAATGCCTGGTAAATTACGAGAACCATTAACGTTGGCTGTTGCTGAACTAAAATAAGCGCGGAGTTCTTCTCCAGGGTTCCAGGCCATCATTAATACATCATGGACAACATCAAAATCAAAATCTTCTAATCGTTTTTTATACTGTGCAGCATCTACTATTCGCAATCTAGCCGTAACGCCAAGCAGTTTAAGATTTTTTATGAATGGCTGGGTATGTCTTTCAAATACATTTGAGTTATCTAGAAATTCAAATTCAAGCGGCGTGCCGTCAGAGAGATAGAGACGTCCATCTTTGCGCTGACAGCCTGCCGCGATAAATAAATCATTGGCCTTTTTGAGTAAGTTCCGATCTTGGCCTGACCCGTCTGAAATAGGGGAGACGAAGGGATCTTCAAATACTTCTTTTGGAAGCTGCTTTCTATAGGGATCAAGAAGCGCTACTTCATCAGCGCTTGGATAAGCGGAGGCTGCAAGTTCGGAATTTTCAAAATAAGATGAAATTCTTTTATACGCGTCATACATCAAATTACGACTTGTCCACTCAAAATCGAAAGCATAGCCAATAGCTTCTCGTATGCGAGGGTCATTAAAGATTTTCCGACGTGTATTAAAAACCCAGCCCTGAATATTGGGGATGTTGTTATTTGGCGCTGTTGCGCGCTTAACGCGTCCATCATGAGCGGCAGGAAAATCATAACCAGTCGCCCAAACACGGGCTATATTTTCTTCTCGTTCTGTGAAGGCGCCAGCTTTGAATGCTTCAAAAGCCACCTGGCTGTCTGCAAAATATTCGAATCGAACGATGTCAAAATTACCTTGACCAATAGATATGGGCAAATCTTTCGCCCAGTAATCCTTATTCCGGTGATAGGCTATGAAACGTCCTTGTTCATATTCTCCGACTTTATACGGACCGGAACCAAGAGGTGGGTCAAGAGTAGTAGCTTCAAAATCTCGCTTCTCGTAGTAAGCTCGCGAAAATATTGGTTGATTGACAATTGTTAGCGGCAAATCACGCGAACGACCTGCTGCAAGTTGAACAAACAAAATGTCCTCTGCTTGCGCTTCTGCTTTAACTAAATCTCTTAAGCTTTGACTGATTACTGGATGTCCCTTGCTTTTGAGAATATTTAAAGAAAATGCTGCATCTTCAGCAGTTAGTCGTGAACCATCGTGAAAGCGGGCTTCTTTCCGCAGTTTAAAGATATAGGTGAGTTTATCAGGCGAAATCTTTACTGAACGGGCGACAAGGCCATAATAAGCATCGCGTTCGTCAAGGCTTTGATTCATTAGTGTATCAAAAACAAGCGACATTCCTGTTGCGGGATTGCCACGCAAAACATAGGCGTTGAATGTATCAAAGGTAGGGCTTGAGGGAGACAATGCCAGCACGCCGCCTTTAGGCGCTTTTGGATTGACATAATTAAAATATTTGAAATCTGCAGGCTGTTCGAGATTGCCGAAGGTTGAGAGCCCATGACTTTCTACGCCTTCTTCAATAAGCGCAGATGTTTCTTTTGATTGCGCGCTCGGCAATAGCGAACTGGCTAAACCAACTGCGCCTACGCCAATGAGTTTGCGCCGACTGAGCGCGAAGGGAGATAAGAGATCAGTCAAAAATCCATGCTCACTCTTGGGAAGAGGCTTTCGCCTTTTTCAGGATGATTCTTGGAGATTACGACGGATTTTATGATTTGGGCGACAATAATTATCTATAATTGTATACTGAGGCGTTCTTCCCGGCATTCTGAATTCAGGCTAAACGATTTCAATTTCTGGGAAAGGAAAAATCATTTTTCCGCCGCCAGCAAGATATTCTTGTTCGCGCGCCAATATTCCGTCTTTGAAGTGCCAAGGTAGGACAAGAAAATAATCTGGCGCCATTGCGCGCGCATCTGCTTCTGAAATGATTGGAATGTGACTGCCGGGCGTGAAGCAACCAAATTTATCTGGATTAACCTCTGCAACAGCTTCGAGAAGGTCGGGGCCAATGCCACAAAATTGTAAAACGACATTGCCTTTTGTTGAGGCGCCATAACCAAGGACGCGTTTGCCGTCATCCTTGAGCGCACGCAAAAGGCGACGTAGGTCTTCTCGATGACGAAAAACGCGATCTTCAAATTCGCGATAGGGGCGGGGAGTGTTTAGCCCCATGCGTTCTTCTTGCTCAAGTAACCAATTAATAATGGCGTCATTGCGCGCGTGCTTGGTATTTTGATGACCGGCGGTTATGGCGAAACTCCCGCCATTTACAGCATTCATCTGAACGTCAATGACTTGTAAATCAGCCGCTTCCAGAATTTTACGAATAACGTTGAGTGAATAATACTCAATATGCTCATGGCAAATCGTATCATAAGACGTCAGTCGCAGCATTGATGGCATATAGCTTTGTTCAAAATGCCAGACTCCATCAGGAGCAAGCGATTTTGCAATCTCTCTTGCAAACCAGACAGGATCTTCAAGATCATAAAACATCGCAATTGAGGTAATTATTTTTGCGCGTTTGACGCCAAATTTATCAAAATTAGCCGAGGAAAAAAAATCAGGCACAAGCTTGATGTCGTCAGGATAATAGGCGCGAAATTTTTCGCCTGTTGGATCAATGCCAATCCGCGTTAAGCCTGATGTTGCGTAGGCTTTTAACGAGGTTGCGTCATTGGAGCCAATATCAAGGACGACATCACCTGGCGCTAGTTGGGCTTTTTTTTCAAGTTTAGCGATTTTTTGAGAGAGATGCCGCACCATCGACTGATTTAGACCGGATCGATAACCGTAATTCTCGCCATACATTTCATTAGCTTCGTAGCTATGAGCGAGTTGGAGTAAGCCGGAGTCAGGGCACCAAACCAATTCGAGCGGACCAACTGTTACCTTTGTTTCACGGCTACGTGGAAAAACGCCCGTTAAAGCTTGATCGCCAAGCGACAAAACGGAGATTAGATTTGTTGATCCGCTAATCCGGCACTTTTGAATTTTTTTTGTCATATTTTGACCTTGAGGCCTATATTTATCGGTTTTTCTCGATCTGTTCATGCTTGTGTCTGAACAGGCTGTCAACGCTGGCGTTATCAGAATGGGTGGTATTGGTAGAGCCAGTTTTCAGATAAAATAACATCTTGATGCTTAAGATAGAGACGCATTTCAACAGGCTCTTGCCCCTCAACGGTTAGATCGAATTGCGCGCGCCAATGGCCCGCTACGCCGTCAAAGACCGCTTCAGTAAAGACATAGGAGAAAGCGCCGCGCGAAGCCCAGAGTACGGCTTCTGGCTTTTGTCCAAAGGCCAGTTTCGTTAATGGCTCGCCTTGAAACTCAACCATAAATTTACGCACGCCTTTTGGGCGCGGCTTTCCTGGCTGCCCCCCATTACCCAGACGCGTGGCGACACAGCGCGCGAGAGGCGTGGGATAGGGTTCATCTGCGAGCCAATGAAGACGATAGGAGAGCTCGAAGTTGGCGCCAGCTACAGCAGGCTTTTCGGGGACCCACATGGCGACAATATTATCATGAATCTCGTCATCAGTAGGGATTTCAATAAGCTGTATGGCGCCTTTGCCCCAATCCCCTTTGGGTTCTATCCAAACACTTGGACGCCGATCGTAAAAAACGCCATCGAGATAATGATCAAAACTGCGGTCACGCTGCATGAGGCCAAAACCCTTGGGGTTATTGTCGCCAAAGGCAGAGGCCATCACACGAGTAGGATTATTGAGCGGTCGCCATAAACGTTCGCCGTTTCCAGTCCAAATACTCAACCCATCAGAGTCATGAACTTCTGGTCGCCAATCGACTGCTGTGGGTTTTGCTGTTTCTGAAAACCAATACATTGAGGTCAGCGGCGCTAGACCAAAACGCGTGAAGCCTGCGCGCAAGAAAAGCGCGCAGTCAATATCCATGACCACGCCCTTGCCGCGTGTCATGAGAAACCGGTAGGCGCCAGTGATAGAGGGCCCTTCAAGCAGGGCATGTAAAATAACGCCCTCTGTTGTTTCTGGCCCAATATAAATTTCGGTAAAGTCAGGAAATTCCTCATTCGTTCCTGACTGCCACGTGTCCAGCGCTACGCCTCGAGCTGATAAGCCATATTGCGCCAATTCACCGATAGCTCGGAAATAGGAGGCGCCCAGAAAAGCAACCCAATCATTTTTTTTCCAATCCAATTTGCCTTGTTTTGACTCTTGGATTCGAAATCCAGCAAAGCCAGCCCCATTTGGAAGTCCGCGGGCTACAGAGTTCTCGGGCATATTAAAATAAGATGGATCATAAATAACTTCGCGCGCTTGTCCGTCTTGCAAAACATTTATGCGAACGGCCTTTTTAAAAAACATGCCAAGATGAAAAAATTCAATTGGAAATAGATCGTTTGTATCAGCATAGAGCGCATGATCGGTGTTGTATGTAATACGTCCCCATTCTTCATAATCAATTTGCGACGTGATTTGCGGCGCAGGAATATTTGGTTTTCGATAGGGCTCTTTAATGAGTTTCTGCGCTTGTTGCTTTAAGAGATCAAATGAGAATGGCGCAGGATCTCCCAGTTTTACATTGGCTATTTTTGGACTGGCTAAGCTATCAGTCGGGCGAAGCGCTCCCACTGCGCTTGTCGCGGCGGCCACTTTGAGAAAGGAGCGCCTGTCCTGTTTCTCAATCATAAAGGGATCCTTCGGTTAACCGCCAATCAAAGCTGCAGTTTTGCGATGCATTAAAATGAATTGAGTATCTAATAGGCAAACGATTCAAGCTGCTCCAGACCGCATTTAGCGCTTTACGGCTAACCGCGAATTGGTTCGTTCCGGAGAGCTGTGCGCATAAAGAAATAGAGTCCGATGAAGCCCAATATGGAGAAAGCTATTTCAATCACGCGGCTGATCATTGGATCTAACTGAAAAAGCCCGCCAAGCGCCCAACCCGCAGCCCAAGAAGCGCCAACAAGTTCAGTGCCGACAAGAATGGCGACAGCAACGATTGTCGACAAGTGTAGATAGTTGATTGGCTTTTGGCTCATTGAACAATACTACGTTTATGATTTTAGGGCGTAAAATCTTTATCAATCCTCTATAAGGCGGTGCTATCGCAAAGAGCAAATCATTGCAATAGCGAGCCTTTAGTTGGCTAGAAGGGAATATCGTCGTCCAGCTGCTCGGAAAGTTTGCCGCTCGACTGGCTGCGGCGATCGATTGGTGTGCGTTCCATTGGCGATACGCGCCCAAAGGCTGCGGTCGCTTCGTTTGATCCTACTGCCTCGTAATCGCTTTCTCCCCGTCCGCTAGATTTGCTATCGAGAAGCGTCAATTCGCCCCGAAAGCGTTGCAACACAACCTCTGTCGCCTTGCGTTGATTGCCTTCTTTATCCGTATATTCTCGTGTCTGAAGCTGGCCCTCGAGATATACTTTTGACCCCTTACGGCAATATTGCTCGGCAATTTTGCCAAGATTATCGTTAAAAATCGAAACATTATGCCATTCGGTCCGATCTTTTCTCTCACCCGTATTTTTATCTCGCCAAGATTCCGTTGTCGCAACAGAAAAAGACACAACACGATCGCCCGAGGGCATCGTGCGCGCCTCTGGATCTCGTCCAAGATTGCCGATTAAAATAACTTTGTTAACGCTGCCGGCCATAGATTTTGCTCCACTCAACTAATGGGCCATAGTTTAGTCTAAAGGTTGGACGTCCACTTGCGCCATGAGACATTGTCCACAACTGATCCGCTAAAGATACACCTGTTTGTTCATGCTATGTTCTAGCATGGCCGAGTGAGGTCACGCAAGCCGAGGGGCTTACAGGAACGCTCCTGGCTAAGTGAGACTTTTTTCTAGGTGGACTTGGGAGATTACAGGATCTGACGGCGTAACTCTGCTTTGAGTTGATCCCGATCGAGTTCACCTTCCCAGGCTGAAATAACAATTGTCGCGACGCTATTGCCGATGAAATTTGTTAAAGCTCGACATTCAGACATGAATTTATCAACGCCTAACAACAAAGACATGCCAGGTACTAGTCGCACATCAACAGATGCAAGCGTTGCTGCAAGCGTAATAAATCCCGCACCTGAGACGCCGCTTGACCCTTTAGAGGTCAGCATTGCAACAAAAAGAATAATACCCTGATCAGTGAGGGTTAGATCAATTCCCATCGCGTGGGCAATAAAGAGCGTCGCCAATGTCATGTAAATATTCGTGCCATCTAAATTGAATGAATAACCTGTTGGGACAACGAGGCCGACAACTGATTTTGAACATCCCAGCCGCTCTAATTTTTGGATGAGTGCAGGTAGGGCGCTTTCCGAAGAGGACGTTCCCAATACAATGAGCAACTCATCTTTCAGATAGCCCATTAGATGGAAAATATTAAATCCTTGGCGCCATGCAATATAGCCAAGCACAAAAGTGATAAATAAGGTTGCTGTAAGATAAAAAGCGCCAACTAATCCAATCAAGGAGATTAAAGCAAGCGATCCAAATTTACCGATTGCATAGGCCATTGCGCCAAAGGCTCCAATTGGCGCGGCCTTCATGACGATGGCGATGACGCCGAATATAGCCTTTCCTAAATCGTCAATAAAGGCTCGCAGTTTTTCCGCGCGGTCGCCAAGCGAGAGTAGAGAAAAGCCAAATAGTATCGAGAAAAGTAAGACTTGTAAGACTTCCCCTTTGGCAAAAGCGCCAACGGCGCTATCGGGAATAATGTCGAGAAGGAAGTCAACATTACTGCGTTTATGAGCTAGATCCACGTATTTTGATACACTTGCGGCGTCTGCTTGAGCAGATAGGCCCTGACCAATTTTTGTGATGTTGCCAACAAGAAGCCCTAAGATGAGTGCAAGCGTTGAAACGACTTCAAAATAAATCAACGCTTTCAGTCCAACTCTTCCGACTTTTCGAGCATCCTCTATCTGCGCAATGCCGGAGACCACTGTGCAAAATATGATTGGCGCGATGACCATTTTTATTAATTTGATGAAACCGTCGCCAAGCGCCTTTATCCAGTCATTTGAGGCTAATTCTGGAGCCAGGACGCCAAAAAACGCCCCGAGCATGATGGCGATGAGGACCTGAAGGTAAAGACGATGGGGCCGGGAGGTGACCGCTGAGTGGGATAAGGCGTTCATTCTTTTGCTGATAGAACTCTCCAGGCTTACAGGCAACCGTCCAAAGGGTGGATTTGAGACCGACGGCATGGCAGGTATTAAAGCTATGGATCCCTCAACTTCAAAATTAGCGCGCGCAAATGGCCAATAAAAATAAAAAAGCAGATAAAGCCGTAAATCAGCTCTTTCCCGACGAACGCGTAATCGCCATTCGTGGAGCCCGTGAGCACAACCTCAAAAATGTAGATTTAATTATACCGAGAGATAAATTTGTTGTTTTTACTGGTTTATCAGGATCTGGAAAATCTTCACTGGCTTTCGATACGATTTATGCCGAGGGACAGCGTCGTTATGTAGAGTCCTTGTCAGCCTATGCGCGTCAATTTCTTGAGATGATGCAAAAACCAGATGTGGATCAAATTGACGGCCTTTCGCCTGCGATATCTATTGAACAAAAAACAACATCAAAAAATCCACGTTCGACTGTCGGAACTGTTACTGAAATCCATGATTATATGCGGTTGCTTTGGGCGCGTGTCGGAACGCCATATTCGCCAGCAACCGGATTGCCGATCGAAAGCCAAACAGTTTCACAGATGGTTGATCGAGTTATGTCCTTGCCTGATGGGACACGGCTTTATTTGTTGGCTCCTGTCGTGCGCGGTCGCAAAGGTGAATATAAAAAAGAGATCGCGGATTACACAAGACGAGGTTTTCAACGTTTAAAAATAGACGGAAAATATTACGATATTAATGATACGCCGACATTAGATAAAAAATTTAAGCATGACATTGATGTTGTTGTAGATCGCATTGTTGTCAGTAAAGAGCTTGAGGCAAGGCTTGCAGATAGTTTTGAAACGGCTCTTGAACTATCAAATGGACTTGCTGTCATTGAATTTGCTGATGCAGCTAAGCAAGTGAATAAAACGCTAGCTCCCGCTGCCGTCAGTCCAAACGCCTTAAGCCATTACGCGGCGTCCCATATTCTTTTTTCATCAAAATTCGCCTGCCCGGTATCAGGTTTTACAATAACTGAAATTGAACCAAGGCTTTTCTCATTTAATAATCCATTTGGGGCATGCCCGACCTGCGGCGGGATCGGGCATGAGCAAAAAATTGACCCCGACCTCGTTGTGCCTAATCCAAAATTAACATTACGAAAGGGAGCGATTGCCCCATGGGCAAAATCTTCTTCGCCGTATTATATGCAAACTCTAGAGTCATTAGGTAAGCATTATAAATTTAGATTAGAAAATTCCTTTGAGGATTTGCCGGTAAAAATTAGAAACGTCATCCTATTTGGTTCAGGCGACGAGGAGATTAAATTCAATTACGATGATGGGTTTCGGGCATATTCAGTTAAAAAGCCATTTGAAGGAGTGGTTATTAACCTAGAGCGTCGTTATCTAGAAACGGATAGCGAATGGGCTCGAGATGATATTGGACGCTTTATGTCCGCGACATCATGCCTGTCTTGCCAAGGATTTAGATTAAAACCTGAGGCTCTAGCTGTAAAAATAGCAGACAAACACATTGGAGAAATTTCAGAGCTCTCAGTTCGAGAGGCGCTGGCTTGGTTTGAGCGGCTACCTAATCAGCTAAATGAAAAACGGAATGAGATCGCTTATCGAATTTTAAAAGAAATCAGAGAGCGTCTAACATTTCTAGTCGATGTGGGGCTTGATTATCTTACTCTATCGAGAAATTCAGGAACTTTGTCTGGTGGAGAAAGTCAAAGAATTAGGCTGGCTTCACAAATAGGCTCTGGGTTAACGGGCGTTTTGTATGTGCTTGATGAGCCTTCAATTGGATTGCATCAACGCGATAACGATCGATTATTAGATACGCTTAGACGACTGCGTGATTTAGGTAACAGCGTTATTGTCGTTGAACATGATGAGGATGCTATTTTATCGGCTGATTATGTTGTCGACGTTGGGCCTGGCGCAGGAATACATGGAGGAGAGATCGTCGCTCAAGGTTCGCCAAAAGAGATCATAGATAATCCTAAATCAATTACTGGCCAATATCTGTCTGGCGTCAAACAGGTTGTGCTGCGGCATAAGGCCCGAAAGCCAGTTGCAGGACGGTGGCTGAAGTTAATTGGTGCAAAGGGTAATAATTTAAAAAATGTTAGTGCAGAAATACCGCTCGGATTATTTACCGTCGTTACGGGGGTATCTGGTGGAGGAAAATCTACACTCGTCATCGAAACTTTATACAAATCTATCGCCAGACGTCTTAATAATGCTCACGAACAAGCAGCGCCATTTGATAATCTCTTAGGACTAGAACAAATCGATAAGATAATTGATATCGATCAGTCTCCAATTGGACGAACGCCGCGTTCCAATCCAGCAACTTATACTGGCGCCTTCACGCCGATCCGAGAGTGGTTTGCGGGTCTACCAGAGGCAAAGGCGCGTGGTTATGCGCCAGGAAGATTTTCCTTCAATGTGAAGGGCGGGCGATGTGAAGCGTGTCAAGGCGATGGCGTAATTAAAATTGAAATGCACTTTCTCCCTGATGTTTATGTAACCTGCGATGTTTGTAAGGGAAAACGCTACGGCCGTGAGACGTTAGAGGTTAAATATAGAGATAAATCCATAGCCGATGTTTTGGATATGACTGTCGAAGAAGCTTCTCATTTGTTCAAAGCCGTTCCCGCAATAAGAGAAAAAATGGAAACGCTAAAACGCGTAGGTTTGGATTACATCCATGTTGGTCAGCAGGCGACAACCTTATCTGGTGGCGAAGCTCAGCGCATCAAGCTTTCTAAAGAACTTTCCAAGCGCTCGACTGGACGTACGCTCTACATTCTTGATGAGCCAACAACTGGGTTGCATTTTCATGATGTGGCTAAATTACTAGAGGTGCTTCATGAACTCGTTGAGCAAGGCAATACAGTGGTCGTAATTGAACATAATCTAGAAGTCATCAAAACAGCAGACTGGATTATTGATCTTGGTCCAGAAGGCGGTGACGGGGGAGGCGAGATCGTGGCGGCTGGCCCGCCAAGCGAAATTATAAAAGTCAAAAGAAGCCATACGGGTCGTTATCTTGCGGAAGCATTAGCCAAAAGGCCAATAGCAAACCAGAAAAACCCATCAGCTAAATCGACGCGTTAAAAGGTTCAAATTATGTCTAATGCGCGGTCTATCTGCTAGGTTTCTGGGGTTGCGGTTTCTCTGTCTGACTGAGACTTGGACCTGGAGCTGCTCGCCTTTTTTTTCCCGGCTTCAACAATGTCGCGTTCAAGCCTGGGTAGGACTGGTCCTTCAGGATAGATGAAGCCCAAAGTTTTAGGGCCGCTATCTTTTGATATTACGACTACACGAACAGCGCCGCCGTTTTTCAATCTGCCAAATAGGACTTCATCGGCAAGTGGCGTTTTTATGTGTTGATGAATAATGCGCGACATGGGTCTTGCCCCCATAGATTCATCATAGCCATGTTCAACAAGCCAATTACGGGCGTCATCTGATAGCTCAATAGTTATGTTGCGATCTGCTAATTGAGCCTCTAATTGCATAATGAATTTATCTACAACGCGTTGTATGACGTTAGCAGGTAAATGACTAAACGGAACAATCGCATCCAGCCGATTTCTGAATTCCGGCGTGAACAAACGATTTATAGCTTCATTATCGTCATTATCTCTTCGGTTTCGCGTGAAACCAATTGGGCTGCGCGCCAAATCAGCAGCGCCCGCATTCGTAGTCATGATCAAAATGACATTACGAAAGTCAATCGTTTTGCCATTATGGTCTGTTAACTTTCCGTGATCCATAACTTGTAAGAGAATATTATAGAGATCTTGATGGGCTTTTTCGATCTCATCAAGTAGGAGTACGCAGTGTGGATGTTGATCTATTGAATCAGTAAGAAGTCCTCCTTGATCAAATCCCACATAACCGGGAGGCGCTCCGAGTAAGCGGCTTACAGTATGCCTCTCCATATATTCTGACATGTCGAAACGAATAAGCTCAATGCCCAGCGATATCGAAAGCTGTCTTGCGGCCTCTGTCTTGCCAACGCCGGTAGGGCCAGAAAAAAGATAGCATCCAATTGGTTTTTCAGGATCTCTAAGCCCAGCTCTTGCAAGCTTTATTGCCGAAGTTAGAGCCTGAAGCGCTTTGTCTTGTCCATACACAACGCGTTTTAGCGTTTCATCCAAATGCGCTAAAACTTCAGTATCGTCCTTTGATACTGTTTTAGGGGGTATGCGCGCCATCGTAGCAATAGTGGCTTCAATTTCTTTTTGACCAATTGTTTTTTTACGCTTGTTTTCTGGCAACAACATCTGTGCTGCGCCAGTTTCATCTATGACGTCAATTGCTTTATCAGGTAATTTCCGATCATGAATAAATCGCGCAGACAATTCTACGGCTGATTTTAATGCGTCTGCTGTATATCTGATTTTATGAAATTCTTCGAAATATGGTTTAAGTCCTTTAATGATCTCAATTGTATCGCTTATGGAAGGTTCATTGACATCGATCTTTTGAAAACGGCGCACAAGCGCGCGATCTTTTTCGAAATATTGTCTGTATTCTTTATAGGTTGTAGAGCCAATGCACCGCAATGAACCTTGAGAAAGCGCTGGTTTAAGGAGATTGGACGCGTCCATAGCCCCGCCAGAAGTCGCGCCTGCGCCGATTACTGTATGTATTTCATCAATGAATAATACCGCATCCTTGTGGCTTTCAATTTCTTTGACAACTTGTTTGAGTCTCTCCTCAAAATCGCCCCTATATCGCGTTCCTGCAAGTAATGCACCCATATCTAGAGCAAAGATCGTTGCCTGAGAGAGGATCTCTGGAACCTCGTGATTAATGATTTTACGGGCTAGACCCTCGGCAATAGCCGTTTTGCCCACTCCGGGGTCGCCAACCAAAAGAGGATTGTTTTTATGTCGACGACACAGAACCTGAATTGTTCTTAATACTTCCGCTTCACGTCCGATGAGGGGGTCTACGCGTCCTGCGGCGGCTTTTTTGTTCAGGTTAATGCAATAAGCATCAAGAGCGGATTCCTTTTTCCTGTTTTCTCCCTCTCTTCCGTCTCTGCTTTCGCTGCGATCTTGATCCTCATCTACCCCGCGCGGCGTTTTAGAAGTATCAGACAGACCGGGACGTTTAGCTATGCCATGGCTGATATAATTGACGGCGTCATAGCGAGTCATATCTTGTTCTTGCAGAAAATACACAGCGTGGCTTTCGCGTTCAGCAAATAAAGCCACTAAAATATTTGCGCCAGTTACGTCCTCGCGACCGGATGATTGAACGCTTATAATCGCTCTTTGCACGACGCGTTGAAAACCTGCAGTTGGTTTGCACTCATCTGCTTCCTCATTGATGAGATTATCGAGTTCGCGATCGATGTAATCTAAAAGATTTTTCTTCAACACTTCCAAGTCGACAGAACAGGCGCGCAAGACCGCTGCTGCGTCCGTATCATCAGTTAAGCTGAGTAATAAGTGCTCTAGCGTAGCGTATTCATGATGCCGTTCGCGCGCTGAAGCCAGTGCGCGGTCAAGTGACTGTTTCAGATTCCGCGAGAAAGCTGGCATATTTTAGCCCCTTATTTCTTTTCCATTACACATTGAAGCGGATGTTGATGCTTGCGCGCAAAATCCATTACTTGAGTGACTTTAGTTTCTGCGATTTCATAAGTATAAATGCCACACTCTCCTACGCCATGGTTATGAACATGCAGCATTATCTGGAGGGCTTCTTCGGCTGATTTATTAAAATATTTACGTAATACAATGATCACAAATTCTTGGGTCGTGTAATCGTCATTGAGCAACAACACGCGATACATGTTGGGTCGACGGGTTTGTTGTAGCGGACGCGTGATCAGGGCCGTGCCGCCATTATCGCCATCAGATTGCTTGGCCCCGCCCTTGCCAGCCTTAATTGGCGGCAAGCTTGCGCAAGGGTTATTTCTTATGGGTAGTTTTCTTATCACGCTAGAAATGCAGGTTGGCGGTTGAGGACATTCGGGGGAGCCTGTGGAGGGTAACTGCGCGGGTTTGTTTCCTATTTAGTAATCCTAACCCTAGATTTCTTCCTTCAGGGCCGCTTTGCAAGCAGGAAATTTTTAAAAAGGACGGTTGGGGGAATTATTGTGAACCGTAAATTTACTCTAAACGGGTAGGGCTAGGGCGAAGATCATCATGAGTTATCGTCATGTCCCTGGAACCATCTCAACCCAAACCGTCGAAAAAAACGTTGTTTACGAAAGATAATCAAGACTCATCCAGTAATGGGGTGTTTAGTCTCGCCCTGCTTTCCGCCGCCGTTTTAGTATGTGGGGTAATGGCGGCGAAAACTCTCGCCTTTGTTGTCGATGGATTGGATCCTCCCTCCGTTATTGTTGCATTGAAGCAGACGACGCATCGAGAGAACGCGCCGCCAACGCATACACGGGCGCTTTCGGATCGATTCCTGCGAAAGGGATTGGATGATATGGCCACGGGATCTATTGACCATAAACGAGGCAACTGAAGCGGTTTAACCTTTTATTCCCGTGGCGCTTAAGCTCCCGATCTCACAAAACGCCAATATTGACATTTGTCCAATTTAACGCCATTGAGCTTTCTAGCTCGGATATTTGCTCTGAAGATCTAATACCGTCCAGAGCCCAGGGTCTGCCAGTTAAAGACCGGTTTTTCGTGAAAAGTAATTGGGCTTATCCTCAGGAAGCGCATTTATGCGGCCCCCTTTTTACGTTTATTTATAGGAAAATTGATGAATTTTACTGATTTGGGCCTTTCAGAGAAGGTTCTGGCTGCTGTTCAGGCCTCTGGCTACACAACGCCAACGCCGATTCAAACGCAGGCCATTCCGCCAGCACTTCAAGGTAAAGATATTTTGGGCATTGCCCAGACGGGTACAGGCAAAACAGCTGCATTTACTTTACCTATGCTCAGTCGACTTGAAATGGGTCGCGCGCGCGCAAGAGTGCCGCGCACGTTAATCCTCGAACCAACGCGCGAACTCGCAGCTCAAGTAGAGGAGAGTTTTGCAAAATATGGCGTTAACCACCGTCTCAATGTGGCGTTGCTCATAGGTGGCGTTTCATTTGGGGACCAAGAGGCAAAAATCATGCGCGGGGCCGATGTCCTGATTGCGACACCGGGTCGACTGCTTGATTTTTTTGATCGTGGCAAACTCCTTCTCACAGGAATAGAAATTCTCGTAATCGATGAAGCTGACCGTATGTTGGATATGGGCTTCATTCCCGATATCGAGCGTATCTGCAAGCTCGTGCCATTTACGCGTCAAACACTTTTCTTTTCAGCCACGATGCCTCCGGAAATTACTCGGTTAACTGAAGCTTTTTTACACAATCCAGTCCGGATCGAGGTTGCTCGCGCGTCGACAACTGCCTCAACAATACGTCAGGCGCTGGTTGCTTCGCACGGAGCCGCAGATAAGCGTGAGACTTTACGAAGGTTAATCCGCGAGGCCGAAAATTTAAAAAATGCGATTATTTTTTGTAATCGCAAGCGGGATGTTGCGATCGTTCATCGGTCATTGCAAAAGCATGGCTTTTCTGCTGGAGCCCTGCATGGCGACATGGATCAATTGGCTAGAATGGCTTCACTTGAGGCTTTTAAGACCGGAGATGTGTCTCTCCTCGTTTGTTCTGACGTCGCTGCCCGCGGGCTTGATATTCCTGATGTCGGTCACGTCTTTAATTTCGATGTGCCGACACATAGCGAGGATTATGTTCATCGAATAGGCAGAACGGGACGCGCAGGTCGATCAGGCGTTGCTCTGACTATCGTTACACAAGACGACGGTAAATATATTGATCAAATTCAATCCTTGATTGGCGAGCCGATCAGTTGGGAAGGGCCTTCTTTTCAAGAGCTCCCTGAGCCTATGATCCGGCGCGAAGTGCATGAGTCCCGGGGCGACAGAGGCTCACGCACGCGAGAAGGAGGCGATCGGATCGGTCGACGGATGCGGCCCTCCCGCCCGGAGACGCCCCTCGAGCGCGAGAATCCCATTACACAAATGGGGGCCTTTTCGCCAAAGGGCTATGATCGAGAATTTACTCGACAGCGTCCTGTCGCCGATGAGAGGCGACAGCGACTTCCTCGCAGACATTTTGAGGATGATGGACCGCCCGTTATTGGTTTGGGCGATCATGTGCCGTCATTTTTGCTGCGTCCAGTTACCTTAAAATCGGAGCCTGTTACAGAAGAGTAAGCCTTCCTCAGGCGTTAAAAGGCGTCAGCGCCGCTCTTATTTTTTCTGCTTGCGCAGCCAATATGGCGTCGTCCGCCATAGCCCCAGGCGGGCGTAACGCTACCCCCTCCCATCGTGGCAAGATATGAAAATGCAGGTGGAAAATAACCTGTCCGCCTGCACTTTCCGTAAATTGATGCAAGGTGACGCCATCGGCGTCAAGCGCCTCTTTTACCGCCCGAGCAACATGCTGCACGCGTTTGATGAGCTCTGCCAAAGTATGCGTCGAAACGTCGAGAAGACCTCTGGCGCCATCTTTGGGAATGACAAGGACATGACCTTCTGCGCGTGGCATAATGTCCATAAAAGCCAGGGACATTTCGTCCTCATAGACCTTATGCGAAGGAATTTCTCCTCGTAGGATCTTTCCGAAGATATTGTTGGGATCGTAAGCTTCTGTCATGTTGCACTCTTAATCCCCATAATCAAAAGCCCGAATATTCGTTACCCGAAAATTTGCCGCCGGATAGACACCGACGATTTCTAATTCCTTTGAAAAAAACGATAACTCTTCTAGCGCGCGACTTAAAGCAGGTTGATGCGGATGGCCATCAACATCTACAAGAAAGCGTGTCGCAGCAAACTCGCCATCTACCATGTAACTCTCAAGTCTCGTCATATTGACGCCATTAGTCGCAAATCCACCTAGGGCTTTGTAGAGTGCAGCGGGCACGTTCCGCACTCGGAAAATAAATGTCGTGATTGTAGCGGGACAATCTTTTGACGCCCAATTTTTCGTTTTAGATAACACAACGAAGCGCGTTGTATTATGGGCTTCATCTTCTACGTTATTGGCTAAAATATCTAGGCCATAGATTTCAGCCGCCAGTAAGGGCGCTAATGCCGCTTTTTGCGGGTCATTCCATTCAGCGACTTCCCGCGCAGCGCCAGCGGTATCTCCGGCAGTAAAGGCATTGAGACCAAGATCTCGAATAATCTTACGACATTGTCCAAGCGCATGTATGTGACTGTAGACGTTTTTCAATCCTTCTCGGGTAGCGCCTTTTGGCGCCATGAGGTGGAAATGAACGGGAAGAAAAAACTCATCAACAATATGTAAAGATGATTTTGGCAAAAAATGATGAATATCTGCAACGCGACCAGCAATCGAATTTTCGATCGGAATCATCGCAAGTTGGGCGCGTTCTTCAGAGACTGCGGCAAAAGCGTCTTCAAATGTTGCGCAGGGTAGGGGAGTCAGGTCAGGATAAGCCTCGCGGCAAGCGATATCAGAGTTGGCGCCAGGTTCTCCCTGAAAGGCGATGAATTGTGTCACGATCTATCCTAGTCAGCCAATCCAAAAGTCAAAGTCTCTATATCTTTATATGTATCGACTGATAACCCAGAATGATCCACCAGGGCTAGATCGATACGCATGCCGGCTTCTAAAGCGCGTAATTGTTCGAGCCTTTCTCGGATTTCAAGCGGCGAGGGCGCTAATTTGCTAAAGCGCGATAGGCTGTCTCGTTTAAAGGCATATACGCCAATATGCTGAAGCAAAGGGCCTTCTCCCCAGGGCGCAGGCGCTCGCGTAAAATATAATGCTCTGGCGCGACGAGAACTTTCCAGCGCGGCGATGACTTTAACAATATTGGGATCATTCACTTGAGTTGGCGTGAAGCGGACCGCTAGCGTCCCAATATCGACCTCAGGGTTGTCAAGGAGCGCTATGACCTGGTTCAGCGCATTACGGGAAAGGCCAAATTGATCTCCTTGAAGATTGATGATTTTTCCATATTGTCCGTCAGGGTCAAGGCATGTGAGGGCTTCAAAAATACGATCGCTTCCAGAAGCATGATCTAAGCGCGTTATGAGCGCATTCCCTCCCGCATCGAGAATGATTTTTGCAACCGTCTCACTATCTGTCGCAACATAAACAGGGGCGATGTCAGCTTCTTGAGCTTGACGCCAGACATGTAAAATCAAAGGATCGCCGTTGATTTTCAACAGCGGTTTTGATGGGAGACGTTTAGACCCCACTCGTGCCGGGATTATGATGACTGGCGCATTCCGCGCCATCAGATCAGTAGACGTTATTATCTTCGGCAGTCCAGCCCTTGTCGGATTTTACGAAATGGAGCGTGCCTTCACTCGTCAGGATTTCACTTTTTGCAAAAGTTCTATCCTCTCCAATACCCAGAAAAGCGCACTTGCCTCTCTCGAGTTCTTCTTTGCACTTAGCTTCGAAACCTTCAGGAAATTGTATTTCCGCTTCATACATCAGTTCAAAAGCATTGAGCGCATCTCGTTTGAGCTCTTTGCCTTGCACTTTTTTAAAAGAAACAATTTTTGCTGCAACACCGTTTTTTTCTAAAATATTACGTAAAACCTTTGCTCCCGTTGCGTCGCCGGGCAGATGATCACCGCAGCCAGCTAAGCTAAGCGTGGCTGCTAACGCCAATAAAAACTGCGTATTCTTAGTGATCATAATTTCCTCCGAAACCACATGTGCGTCAGGACGACTAATGCCTAACTAGAGCAAGAAACAAGATTTTCCATTGGCCTGAGATTTGGGCCTGAAGACCCCTCAGGTGAAGCGCGGCTTTGAGGGGCTCTACTTAGACCGAGAGTTGATTTTTTGGCCGGCGAGAGTAACCTGACCAAGGTCAAGAAATTAGACATTTTAAGCCTTCGTCGAAGCTGACGCGCGAGGCAAAATAAGGGCTTATTGCATACCCTACGGAGCGCTCAGGTCCGCCGCATCTCCTGGGTCCGTGGGGTTGGTCGGCTGGCGATGGCGGGAGTGGCCTCCTTGAAGCCATCGTCAGTCGGCCGCCTTGATGTAAAAAATCAAAAAAATCAATTTGTTGCAGATATGACGCAACCGTCTTATTTGATCTTGGTTTCTTTGAATTCAACATGCTTTCTTACGACAGGGTCGTATTTTTTAAATACAAGCTTTTCTGTCTTGGTGCGCGCATTTTTCTTCGTGACATAGAAAAAACCCGTGTCTGCCGATGACAGGAGCTTAATCTTAATCATGGCGGATTTAGCCATTTTCTAATCCATTTCAAATAAAAAAGAACCAGCCCGCGCGAGATTGTCGGCAGGTTTTGGAATTGGCCGCAACATACGTCGAAGACCGAGGATGTCAAGTGCGGCCTCGTCTCCTTCTTTCATTTTCTAACTTGTTGTCTCTTTGCTGTTTTCGTCGTTTTGAGACGGAGTTCTTGGGGAAATTTTTGGCAGGCGTTCTTTTGACGCCCCCATCAACGACTTCAAAGCGGAGCGCGCCCGCGATGGGCGCGGCTTCAACTAATTTGACGATGATTTGATCAGCTAACCTGTAGCTTACGCCGGAACGGGAACTGAGCGCATGGGCTCTTTCATCAAAGGCGTAATATTCACGACCAAGCGTCGCCGCAGGCACAAATCCATCCGCTCCCGTATCTAATAATCTTACAAAGAGCCCAACGCGGGTGACGCCTGAGATACGCGCCTGAAACTGGGCGCCAATTTTACCCATTAGATGATGCGCGATCAGGCGATCCACCGTTTCGCGTTCAGCGGCCATCGCGCGCCGTTCTGCTGCTGAGATCCGCGCTGCGATCTCTGCAAGCTCTTGCGGCGATGTCTCTGGCAGTGCGCCTTCGCCGATATTCAGCGCACGGATAAGCGCTCTATGCACAATCAGATCTGCATAACGTCTAATAGGCGAGGTAAAATGAGCGTATCGACGAAGATTGAGCCCAAAATGTCCGTAGTTTTCATGGGTATATTCAGCTTGTGCCTGGGTACGTAGAACAATCTCATTAACTATATTTTCGTGTTCCATCCCTTTGAGACGGGTAAGAATTGCATTGAAGTTTGCAGGCTTCAAAACTTGGCCTTTTGATAATTTTACGCCAATTGTGCCCAGAAACTCTGACAGTGCGGTGATTTTTTCACGTGAGGGTTCGTCATGCGCTCGGTAAATCAACTGCTGTCGGTGGGCTTCAAGCGTTTCCGCTGCTGCGACATTTGCCAAAATCATGAATTCTTCAATGAGCCGGTGAGCTTCAAGTCTTGGTGGGATGATGACGCGATCAAATGCGCCGTCTGGCGTTAAGAGAATTTTTCTTTCCGGCAAGTCGAGCTCAAGAGGGGCGCGGTTTCTTCTTTCGTGTTGAAGCGCCTCATGCGCCTTAAAAAGAGGACGCAAAACGTCGAGCAAGTTTGCGGTTATTTCATCTGGTCGACCGTCGATGGCATCCTGGGCTTGAGAATAGGAAAGCTTGGCGCGGGAACGGATCATCACACGATGAAACTGATGGTCGATTTTCTTGCCCTGCGCAGTGACGCGTAATTTGACGGCTAGTGCAGGACGATCTTGATGAGCTTTCAGTGAGCAAAGATCATTCGAAATTCTTTCTGGCAACATTGGCACGACGCGATCGGGAAAATAGACTGAATTTCCACGATCTAGGGCGTCGCGATCCAAAGATGAGCGGGGTTTAACGTAATAAGCAACATCTGCAATGGCGACGCATATAATAAATCCGCCATCATTATTCGTATCTGGATCTAAGATCGCATAAACAGCGTCATCATGATCCTTAGCATCAGGTGGATCAATGGTTATAAAAGACAAATCTCGCCAGTCTTCTCGATTTTGAAAAGTAGCTTCTCGTGCTTTTTCAGCTTCTAAAATTGTTTCGTCTTTGAAAATATCAGGGATGTCATGAGAGCGGATGGCGATAAGACTTAAGGCTTTTTCACTAGTAACAGATCCTAAGGTTTCCTTGATGCGTGCGCGTGTTTTATTAATGTGCTCAATGCTAACAAGGTCTCCGTGCTTTCCTGGACCAATGTCATTTGGGCCGATGAGGATCTGTCTGCCGAGTTGTTTTTTATCTACTGGCGCGACATAGGCTGATCCATTCGCTTCGATGTTTAAAACACCTAATATGCGATTGCGCGCCCGGGGCAGGATTTTAATGACGCGTCCGATATAGGGTGGGTCTTTTGCTCCTACATCTGGGTTGCGTTCAGCCCGAGCTAAAACGCGATCGCTTACTCCTGGTAGCGGTTGACCGGTTTTTGCGCGTCTGGGAGCGTGGATTAATATTCTGGGCGGCGGCCCCAATTCATCTTCATCCCACTCTACCGGAATAGCTATAAGCTCGCCGTCACGATCCCGTTCAATGATCTCAACAACTGCAACCGGCGGGAGTTTGCTTTTTCTCGCGATCAGTTTGCCTTGCTTTTCCAAGGCTCCTGTTTCAACCAGTTCTTTTAAGATGCGCTTAATCTCAAGTCGATGTTCGCCTTTTAAGCCGAAAGCTCGGGCGATTTCCCGGGTTCCGATGCGCGGTTCTTGACGTAATTGACTTTCTCGTTCGATAAAAGAAAGTATTTCATCGATTGATGGTATTTGTGCGTCGTGTTTTTTTATGGGCAAATGTGAACTCTAAAAATAGTTTTGTGGAATCATCAGAATCATATGCTCATTTAAGCTACTCTTTAGCTGATTGAACTCGTCGAGTTGATTTACTTTCCTGAGCTTTTTTAGCAGGCGTTTTTTTCTTGGCAGTTTTTTTAGCGGGCGCTTTTTTAGCTGGCGTTTTACTTGGCTTTTTTTTATCAGCCGCTACGTCACTGCCGACATTATCAGTTTTCTTTTTCGGTTGAGAGGTTTTTTTAATCGCCGATTTTGTTTTTTTAACCGGTCCTTTTGCGTCAATTAAGCTAATCGCTTCTTCTAAGGTTATCAAATCCGCCGTGAGATTGTTGGGGAGTGTTGCATTAATTTTCCCCAAATTGACGTAAGGTCCATATCTTCCTGCTCGGACAGTGATTGCGCCGCCGTTAGGATGTTCTCCAAGTAAGCGGCCGCTAGTATTACTTCCCGAGGCCTTTGATGCTATGAGTTCTAAGGCCTGTTCTAAGGTCAAAGCATTTGGATCGACGGCGCGTGGGATCGTGGCGTTAACCTTGCCCCAATTCACATAAGGTCCAAATCTTCCGGCCTTTACAGACACGTTGCCGCCATCAGGGTGGTCGCCAAGCGATCTTCCAGGTTCTGATGCGCCTGAAAATCTTGACCCGCCGCCGCCAGATTCTTTTTGCACGATTAAATCAATCGCCCGATTGGCTCCGATCGTGAGCACATCGTCGTCTCGACCGATATTTGCGTATGTTTTACCATGCTGCACATAGGGCCCATAACGCCCAATATTGGCTAGGATAGGCTCGCCCGAAGTAGGATGTTTGGCGACTTCCCGTGGCAGTGAGAGTAGGGCGAGGGCTTGTTGCAAGGTTAGTTCGTCGGCTCGAATATTTTTAGGTAACGAGGCGCGTTTGGGTTTTTCTGAGGATCCTTCCTCCTGTTCGCCCTCTTGAACATAGGCGCCAAAGCGGCCATCGCGCAGACTAATTTCAGCGCCAGTTTCTGGATCTTGACCCAATACTTTTACGCCGGGCTGCGCCCCTTGCTGCGCCTCGCCATTGGGCGGGGTTAAGGTGCGCGTAAAGCGGCATTCAGGATAATTTGAACAGCCGATGAATGCGCCAAACT
>Ga0129333_10000436_pt1 | contig 33806 bp, 27 predicted proteins | sample CPB6_08_DNA_FD_94474 | JGI IMG/M metagenome (GOLD analysis project Ga0129333, IMG submission 94474) | Freshwater to marine salinity gradient microbial communities from Chesapeake Bay, USA - CPBay_Sum_0.6_0.8_DNA | ecosystem: Environmental > Aquatic > Marine > Coastal | place: USA: Chesapeake... | reverse complement strand
GCTCCGCCGCCGCCCATGCCCATCATCTGCGCCATCATCATCTGCTGCGCCATCGCCTCCTGCTGCTCCAGCTCCTCCTTCGGGATGAGGAGCTTCGTGGAGAGGCCGACGCCGCTGACCAGCTCTTCGAGCAGGACGCGCTTGTTGATGTTCGGGTCCTGCGCGAGGACCGGGAACAGCTTGAGCATCGTCTCGGCCATGACCGAGGGGTTCTGGCGGATGGGGTTGTACGACACCATCGAGAAGTTCACGTCCACCTCGCGGATGTCCGCGAGCCCGACCTCGCTCCAGCCCTCATGACCGCTCACGGCCACGAGCTTCGGCTCCTTCATGTACTTCTTCGCCAGGTAGAAGCACTTCTCCGCCACGTCCTGCAACGCGGTGTTGATGTGGCCCTCGCGCGTGGCGAGACGGGTCCGCATCTGCGCGTCGATGATCGCCATCTCCGTGGCGGTGCGCGCTCCGGCCACCTGACCGCGGGCCGCCTCGGCGAGCGCTGAGATGAACGCCGCGTCGCCTTCCTGCCGGGCGATGAAGTTCTCGACGCCGACCGGGACCTGCGGCATCGGCATCTCGTAGAACAGCGTCGAGAGCGTGCGGAGGCCCTCGGCGTTCGTCGGGCTGATGGGCACGAACGAGCCCGTCGCCGCCTCGACCGCCTTGTTCAGATCCTCTTCGGTGATCAGCTCGCTGTTGAAGAGGATGCGCGGGATCATCAGGTAGACGATCTGCTTCATGTGCGTGAGCAGGTCGTTGATCGTCTCCTGCTGGTTCAGAACGAGCTGGACCTCGGACAGACCGAGGCAGTCGACCGCGCTCTGGTTCAGCGTGAACATCGAGTAGGGGATGTAGTCCAGCTCCTGCTCGAACACGACCGCGTCCGCCTGGCGGACGTAGTGGATGACCTTGTTCGTCTCGCGGTCGTAGTACTCCCAGACCGTGACCCACTCGAACGCGTCGCGGAGCTGCGACACGTCGCTGTTCTTGTAGGAGTCCGTGATCCACTTCGGGTAGCGGTCCGGCGTCACGTCCGCGATCTTGGGCGACTTGTAGGCGCCCGTCTTCACGCGGCGCTGGAACTCGGTCCACGGGATGACCGCGGCTTCCAGCCAGTAGCGGATATCGTCCACGTCCCGGACGGTCTGGTCGAAGAAGATGGCGCCGGGCTCGATGACGCGGACCACCGGCTTGTCACCGTTCACGTCCCAGCCGACCTTGAACACGCCGCGCTTGCAGAGAACCGCGTCGATGAGCGCGGTCGCAGCACGACGGCGCATGTTGTTCACGTCGAACACGTACTCCATCAGCCCGTTGACGAGCGGGATGGCTTCTTGGCTCTGACGGTTGCGCGGGTTGGCCGCGACCTTCGGGTTGGGCCCGAGCAGCGCCGACACCGCGGTGTCCGCGATGGCGTAGATCATGTTCTTCGAGCAGAGGAACGAGGGGATCGCGCCGTCGCTCAGGTTGACGTCGTTGCGGCTCGTGTAGAACTCGCCGCGGTAGTAGCGCCGCGCCTTGTCGAAGTTCTTCTTCTCGGTGCGCTCGTAGAAGCGGCGATGACGGTCGATGAGATTGCTGAGATTCATGTCCACTCCCGAGCGATGGGCTTGAAGGGATTCCGCGAGGCTGCCCGCTCATGATGCTTGAAACGGTCGAGGTCTGCGATGGTAACGCGAGCTTCGTCGGCAGGCGCGTAGTTCTGCACGGGCACAGGCGCTTCGTCGCTGGTGAACCGGCGGCGAGAGAGAATGTCCGCGGCCATGACCGCGGTGCGCGCCAAGTCGAAGTGGTGCGTGGTGCCGTCGCTGTTGGCGGACCGCTTCGTCCGGTTGCCGTCGTAGTTGATGAGCTGGTGCAGCAGCGGACGCGAGCGGATGGTCAGCTCGTCCTCGCGCAGCATGCGAACCAAGCGGGCCTCGCCTTCCTGCACCCGCTTCTCGGTGGCGTACCAGCCGGGGTGGTTGCGGTCGGTCCAGAGCAGGTTCTTGGCTCCCTTGTCCTTGAGCATGGCGATACACGCCGCTGCGTTGGACTCGACCGCCAAGAGCGCTTGGTTGTAGAAGCGCTGGAGGTTCAAGAGCCGCTCGCTGAAACGACCCGGGTCCTCGCGGCCTTCCCACACGGCGACCTCGCGGCGCTCGATGGCGTCCCAGACCGTCAGCGCGCTGTTGTCGCCGACGCTTCCGAAGCCCGCGGGGTCCGCGCAGATGAGGTACGCGCGACCCTGCACCGGGCGCTCCAGCAGGCTCGCGCCTCGCTGCGTGGGGTCCGGCGGAACGATGGAGTCGCCCAAGCTCTTCTTCAGCACGTCGACCGGCATGACCGGAGAGCCGGAGCCGAGCCAGCCGTCGTACGGGTCGGACGGGTACTTCGACGTGAACAGCCGCTCGTCGTTCGCCATCTCCGTCTGGAGCGACAGGCGGCGGAACGCCAAGTTGTGAAGGTCCATCCCCGGATGGCGCTTCATGTACTCCAGCTCGACGTCGGTCGGCTTGAGCCCCGAGGGGTCCGCGCGACACGACGGGTCCAGCCACCACTCCAAGAACACGGGGTGGAAGCGGCCCTTGCCTTCGAGCGCGTTGTGCCACATCGTCTCGTGGTGGCTGCCCGCAGCGCCCGGCGTCGACTCCAAGATGACGCGGGCGTTCTGGCGCTTGTTGACGGCGGGGAAGATGTTCGCCGCGGCCTTGCGCTGCCACTGCGCTTCACCGAACTCGGTGATGAGCAGGCGGTCGATGGAGCGACCGACGGCAGGACTGCGGCCACCGGCCGTCAGCACCTTGATGCCGCCGCCATGGACGAAGTGAATCTGCGTCGTGCCGGGCTTGCGGCCGTCCTGCACGGGCACCTTCACGTCCGACGGCAGGCGCCCGTAGGCGAACAGGATGCGCTCGAAGATGTCTTCGGCCGTGTCCTGCCGCTCGGCGATGAGCACGCCCTTCACGCCCTCCAAGAACATGCAGTCGCGCAGCAAGAGCATGACGGACGGCGTCGTGATCTTCGCCTGGCGGAACTTGTCGCAGAGCACCCAGCGGTGGTCCGAGCAAGCCTGCAAGAACTTCATCTGGATGTTCGTCGGTTCAAGGTAGCCGATGGACTCGTCCTCTCGGACGATCTGGCACATCGACACGAACGCCCATGGGGTCGAGAACAGCGCGTTCACCTTTCCCATGTGCAGGCCGGGGACCTGCGCGATCTTCGCGCCGCCCGGTAGACTTGCGGGTGCGGACAAGGTAGACTCCCTGACGTCTATGCTATCATGGTATGGGCTGGAGTGCGACATGGCGGAGAAGTGGATTCAGGGGGCCATCAAGCGTCCCGGTGCTCTGCGTGAGAAGATGGGCGTCAAGGCCGGGGAGAAGATCCCCAAGGGCGAGGTCCGCTCCAAGATCAGCGCGCTTCAGAAGGAAGGCGAGGGCGACAAGAAGCTCTCCGCCGCCAAGCGCATGCTGCTCAAGCAGCTCGTGCTCGCCCGTACGCTCGGCGAGATGAAGAAGTGATCGGCACCGACGTGCAGAACACCACCCTGCCCGACAAGAAGCCGGGCAAGGCCATCCCCGCCGCCCAGAAGCGCGCGATGATCAAGCAGTTGGTCATGGCCCGACCCAAGAAGGAGTACGGCTCCAATGGCTGACGGCAAGTACGGCCACATCAACTTCAAGCCCCCGCAGTCCGTGTCGGCCGCCGCCGTGCGTGGACTGATGCTGCGTCGCCAGCAGTCGAAGTCCCAGAAGGCGGGCCTCGACGTGAAGCAGGCCGCCGCGCAGGGCATCGGTTCCGGCGTTCAGCGCGCGAGTGACCTCAAGGCCCGCGCCACGATGAGCCCGTCGACCGTGAAGCGGATGAAGGCGTACTTCGACCGCCACGCCAGCGACTACAAGCTCGACGCCGGGAAGAGCCCCAAGGAAGACAAGGGGTACGTCGCTGGCCTCCTCTGGGGAGGAGAAGCCGGGAAGTCCTGGGCCAACAAGGTCGTCCGCCAGATGGAGGCGGCCGACAAGCGAGGGAAGTGATGGACCGCCGCCAGACGCTGAAGCAGGTCTACTCCAACCCCGAACTGCGGGAGCGCATCAAGAAGCGCGTCCTCGCGGGCGGCAAAGGCGGCAAGCCGGGCCAGTGGTCCGCCCGCAAGGCGCAGATGGTCGCCCAGCAGTACAAGAAGGCAGGCGGCGGCTACAAGAGCGGCCCGTCGAAGTCGCAGAAGAGCCTGAAGCGCTGGACCAAGCAGGAGTGGCGCACGCCCTCCGGCAAGCCCAGCGTGCAGGGACCGAAGGCGACCGGCGAGGTCTACGCGCCGAAGAAGGCCATCGAGCGTCTCCGCTCCAGCCCGGGCGGAATGCAGAAGCTCGTCTCGGCTACCCGCGCCAAGCGCGCCGCCCTCCAGAAGGGCGAGCAGTTCGCGCGCCACGGGCTCCACAAGGGCAAGGACCGCTAATCATAGGCGTGCGGGGACCCTCCACTCGCGGCGGCGTTTTTTATGTAACACGGCCTTGCGCGCTTGCAACTGGTCGTGCTACTTTCTTCAAGCACCCCTCAAGGTTGCTCCGGGTAGCCCGTAAGGGTCCGTAGTCCATGAGCGGGCAGGCGAAGCACGAACCTCAACCGTTCCTTCGACCCAGCCGGTCGGAGTCGCTTTTCGCGTCTGCCCCCGGCTATGGAGCACAAGATGGCTATCTCTACCGAAATCCTCAACACCACGTTCGCGGACCTCCGTGGGCCGCTCATCAACTCGTTCATCCGCTCCAATGAGCTGCTCGACGCGCTCATGAGCAAGGCTCGCATGCCCTCTGAGGGCGGCAGCCTGATCGAGCGTTCCTTCGCCGGTGGCGCCCCCGCCCGCGGCGTTGGCGTGTTCGTCGGCGACGAGCTTCTCAACATGACGCGCCGTCAGCAGACCAAGCGCTTCCAGGTCGAGCCGCACCGCATCGTGGCTGCGATCAACATCCCGAAGAAGGAGCTGCTCTTCAACAGCGGCAAGCTCGCGGTGATCCGTCTCATCGAGGAGTACCCGCAGACCACGCTTGAGGGCGCGAAGGCCGACCTCAACTCCTTCCTCCTCACCGGCGTGTCCCGTGGCCTGGTCTTCCAGACCGCCGACCTCGCGGGCTTCCTGAGCATCAACGGCGACTTCTCCGCTGGCTCGGGCACCGGCGTGACGAACGGCCTGCTCGACTTCGCCACCCCGGCGACGCAGAACCAGACCGTCCAGAGCGTCCAGAAGTCCTCGTCGTACTACCACTTCAACCAGTACGGCGCGATCACCTCCTGGGCCACCGACGGCCTCCCGACGCTCCGCAAGACCTACCGCCAGTGCGCGCACTACGCGGGTGGCATGGGCAAGGGGCCGGACCTCGTCATCATGGACGACGGCACCTACACCAACTTCGAGGACAGCCGCCTGTCCCTCGTCCGCGTCGCGCTCGTCGAGGACAAGACCGAGAAGACGAACACCCTCGGCCTTGAGCTGGGCGTCGCCAAGGTCTACTCGTCCATCGACCTGAACCCGACCGGCGGTGGGTTCTCCACGGCGAACGCCCTCAACGGCGTCACCTACATCCTGAACACGGACTTCATCGAGATGCCCCTCATGGAGGCCCCGTCCATCACGCCGTTCACCGAGCGTGTTGGCGACCAGGACGTGGTCACCGCCATCTTCTCGATGCAGGGCAACCTCATCTGCACGAAGACCCCGGCGCAGGGCTGCGTCTCCGGCGGCGCGGTCTAATCACCGCGACGAGGTTCACCTCTTAAACTTCAAGGAGATTCATCCATGTCCTACAGCAACAACCAGGTCTTTGGCAACGACGTCAACGTCCTCGATACTACTCAGCTCTACCCGCTCGGCACCACGCGCACTGTGCTCGCCTCCCAGACGGGCAAGGGCGATCAGGTGTGGCGCTACGTCACCAACGCTGGTGCCGCGGCGTGGACCGAGGGTCAGGTCGTTCTCGCGGTTGCGAACACGGCGCAGAACCTCGGCACCGGCCAGACCGCGACCGCCACGGCGAGCCTCGCGCGCAACCGAATCCTCGGCGTGGCTCAGACCTACGTCACCTCGGCGGGCGCTACCTCGACGTTCTCTGTCGGTGCCTACGGCTGGGTGCTCATGCTCGGCGAGGGTTCGATCCTCAACGACAGCGCAGGCGCTCTCGCGGCGGACACCTCGTTCGCTTCGTCTAGTGTCGTCGCGGGCTCGGTCGAGATCGCCGCTAACAGCGGCGTCGGCGCGAACGCGACCATCGGTGTCACGCACGTTCAGATCCCGGCGAGCACCGTGGGTTCGGCGTACATCACCTGCCGTCCGTAGTCTGAGGTAGCAACCCTGCTTCGGCAGGAATAGGAGGCGGGCATGGACACATCTCTCGGTGCGCTTCGTGCCCGCCTCTTCAACTTCCGTGCTTGGGACAGCACGGGCCCGACGCTGGATGGCCGCATCAAGCAGGCCATGAACACCGCGTTGGACCGCATCGCTGGCGACGTGCCAGAGGCGGTTGTCCCCGACAACGAGCACATCGTCCTGCTCCCCGACGTGGTGGGCGACGATGCCAACGTGCAGGCGTACGTTGCGGCCACGGCCGACCCGAAGGTCTTCAAGTTCGTCGACTCGTCTGGAGCGGCCATCCTGCCCGGAGCACCGTGGGTGCCCAACGTGACGGGCACGTTCGACGGGACGATGCACTTCGAGGTGACCGACGTGAACGGTCAGCTCCACCGCCGTCAGTCCCGCGAGTTCTTCGTGACGACGGACCTGCTCGGCAACATCAACGGCTACTTCGCTTCCATCGACCGGCCTTGGACGCTGGGCGGGACGGCGATGTCGTTTCGGCTGCACCAGCCCGAGTTCTTCGTCACCGACGACGTCATGCGCGTTCTGGAGCCGGGCCGCATCTTCGACGAGACGCGGCAGCAGGTCTGGGCCATCGACACTGGCGGGGCCTCCCGTCAGGACATGATCGACTTCCGCGGGCAGGACAAGGGCTACCCGTTCCGCATGTGGCGCGGACGGCACTTCCAGATCCCCGCCCCGACGCAGGCGCCGACCATCGTCCTCGACGACAAGGAATCGTGGGTGGGTCCGGAGTGGGAAGGCACCTTCCGGTTCTGCTACACCTACGTCTGGGGACGGCGGGACCCTGAGTGGACGACCGCCCCGAGCGGAATCCGCGACCCCGTCTGGGAGTCTGCGCCCTCGCCCATCAGCGCTGCCGTGTCTCACGCGACGACGCCGGGCGCGGTCATCGACATCACGGGCGCGAACATCGACGCCATGATGGACTTCGGCGAGACGGGCACGCTGCGCTACGGCAAGAGCGGGATGCGGATTCGCATCTACGTCGCGCGCGACGCGCTGTTCACCTCGTCGGCGTACGGCACCGGCTTCGACCGGGTGGAGTCGAACGAGAAGTTCTACTTGCTGGCTGAGATCGAGCCGACGACCGGCACGTATACGTGGACCGGCAGCGCGGTGCCCGACTACCAGCGCGAGCTGAAGCACAGCACGGGCTACTACGCCTACCAGGTGTTCCCGCACCAGGACCAGCGCTACGAGATCGACCTGCGCGTCCAGCGGCTGCCGAAGGCGCTGGTCGACGACCAGGACACCGTGCCCATCCAGCGCGACGCGGTCATGTCCTACATCGAGCTGTGCCTGTACTACATCAGCCTGCTCGATGGCGTGGACCAGACGGGCGCGAACGTCCATCTCAGCCGCTACAACGAGCTGGCTCGACACTTCCGCAAGCGCTACGCCAACCCCGGTGGTGCGGTCGAGCCCATGCCCATCACCGGATTCACCGCTCGCTTCCGGTTCGGGAGGTTCAGGGACACGACGTGATCCTTCGTGTTATACCTTAGTGGCAACCCGAGGAGAACCTCATGGCCCTGACGAACTTCTTCCCCCGTCCCCAGCTCGGCGATGTCTTCGTGCGCCGCAACCTCAACGGCAACGAAGAGGAGGCGATGATCCTGTCCGTGCAGTACAGCACGAAGGCGGGCTCGCTCTGGCAGGCGACGATGAACACCAAGAACGGCATCGAGTTCGTGACCGGCGACGCCGAGCACCGCAACATCTACGACTGGCGCCCGCAGGGCTGGGTCTTCGATGACGCGAACGGCAACTGGTACTCGCCCGCGGACAAGGCGAAGATCGACGCCGGTCGCGCCGCCGAGGCGGCCAAGGTGGCCGTCGCCGAGCCGGAGACGAAGGACGAGTTCCTCGTCGCCGATGCTTCCGAGATCACCAACGCGATGACGCGGAAGCGCGGCCTGCCGCCGAAGCTCCCGGCGCCGCAGCTCCCCCAGGTGTAGCGCATGGCAGGCCCGGACAACCAGTCGACCCGGCAGCTCTTCATCCCCATCGGTGAAGCGCCCTCGGTCTACGCCCCGTCGAACATCGCGCAGCAGATCATCAACTTCGAGACGACGATCCGCTCCACGCTGGCGACTGTCCGTGGCCCTACTGTCTACGAGCCGACGCGCGGCGCGACGATTCCGTCCGCCGTGTTCGGCGAGATGCACGGTGTCTTCCACGCCTCCCTCGTGGGTGGCGTGGCGGACATCCTGCTCGTCCGGTCTGGCGACAAGCTCTTCCGCCACGCGGGCTGGCAGCGTGGGTGGGAGCAAATCTACTCCGGGCTGACCTCGGACACGCGTCCGGGCTACCCGGACCAGTTCCTCGTCCTGAACGACAAGGTCATCTGGACGAACGGAACTGACTACCCGCTCATCATCGACGCGCAGGGGCGTACGGTTCCTCTCGGCTTCCAAGAGATTCCATCTCCGCCGTCCGTGTACGGGCCGCAGGTCACGCCGAACAAGGGGATCACGTACCCCAACTCGGGCGGCTATTCGTGGCGCGGCGAGATCGGCACCCCGGGTGACGTGCTGAACGGAACGCAGGGCGCTGTCCTCGACGGCACTTGGTACTACTACGTCCAGCTCGAAGACATCTACGGCAACCTGTCGGCTCCGTCTTCGCCGTCGAACCAAGCGTTCATTCGCACCGTGCAGGCGTCTCCTTACGACCCGTCCACGGGAGCGGAAACCACAGGCGCGACCATCGACGACCTCACGCGCCAGTTCATGGTCCGCATGACGGCGCAGGGGCCCGACCACACTGTCGCCATCAACCTCTACCGCACGCCGGACACCGTACGTGGCAGCACCAAGCCGCGCCTGCTGGCGAGGTTCAGCGGCCGTGACACGCTGCTCTTCGGCGACCGCGTTGCTGACAGCTTCCTCGGCCCGGAGATGGAGCGCGTCTCCCCGGTGACCGTGTTCCGCACGATGTGCGCGCATCAGGGCTGCTTGATCGCCGCCAACATGCTGGTGGACCCGGGCCTCGTGCGGCGCTCGTCTCCGGGCTTCCCGGGTACGTGGCCCGAGGACGACTTCGTCTACCCCGACTCCAACGGAGCCGAGGTCACGGCGGTCGCCTCTCACGCCGGGTTCCTGCTGGCGTTCACCGAGAACGCCATCTACGACATCACGCCCGACCGTCAGAGCGGCAAGCTGTCTGGCTCGGTCACGCTCGCCATGGGTGTCGGCTGCGTCGCTCCACGCAGCGTCAAGGCGCTGGCCGATGGGCGCCTCATCTGGCTCGCGCGCGACGGCTTCTACACCATGGACGCGTCGCAGCGGATCACGCGCGTGTCCCAGCCCATCCAGGCGCTGACCCGCACGGGCCTGAACATGGCGCGCTACCGCAAGGCGGTGTCGGTCGTGGACGCTCGGTCGCTGGAGTACCGCTGTGCGGTGGCGCCTGCGGGCGTGCAGCGCAACACGCTCCTGTTCATCTTCGACGGCGAGAACTGGCGCCGTCAGGAACTGGGCAGCGGAGACGCCGCCAGCACCCTGTGGATCGCGGATATGTGCCGTACCGACGACTATCGTCAGTACATCCTCATGGCCGCGCGTGACCCGACGAAGGTCAATCAGCAAGGCGGCCCCGCAGGCTACGACGTGTACGTCGCGGACCACGAGACGACGGCGTATGAGCCGCTGCCACGCAAGGCCACCTACCGCTCTGCGTGGATCAAGGCCGACGAGACGGGCATGACGCCCGTCCATGTGCGCTCCATCTACCTCGGCATGATGGACGGGTTCAACGGCAACTTCACCGTTCGCTACTACCGCAACGGCTCGTGGAACCCGGTCATCGAGATCACGGACGTGCTCGCCATCGGAGTCGATGACGGCAGCAGCATCGTGACCGACATCGCCGGAGCTGCCATCGTCGGGTCGTCCAAGGCGCATGAGCCTCGGCTCGTCTGGCGCATGGTCCCGGCGGGCTTGGAGAACGTCTACGCGTGGGCGTTCGAGATCGAAGTCACCTACCCGATCCGCTTGGAACTGGCTGCGTTTGCGTTCGACCAGAGCGCGGCTGGAAGCGGCAATCTCCGCGGGCGCATCCCGCTCAGGCAGGACCGATGAGCTACATCTTCCCCCGCCGTGTGCTCCGTAGCGGCGACGTGATGGACAACGTCGAGCTGACCGAGGACATCACGCCTGCGGCCGACCGTGTCAGCGGCAAGCTGAACATGCACAACTTCAACCAAGGAATCGCGGCCTCGGTCGCGATTGACGGGGAAGCGTTCTACTCCATCCACCACTACGAGAAGTTCTCGCCGTTCCTGTGGTCGCGGCCGTTCGTGCCAGTCGCTACTCCGCCGTGGGGGTTCCCTGACGGATTGACCGCGACGGACCAAGTTCTGGTGCAGAACAACTTCGAGTGGCAGGCGCTCGTCGATGGAACGGGTGAGGCGACGGAAGTCACGCTGACCACGGGGCAGTCCATCCTGTGGATCAACGCGTACGTCCAGTACCTCTGGTGGGGGTTCAACCCCACTCCAGGCAGCATCACCACGTCTTCGTCCACCGCGTTCTCCCACGAGAACAACGCCACCAGCGTGCCGTGCAACTTGCAGTTCGCGCTGCGCGTCAACGGCAACGTCATCCGCGAGACGGTCACGGGCATCGACGACCTGACCTACCGCGTGTCCGTGCCGATCAAGCCGCTCCAGCAGATCGGCGTCGGCGGAACGGTTCTGCCTGGGCCGCAGGACATCCGCGGCGAGCAGGTCTGCGCGCTCGGTCCTCCCTGCCTGCCGATTCGTATCGGAGCCTGTGTGCCCTGCGTGCCCGGCCCGCAGAAGGTAGAGATCGTGGTGCGTCGTGTGCCGTTCATCACCGACACGGGCGTGCGCCAGTACGGCTCCTACGACAAGATTTACGTGTACTGCCGCCAAGTCAACGTGGTCGAGCTGAAGTCGTTCCCCATCGACAGCGTCGGTCCGGCCGAGGTCACCGCGCCTGCGTTTGAGCCTGAAGAGCCGCTCACCACGTTAACCATGTACGGGAACCGCGTGCAGCCCGTGGTCAACGCCTACAACGACGTGCAGGAAGGGTCGCTGGCTCGTGGCGCACTGATGCACTACCACCTGCCACCGGCGACGCTCGGGTTCGGCCAAGACACCTTCGATGGGACGTCATCGGGTGTTTGGTTGTTCAACAGCTTCTATCCCGGCTGGCTTCTGCCCGCAAGAGACACGGTCACATTGACGGCCTACGCGGGCGCGCAGGCCACGGGCTGGAGCAACGTCGCGGGCCTCCGCCTCAACAACGTCTCGATCAGCACCGGAAGGAAGATCCTGGTGCTCGGAAACCTCCAGATCCGGAACGTGGTTGGAAGGGAGACGTCTCCGGGCGATCCAGACATGAACCAAGCCCCGTACGCGGTCGCGGACATCGCTTCGTTCGCGCTGTTCCAGCTCATGTGGCAGCCGTCCACGAACGGTCCGACGGCGTGGACCTCGATGGAAGAGAGCCTCGGGATGGTGAACAACTTCATCTGGTTCACGCGCGAGCCGCCCTCCGGGCTACAGCCGGGCGACTACTTGGAAGGGTGGGGGATCGAGAACGTCGAGGTCCACCTGATGGCGATGCTTGACCTTCCCGCGTCGGCCACGCCGATCAATCTCGGCATCTTCGGCAGCGTCGCGAACACCAACAACGAGTGCGAAGTCATTCGCGGCAGCCTGTCCTTCATCTCGCTGCGGGAGTAACCATGGCTGTCATCACTCCGAACACGACCTACCCGGCTGGACCGTTCGTCGTCGCTGCTCACAACGCCAACATCTACTCGACGACGTCCGGGCGCGGCATCATGTCCGAGCCGAACGGCGGACTCCAGGTCGTCAACCTCGACGCGGCGTTCACGGTCAAGGACGAGCACATCATGCCTCAAGAGGCGGTGATGGCGCTCATGGACGGCACCACCGTCCCGATGGACGTGTACAACAACGCGTTCGGCATCCGCGACGACTCCGACCCGGCGTACGTGGCGCTCGCCGGGCTGTGCCAGCGCGTGTACTTCCCGTACCCGGCGGCGTTCGCTTCGTGGCAGTGGTCGTTCCATGTCTCCGTGTTCCGGCCGTTCATGATCGACATGGAGAACCAGTCCGGGCCTGACATCGCCGCCATCGCCGTTCGCGTGTTCGTGGATGGAGTCGAGCTGCCCGCGTGGCGACGGAACTTCCCCGTGTCCGCGGAAGTGGACGTGCAGAACAACACGTTCAACAACCACGAGCAGATTTGCCCGCTCTGGTTCGACCTCACGTACCTTCAGCCTGCGCCCGCAGCGGGCTACCACGACATCGCGGTGAAGCTGTACCTGCCGCGCGTGACCTACAACCCACAGGGCTTGGACCCGGACCCGGACGAGTTGAACATAGATGTGCCGCTGTCAGCGTTCAGCCCCTCGGGCGCCACTGACGTCACCGTGAACTCGACCGTGCACACCCGTATCTCTTTCGGGACACGGAACGTCCGGTGCGTGATGTTCAAGTAACCCGTCGCCTGCGCGGGGGCAACATGATATGCTCGGCGGCAAGGAGAAATCCATGCTTCCTATCGCTGCTGCCGCCCCTCTCACCGCTCTCGCTGGGCAGGGCGCGGCGACTTTGGTCGGAGGCGTAGGCCAGGCCATCGCGTCTGCCGTCGACCCGGCGGCCATCGCGTACCGCAAGCAGTTGAAGAAGGACGTCACGGCGCTCCGCGAGGGCAAGCTCGGCCTGTCGGAAGCGGAGAAGCGGACGATGCTCGCGGGCACGCAGCGCTCGCTCCAGGCGCAGACCGCGGGGCTGGAAGCGAACCTGCGGCGTGCGGCCGCGGCGCAGGGCGGCTTCGGTCGCTCTGGCGCGCAGACGGCGGCACTCGGTCAGCTTGCGGCGGGGCAGGGGGAGAAGATCGCGGCAGAGGCCGGCCGCATCGACGAGCAGTCGCAGGCGCTGGCTCGGCAGCGCTTTGACGACATCATGGGACGGCTGGCCGCGAAGCGCAAGGAAGCGCGCGACATGGGCGCGGCGATGGGCCAGGCGGCTCAGATGTACGGAGCGGAGACGGCTGTTTCGGCCAAGCAGATCCGCGAGTCGCGGCTCGGCGAGGGCGCGGAGATGGGGGCGGACACGCAGGCTGCCCCGACGCAGGGGACGTACCTTTCGTACCTCTCGCGCCAGCGCAAGAAGGAGTAGAGAAGTGAGCACGTACCTCGATTACCTTCTGTCGCGTGAAATCTACGACGACACCAAGCCCGTCGTAGACGAGAAGCTCGTTGCCGAGGCCCGTCGCGCGCGAGACACCTTGGCGGACTACCGCAAGGGCGGCATCAACCAGGCCGTTCTGTCGCAGTGGCGCGCCGCGCTGAGGGCGCGCAGCGATGCGCTCGCAGGCGCGCAGCGCATGGCGGCGCAGATCAACGCGGCCGCGACGCAGGCGTCCATCGCCAACACGCAAGCATACGTTGGGTTGCTCAAGAGCAACTACGACAACCTTGTGAGGCTCCAGTCGGACGGCAACGACTATATGTCGACGCGCGCCAGTCCTGCGCTGCAAGCGTACACCGCGGCTAACGGCGGCAACGCTGGCTTGACGAACGGAATGTCTGAGCTGGTAAATCTGTACGAAAGCTCTGGCATGAGCCTGAACATGAACTCGCCCGACATGGCTTCCTTGGGCCAAGTAGTGGCCACCCGGATGTTCGGCTCCTCGTTAGCGAACTTGACCCCGGAAGCCGCGCGGGATCGGGTGTTCGCCGCCAGCAACAATCCGACGTTGGCCGCGAAGACGTATGAGTTTATGGCAGCCGCGCAGTCCGCTTACAACGCGCAGACCCAGACGATTGCGAGCGTCCAAGACAGCATTCGCAACGCAGAAGACGCGATGAAAGCCGGGTCGCCGCTGAGTGCTGACGAGATGAAGCGGGGCGCACAGAGCGCCTTGGGCGCGGTGCAGGCGATGGCGGGCGGTTCGGCGACCGATCTCCGCACGGAGATGGAGCGCGTCGCTTCGCTGGACTCGACCTACGCCTATCTCCAGCAGGAAGCGGAGCGGCTCCAGCAGCTCGCCGTGCAGCCCGGACAGGAGGGTCTGCGGACGAAGATCGGGCGCGCCATCGCCAATCCTGAGTTCCAGGCATGGGCCGCGGAGAACGGCTTCAAGATCGGCGAGGCGACCATCGACCCGAACACGGGCGAGGTTCGCTACATCCCCGGCGTACAGGACGAGCGCGCCATTCTGGCGTTCCGTCGGCAGGCGATCACCGGCAAGCCGCTCGGGCTCATGCCCAGCAGCACGGGTCAGCGCGTGCGCGTGACTGCGGTGGACCCCGAGAAGCGCGACCAGATCGTGCGCGACTACAACCTCGGTGACGGCCGGTACGCGGTGACCGACGATGGCACGGTGCTGTCTCCGTTGCAGTACGAGACGGAGCTGTATCAGGGCGGCTTCGCTCCGACGGGCATCAAGGTGGCGACGACCGCTGACGGTAAGGTGTTCGCCACGACCGTCACTGCCAACTACGTCTTCGATGACGGCAAGTTCCGCGAGCTTGACGCTGACAAAAACGAAGCTCTCCCGGAGGGACTGACGTTCGAGCCCGGGCTTGTCTCTTTGGGAGACGACAAGTTCCGCTACATGACGAGCCGGGATCTTCTCACGCTTGGAGATCCCAACGCCATTCTGACTCCCGACGAGGGGGACGAGGCCAAGATCCGAGACTTCGCTCCGATCAAGCTGGTGACGGCCGAGGAGCTGCCCGCCGTGGGCGAGGTGTCGTTCATCGGCTACTTGGACAAGGCCAACGCCAAGGACATCCTGACGAAGGGCGAGGGCACGTTCAGCATCAACGGCGGCGAGCACGTCTTCACGAAGGGTGCCAAGGTCGAGGTGCTCGGAACGAATGAGTCCACCTTCCTGCGCGACCGCGAGAAGGCGGCTGAGCGCCGGACGGAAAAGGGTCCGGAGCTTCTGGACGCGACGGCGGTTCGCATGGCGGCTGCTCGTGCGCCCGCAGCCGCACCGCCTCCTGTTATGCGAGAGCAGCTCACCCCGCTCGGCGAGCTGGCTGTGGCAGACGAGCCTTTCGCCGCGCCTCGCGGTCAGATGCTCGCCCAGGGCGGCTTGCTCACAGAGCCTGTCCCCACAGCAGCGCTTGAAGCCCCGCCCGCCGGAACTGCGCCTGCCGCGCCCGCCGCGACGGCTCCTGCTGCGCCCGCGGCTGCTGCCGCCGGAGCCCCTGCTGCTGGGGCCCCTGCGGCGGCTCCTCCTGCGGCTGCGGCGCCCGCTGCCGCACCGGCAACCGCGCCTGCGACCGCACCGGCTGCGCCGAAGGTGACGTACGCCAAGACCAGCAACGGCGCGGTCTACCGCAAGGACGAGACTACCGGCGCGATCACCATGATCCAGGCGCCGCCTGGTCAGGTGCTTCCGGCGGAAGAACTGCGGACCACGGGCAGGGGAGACAGTCGGGAGTACGGCGCGCTCGACCGCCAGTTCAAGAGCGGAGAGCCGCTCGCCGCCGCGGAAGCGGGCCGACTGGAGCGTCAGTACCTCGGCACGGGCCAGACCGTCCAGCCCGAGAAGCCCGCGTACGAGGTGACCACGGAGCGCACCGGCCCGGTCATCAACTACCCCGAACTGCCGAAGGAGCGCATCGAGCTGTTCAAGAAGCTGCGCGAGCGCATCTCGGAAGCGCGCGCAAAGCGAGAGGACGAAGCCGCGATGGGTGGAGAGGCTGCGCCTCCGCCCGAACCGGAAGGAGTCCGTCCGCCTGGTCCTCCGCCTGCCGGGTCTGCTGCCGCCAGCACCGGTCGTGTCCCGGCGGCCAGTACGTTTGGTCGTGGCAAGACGTACAAGCAGGCGCCGCTCGACATTCCGCTTCCAGATGAGTCGGGTCAACTGGCTCCGCCGACGGCAGCACAGCGCGCGGAAACGAAGCGCAAGGCCGTCAAGCAGCAGAAGCCTGCGGTGACGCAGGAATTGTACCGGACGGGTTACGCGACGACGGGGCTTGGTGGCGCGAATGTAGGCGGTGCCCGAGAGGAAGAAGAGACGCCGACGCTCGCGCCTCCCAGGGCGAAGGGCGGAGAGCTGAGCACCCGTGAGGCACGGCGAGAGAGTCGAGATAGGCTGGCCGCACTTCGCAAAGCGCAAAGGGCCGCGCAGGCCGAGCGCACCGCGGCGAACGGAGGAGCTGAGTAATGCCAAAGCCCCTGATCAAGTCGGCCGCACCCGCTGCGCCCGCCGCTCCTGCGCCTACGCCTGAGCCGAAGCCGAAGCCCGAGCCAAAGGCCGAGGTGAAGCCTGCGCCCAAGGCCGAGGCTCCTGCGCCGAAGGTCGCCAAGGAAGAGAGCAAGCCGAAGCCTCCGCCTCCTCCCAAGGAGACGGCGCCTCCGAAGGCACCGGCCGCGTCGCCTCCGGCCACCAAGAGCGCGCCAGCCGCAGGCACTGTTGAGCCCATGAAGACAGAGATGGTCGGCCGGAGGGGCCCGCTCGCCGCGCTCGGAATCGGCGCCCCTGTCTACCAATTCACGGAAGAACCGTCTCTGAGTCGGGTCGAGATGCAGGACGCGACGTCTCCTGTCGGTCGCTTCATGACGGAACCGGCAGTCGCGGCGGCAGCGGAACGTCCCTCGACGGCGCCGGACGTGGCGGACCTCTGGATGATGCGACCGCATATTGAGGCGATCCGGCGTGTCGAGCAGCTCCGTAGCGAGGGCAAGATCGGACCGCAGGTTCGGGACACGGAACGCCCGATGTCTGGGACTGCGACGACGATGCGGTACCCGGCGGCTCAGCCGAAGCGGGTGTCACCCAAAGCCGGAAAGCCGGAGCTGATGCGCGCGCCCGACCAAAATTACATTGAGCGCCCGACGGCGCAGGAGCTGGATGTTCCACTGCTCGGGGCGCAGAAGCTCGCTGGCGTCATCCAAGAGCGTAGCGCGCTGGACCTAAAGCACGCGCAGAACCAGAAGATAATTAGGGGGCTGGAAGCCGAGTTGGCGACAGCGCGGAGCCCGGCAACTATCGATCCCACTCAGTCGCGCGCGGCTCAGATGGAAGTACGGGCGCAGCGAATGGGGGAGATCAGCGGCAAGCTGCGTGAGATGGCCGCAAAGCAGCGCGCGCTTACGACGCAGATGGCCGCGAAGGAAGCGACCATGCGTGAGTACGGCATGACCGAAGAGGAGATCAACCCTCAGTAGACGGCCCCGCCAGCGCGAAGACGCCCATCCGCCGTGGCAATATGCTACGATGCGGGCGGGCGTTCGTGCGTTTACGTGATACGCAGCGCCTACGGAGAAGCACGATGGCGCGGTCGTACGCAGAATGGAAGGCGCAGCAGGCAGCGTTCGAGAAGGCGGCGGGGATTGTCCCTGCGGCGCCCGCCGCGACTCCGCCGAAGGCGCCGACTGCCGCCGTGCCTTCTACTACGCAGCCCCGGCCTGCCCCTACGGTAACCCGTGCCGCCCAAGCTGTCGAACAAAAAGATGAAGATCGTGAGCGGGAGCGGCGTTCGCAGCCGAAGTTCAGCGGGTCCTACAAGGACGGTGCGTGGACGCTGACCATCGAAGATGGCGGCAAGAAGTCTCAGCGCACGATGTCGGAGAAGGAAGTTGAGCGCGAGTACGGCGCCGACTTGGCCGCTCAGCTCCGGAAGTCGCGTGAGAAGGGTGAGCGTGAAGCCCGCCGCGCGGCGGAGGCGGCGACGACCGCGGCCGCTGCGCCTGCTCCGTTCGTCCTGCCGCCTGATGTCGCCGAGGTCGTCGACTACCGCAAGGTCTACGATGCGGGTGCGCTGCTTACTAAGCAGTCGAGGCTGGCTCTTGCGGCGGAAGACCTCGGCATGTCGCCGCAGCGGCTCCAAGAACTGGCGTCCGCGCAGGGCGTTGACCTCGATGCCATCTACGCCGCTCGTGCGAAGGGCCGCACGTACGAAGAGATCGAGCGCGCGAACCGAGAGCGTGGTGTCGTCGGCTTCCTTCCCGCGACAGAGCGCGAAGCGCGGTTCCGCAGTGTCGCAGAGGCTGCGGACAAGGCCCGTCGAGGCCAGGCGGATGACAAGCCCATCGAGTTGAAGGCGTCTCGCGCAGGCGCGCAGACCATCATGGGCACCAGCGAGGAGCTTCCCGAGGTCACCAAGCCAGGCGAGCATGGCTACACGTTGGCCTCGATGCTCGTGGACTCGTTGCTGAAGGAGGACCGCCCCTCTGAACTGTACGACATGTACGGCCGTCGGATGGCGACGGGCGCCACGCAGCAGTACGTCGAGGACCGGGTCAAGGACCTGATCCGCAGCACGAACCTGCGCGCCGACACTCCCGACTTCGATGAGCGCAAGCGCGCGCTGTACCGTCGCGCGTTCAACGAGGTGCTGGCCTACAAGACCATCGGCATGTGGACGCCGGTCGTCACCGCGCTGGACTTCGAGGCGGTCGAGGGCTCTCGTGACCCCACGCTGTGGGAGGCGGCGACCACGCCGAACATCGAGATCATCGGCATCAACAACAAGAACCAGGCCATCTATCGGATGGAATCTCCGATGGGCATGGCGCTGCGCGCAATCGACATCCCGCAGTCGGCGCTGACGGGCGTCGTGTCGGGCATGGGCGCTGCGCGCGGCATCCAGACCGGCGCGAACCTCATGGAGTTCGCCATCGACGCCACGGAGGGGCAGTCGCTGTGGACGCGCGCTCCGCTGGTGGGTGCTGCGACGGTGGCTTCCATCTTGTCGCCTGACATGTTCTCTGCCGCCTCGACGGCGACCAAGCTGGTGCGTGGCGTTGCTCAGTCGCGCAAGCTGGCGAAGCTGGCTCCGAAGGCCATCGAGCTGACGGAAACCATCGCCGAGGCGCGCAAGGCGGGCCGCTACGACGACGCACGCAAAGCAGAGATTGAGCTGCGTACGATGTTCCCCGCGGTGGCCGACGACCTCGACCGCAAGGACGCACGCGCAGCCGCGGCGATGGGGATCGTGAAGCCGGACAGCGACCAGCTCAACGATGACCTCGCGGCGCTCGTCGGCTCGCAGGTTCCCACCGAGGCGCTGACGGCGGCCTCTCGCCCGTACCTGCACTCCTCGGAGCGCCGTCAGGTGCTGTCGATGAAGCAGGCCGGAAAGATGACCCCGGTCACGACGTACGATCTGTTGTTCAACACCGAGAAGAGCCTCCGCACCATCAACGAGGCGAAGGCTCGCTACATCCAGAACCCGCCGCGGACGCTGGACGCGTTCGCCCAGCAGCATCTGCGCGGCGCGGTGCGTGATGTCTTCGCCGGGCTGAACGAGGAGAAGCGCGCGGCCACAACGTCGGCGCAGATCGACCAGTTGTCGGACACCATCGCCGCCCGAGCCAATCAGGCGCTCAACGATCCCGCGAAGTTCAAGACGGAGGTCCGCGCGATCATCAAGGCGACGCTCCCGGGCGACGACCTCAAGGAGGTCCGCGACGCCTACTACAAGAACAGCTCGCGCATCCTCGACAGCGTAGCCAACATTCGCGGCAAGAACGTGGCTGACCTTCAGGCGTCGCAGGTCGCGCTCTTCGACCGCATGCTGAAGTCGGCCGAGTCGAACAACGAGTCCCGCGCCTACGCGGCCCTGCTGCTTCGGGACCAGCTCGCGCAGGACGCGAAGATCATCGTGCAGCCTTCTGGCGTCTTCGACCAAGTGGCGGTCAAGGCTCCCTCTGGAGAGCCCATCCGGCTGACGGACGGCGGCCACGTCTTCCTGTTCTCGATTCGTCGCGCCGCTCCCAACATGCCGTTCAAGGAGGCTTACTCGGCGGTGGCGAAGATCGACGCCATCGTAAAGGCGGCCGCCGAGCGCTTCAACATGGACCCGGCGGATCTGTACTACCAGCTATTCCCCGAGGTCCGCCAGGGAACGGCGGAAGACGTGCAGCGGTTCGTGCGCCGCCAGATTTCCGGCTCGTCTCCGTCGGTGCGGACGGCCGCTGTGCGGTTGCCGTTCGGCCTCTCCATCGGCGCGGACGCGGCTCTGCTGGCGAATCTGCCGGTGCCTCCGGGCTACACGGCGCAGAACATCGTCGATGTGGCGGACGCCAAGAAGACCATCGCCGCCGCCATCGAAGGCAAGATCCCTGACCTGAAGCGCACGACCATCGAGCCGGGGACCAACCGCACGGTGGAGTCTGTGGCGGTGATCGTTGGCGACGTCCGCATCGTGCTGGACCGCACCCCGAACATCGACGAGTTCAACGTCGTCATCACCCTCGGACGGGGTAGCAACACCAAGGTCGAGACGCTGCTGGCGGTGAAGGGACAGGATGCGGCGTTCAAGAAGGCGCAGACCATCGCCGGAGGGCTGATCAAGGATCGTGTGGCTGCGGGCGGCCCTGCCATCGTCGATGCTCCGGTGAAGGGACAGGTTGCCGCGCGGGCCACGCCTTCCTCTGCCGTGCCCAGCGCTCCTGTGCCTCAGACCGCTCCTACGGCGCCCGCGGCGCCCGCGGTCGTCCCCGGTCCTGCGGCAGCGCCTACGGCTCCTCCGGCCGCGGCGACTCCTGCGGCTCCTGCGGCTGCGCGTCCGACCAAGCTGCCCCGCGACCTGGCGGGCGCCACGCCGGGCTACAACATCGGAAAGAACGCGTTCTCTCCGAAGTTCGAGTCTGACATCGACAAGGCGCTGTTCATCATCGCCAGCTCGAAGAAGAAGTCTGCCGCCCACGACAAGTACATGGCGTTCCTGCGTGCGGCCACCGGGCTGAACGACACGGAGATCAAGGCGCAGGCCGCGACTGTCTTGTCGCAGCTCAAGGAGACGCTGCGCGGCGCCACGCCCGGCGCCGTCGACATCCCGACGATCTACAAGCCCGCTGCCGCGGCGGCGCCTGCTCCTCGTCCGCGCGTCCCTGCGGCTCCGGCTGCTCCCGCGGCGCCCGCGCCTGCTGCTGCTGTGCCTGCTGCCGCGCCTGCGCCCTCCCAGCTTCCTGTCCTCGCGGACACGGTTACGGCGCGGAAGGAGCAGCTTCGCGAGTACCTACGCGCCAACCCGGGCATCAAGCTCCAGCCGCTCTTCACCCAGTTCGATCTCAAGCCGGACGACGTCCGACAGATCCACCGCGAGGTGAAGGCCGAGCGCACGGCTGCCCCTGCCGCTGCTCCGGCTTCCAGTCCGACTGTTCCGACCGCGACACCGACTCCGGTTCCGTCCACGCGCGCTGTGCCCACGAGGCAAGAGCAGATCGCCGATTTTGAGCGCCAGATTGAGGCGGCACAGCAAGCAGAACGGAATGCGTGGGAAGAAGTAAAGCGTACCGACGCGCAGCGGACGCGGGGACGGATGAACCCGTTTACGTCGAAGGCCAAGCAGCAGGAACTCGACGCAAGCAACGAGGCAGCGGACGCCGCATTCCGCGAGGCGCGGACGAACAAATTGGCCTTGGAAGACGCGCTCAAGGAGTTCAGGCGAACGACTTCGCCCGAGGCGCCGGCTCCCATCACGGCCCCGGTCGCGCCTGTAGCTGAGCCCGTTGTCGCGCCTCCTGTGGCCGCCGCTCCTCAGAAGTTCGGCACGGTCGCGCTACAGCGCGAGGGCGGCATCGGCTACAACCAGGCGGCGGAACTCGTTGCGCGCGTGCAGTCTGGTGCGCTGACCGAGGCGCAGGCCGTCGAGGAAGCGCGCCGCATAGGAGGCAGGGCCGCTGCTCCGGCTCCTACTACCGCAGGACCCGCTACCCCTGCCCCTATCGTGGCAACTGCTGAAGCGCAAGCCGAAGCCGCAAAGATTGTTGAGGCCCCCGCTCCTGCCAAGCGCCCGCGCGCTTCTCGCGGGAAGAAGGCCGAGGTCGCGCCTGCTGAGGTCGCCCCGGCCGTTCCGGAAGAGCCGACCACGCTGCTCCCCAGCATCGAGCGTGACGCGCGTCGTGCCGACATCACGCGCAAGGAGACGGCCCGCCAGACGGAGATCATGCTCGGCGAGTTGTACGGTCGCAGTGTCGCCGCCGAATGGGAGGAGATCCCTGAGCAGTTCCGCGTCAACGCGGGGCGGCGGCTCACGAAGGCGCAGGAGGCGCTGGCGGCTGGCAAGATCAACCAGGAGGACTTCAACAAGCTCGTCCGCAACGTCGCTGCCGATCTGAACGACCAGCGCGACATCCGTCGTGCGCGTGCCGAGACGGCCGAGCCTCGCCGCGGCGCAGACGTGGTGCGCTCGCGCCTCTTGGCGGCCAAGGCCGATGGCATTATCAGCGCGGAAGGCGCGGACCTCGCTGAGTGGTTCGTGCGGCAGAACCCGCGCATCGCCGACAACCTCGCCATCATCATCGGTGCGCCGAAGTATGTTGGTAGCAAGCTGGGCGAGCCCATCGGTCGCGCGGTCGCCGGAGCGTACGAGCCGATTACGGACATCGTCGCGCTCATCACGAATCGCGGCAGCGAGCTGACGGCAACGCACGAGCTGCTGCATCGCACCGAGCGCATGCTCCCCAGCGCTTTGCAGGACGCGGTCCGCAAGGAGTACACGAAGCGGCTGACGAAGGCCATCGAGAAGGCGACGGAGACGGAGCGCCCGTTTCTCGCCGCGTTCCTCGCGCCCTCGAAGGAGAACCTCAAGCTGCGGACGGAAGCCTTCAACCCGGGCAACCTCGACCCGGCGAAGTTCTATCAGTTCGCCAACCCGTCTGAGTTCTGGGCGGTCAACGCCAGCAAGATCGTGTCTGGTCGCTACGCTGCCTTCAACAAGGGCCTCGTCGCTCGTGCGAAGCAGTGGGTGACCGAGTTCGCGCAAAAGATCAAGAGCGTGTTCGGGCTTCAGTCCGACGCTCCGCTCGTTCGCGGCCTGGACGCCGTCATCAAGGGCGACGGCACGTTCGTGTCGGAAGACATGCTGTCGCAGGGCCGGGTGTTCAAGTCCGTCGAGCCGCAGGCCCCGGTACCCTCCGGTATCACGGCGGCTGCCGAGGGTCAAATCGAAGACCCCAGCATTCTCAAGCAGGTCACCCCGGCTGGTCAAGTGAAGGGCGCTGTCGAGACGCTGTCGGACGGCAAGACGATCTTCTACCTGTTCGAGAACGCCGACGCGTCCACCATCCTGCATGAGGCCGCGCACATCCTGCGCGGCTCCGTGCTCGACAACACGGACATGGGCTACATCACGGACTGGATTCGTCGCCAGGGCGTGAACGTCACCCATCAGTACGGCGAGTTCGTCGGTGACCCGGCGGAGGTCGAGAAGGCGGAGGAGCTGTTCGCCAAGGCGTTTGAGAACTACGCCTTGGAAGGACGGCCGCCTCCTGCTGCGCCGTACTTGGAGCGCGCCTTCCAGGTGCTGCGGAACGCGCTGGCGAACCTGTACTCCGCCGCGAATGACCCGGTCATCGGCGTGCCCATGGATCCCGAAGTCCGGAAGGTGTTCGACCGGATGTTTGAGGGCATGAGCCAGAAGGCGAACCCCACGCTGATGGAGCGCCTGCGTCGCGACATCCTCGGCGCACCCGAGCCCGGAGTCGAGGGGGTCATCGTGCGTCTGGCGCGGGAGGCGAAGCGCAAGGGCATCCCGAACGCCTCGCTGGAAGACCTCGCCAAGCAGTTCGACGACGCGAAGGCCGCGGGCAAGCCCGCGAACCAGGTTCACCTCAGCTTCCCGGTCAAGGTGGGTGGCAAGAAGGAATGGACGGCGCTGGACCTGACGCAGGCGCAGAACGCCGCAGAGGAAGCCTACGCGATCCGCAAGGGCAACCGAGCGGGCATCCGGCTCGACCTCACGGGCCGCGGCAAGGGAACGGCCGCGTCCATGATCACCGAGGAGAAGGCAGTCGAGGCGCTTCGCAGCTTGACGACGCCAGTCGAGGGCGAGACGGGGCTTCCCCGTGCGCTGCGCGCCACCGCTCGCGTGATCGTGTCGGCCTTCTTCGGCGGCGACGTCCTCTCGGACGAGGGGCGGACGGCGTTGCGCTACGCGCCTCCTGAGTTCCGCGCGGTGATGGATCGCACGGAGCGCACCGTCGCGCAGTCCATCGGCGACACCATCGCGATGGTCAACGGCGCGGTTGACACGGGCGACGACACCGAGCTGATTCGGTTCTTGACCGGCTCCGAGCGCGTCGTGCGGCGGTCCGGGCGACCGGTCCTGTCGGCGGGGTACAACTACTCCGGCGCCGTGCTGCGAATGATCGACGGCATGTTCGAGACGCTGTCGGACGTGCAGAAGGCCGCGCTAGAGAAGATGGCCGACGCGATCAACTCTGCCGACCCGGATGTAGCTATCTCAAGATTCGGGTTCGGCACCGATGGGACCACGTTCAAGGTTTCGGATGCGATGCGCCAGGCTGTGCAGGACGCGGCCGGGGCCGCCATCGCCAAGACGCTCAACGCCACGGCGCAGCAGGGCAAGGTGGACTTCGGGTCCACGCTGGCAGGCGCTCTCCGCAACGCTGTGCAGGCATCTCCGACGCCGCGCCCGTCGCATGAGCTGAAGCTCATGGAGACGCTGCTGTACGTGACCAAGCGCACGCAGCGCAACGGCAGGCTCTTCTCTGGCACGGACGCGGACGCTACGCGCATCCTGCTCGGGGACATCGCGAAGATTTACGACGACGAGTCGTCTCGTCGCGTGGCCGTGCTGATCGGTGGCTTCGGCGGCGCGGACCGCGCCAAGCGTATGCTGGCGAACATCAACCTTGGGATCAGTCCAGAGGCGGAGCGGAACTTCCGGAGCTGGATCGTCGGCGGCTCGGTGGACCCGAAGTACCTGCCGGAGATCCAGCGCGTCATCAATCGCTACGGGTTCAACCCCGAGTTCGTGGCGGACCCGGTTCTTGGCGTGGACTTCTACATCCCGTCCATGGCGCGTGACCGTATGGCTCAGGCGCTGGCGCGCGCCAACTTCCGCGACCCGACGGCGCTGTCGGCGCGGGTGTCCGACGCGTTCAACGCGGTCTACCGCTACATGAAGCTCCGCATGACGCGCGGCAGCCTCATCACGATCCCGCGCTACTTCATGATGAACACCGCTGACCACGCGGCTGCGCTGGGCACCGTGGTCGGGTTCGGCGTGGCGGCCACTTCCACGACGCGTCTCATCGGCCAGAACGTCGTGACCATGACCGGGCTCGGAACGGGCATGGAACTGGCGCGCATCATGTCTGGTGGTCGCATCAAGCCAGACGTCGTCGAGAAGGTGCGTCGTGGTCTTCAGGCGGGTGGTGACCGCGCGGCATGGATGGTCGGTCAGTTGTTCTCGACGGGCAAGTACCGCATCGAGGTCAACCCGATCATGGAAGGCTCCAGCGGCACGTTCCGCGCAGGCGGCAACGTGTACTCGTTCCGCGACATCCGCAACACGGCCGTCGAGGAAGGGATCTTCTCTTCGTTCGACACCTCGCAGCTCGCGGCGCTCATCACGAAGGAAGGCCGCCTGTCCATGGCGAACGCCAACTTGATCGGGCAGGGCACCATCACCTTCGGCAAGAGCGACTCGACGGTCACGGCGCGCCTTCGCAACTTCTTCGGTGAGCTGTCGGAGTCTGCTTCCGACATGGCGGAGGCATGGAGCGAGCGCGAGCGCCTGGGCGCGATGGTCACGCTCATGGAAGCCGGGTACGACCCGCGCACCGCGGCGCGCCTGGTGATCGACGCGCTGTACGACTACAGCCAGTCGATGTCGCAGGGCGACCGTAGCTGGCTGGTCGGCGTGCTCTTCCCCTTCTGGGCCTTCCAGAAGAACGCCAACGCGCAGGTCTTCAACCTCATCTTTAGCCCGGCTGGAGCCTACCGGGCGATGGTGATCAAGCGCGCGAAGGAGCGCTTCGCGGACCTCTTCTCCGAGGTGCTCTACAACGAAGTCGGCTCCGAGTACGGCTTGGACGTGAAGTCCATGCCGCCCGAGCTTCAGGACACCTACTACTCCATCGTCACGGCGTTCTACGACGCGTACAACGGCGACCCGCCGGAAGACGCCAAGCGCGCGCTGCGGCTGCTCATGACGGGCCGCGCCGTCGGGGTTGAGGGCGGCAAGTACTTCGAGGTGGCCCACCGGCTGATGACGCAGCGCGGCGCGGGCGGCTTCGCCGACCTCCAGAAGTTCGGCGAGTACATCTCGCTGCGCCCGGAGAAGTCGGCGCGCATGTCTTCGTTCCGTGACCGGACCGGCGTCGCCGTTCCGTTCCCGCGCACCGAGGCCGTCCGCACGGTGATGGGCCTGCTCGGCGACAACTACACGTACATGGAAATCTACTGGCCGGAGTCCGCGTTTGAGGCCGGGATGAAGTACCACACGCAGGTCATGGCGGGCATGCTGCTGCTCGGCGCCAACGGCATCGACCTGGTCGCCCCGGTCGGCAGCTTGACCGAGGGCGGCATCGAGGGAGTGAGCCTCGCCAACGTCCTTGAGCCGGTCGTCTCGCTGGAGCGGTCGCCCATCCTCGGGCCGATCCTTCCGGCGATCAGCGCCGGGAGCATGGAGCCGGTGGCCCCGCCGAAGCGCGTGGCGAAGGCCCTCGTGAGCACCGCAGACGCGGTGATGGAGCTTCACCCCGCGGTAGCCAAGCTGCTGAGCGACAGCTACGGGACCACGTTCGTCCGCGTGCCTGCGGAGAAGGACCCGTTCCTCGTCGACGTGGACGGCAAGCTGCCGCAGCTCTCCCCGGAGGAAGTGGAGCGCATCCGCCGCCTCAACGACGAGGTGCCGGACATCGGCGTGCGCCGCGACGAGCGCATCTACATGCTGGGTGGCGTCATGTCGACCGCGCTCTACAACAGCCCGCTCGGCGAGATCAACACTCTGCTTCTGCGCTGGGAGCAGGAGCCGCTTGAGCGCGCGAACATCCGTGGTGACATACTGCGAGTGGCGCGAGCCGCTGGCGGGTTCGACGTCTCTGTCGTGTCCGCGTCCAAGACGATGAGGTCGGAAGAGCCGACGAAGCTGAAGGAAACCAAGAAGTTCTAAGGAGGCATCATGTCCATCGCACGCTACGGCGGCTTCAACCACGCAGGCATCAGCTACAAGCACCAGGCTGCGCTGACCACCAGCTACCAGGTCTTCACGCTGACCGCCGACACCACCAACGCGCCCCGCACGGCGTCGGTGCCCGACTTCGCGCACTTCCAGCACCTCGCGGTGGAGATGGACACCATCGCCGCGGGCGCTTCTAGCGTGACGTTCTTCCTGGCGCGTGACGCGGCGGGCGACATCCCGCTGACCGCAGAGCAGACTGCGTCCGTGCAGTTCGGGTTCACGACTGCTTCTGACGGCTCCGCCATCGCGTGCATCGACCTGGACTACCACTACCAGCAGCTTGCGGTCGAGACTCGCGGGACGGTCTATGTCGTGATCAAGACTAACGCGGGCACGGCAAACGGCAACCTTCGTTTGCACTGGCGCGCGTAGTCTCTTCGTGTAGATAGCGTCCTCTCTCGCGATGTGATAGCCTACGCGCGAGAGAGGTCCGCATGGCTGACGTAGCGAACATGTTCAGCGGTGGCTGGTACGCGGCTCCGCCTTCGACGGCGGTCGCGGCGACGGTCTACACGGATGGCGTGCTGATCCCCGGCACCGCGCTGAACAAGGCGCCGACGCTGACCACGACGACCATCGCCTCTGTGGACACGACCGCTCCGGGCGTCAAGTTCGCGTTCCAGTACAGCCTCCGCTGCGCGTACAACGTGAGCTTCGCTGGCCAGATCCGCGCCAAGGTGCGGTGGCAGCAGGTCGCCGCTGCGCCTGCGGGTGCGGCTGGCCGCTTCAACATGGACGTGAAGCGCAAGGACACCAGCGGCAACGTGTCCAGCATCGCTGGCCTGGTGAAGGGCGTCGGCAAGCCTCGCCCCCTCGACGTGCTGGGCGGCGCCACCTACATCGAGAACAACGTCACCGCGAACGTCCCCAACCAGACGTTCGTCCCCGGCGAGAGCATCGTCATCGTCTTCGAGTTCGAGGTGACGACGGCCGCCGCGGGCAACTCGCTGTCCGTTCTGCTCTCCACCGACAACGCCACGGCGGGCAACGAGCTGATCGTTGAGATCGACGCCGGACGGGCGAGCTGATGGCTGAGCAGGACTACTACACTGCGATGCGCGCCATGAAGGCGGGCGCCGTTGCTGAGGAAGGCGAGGCGTGTCCTGCGGCGACGCAGAGCGTCGAGATGAACCTCGCCAACCGGCAGAAGGCCATCGACAGCGCCAACTACGGCCCCGCCAATCCGCAGGAGCCGGGCGACTACTGGATGCAGAAGGCCGAGCGCATGAACGCCGACGAGGCGGGCATCAAGAAGATGCTGTGCGGCAACTGCGCCAAGTTCATCATCACGCCGAAGATGCTCAAGTGCATCGAGGGCGGGATCCGCGCGGACGCGGAGGAAGTGATGATCGCTGGGCAGATCGGGTTCTGCGCGGCGTTCGACTTCGCCTGTGCAGCGAAGCGCACCTGTGACGCGTGGATCACCGGCGGCCCGGTGATGAAGGAGTCCTGATGCCTACTGCTCCGTCTGGCGAAGGGATGCTCAACATCAGCAAGCCTATCCAGGTGCCTGCGTGGGTCTTCGCGATCTCGCTGGTGGGTGGCGGTGGCTGGCTGACTTGGCAGCAGGCGCAGGGAGCGGAGACAGCCGCAGCCGCGTCGAACTGCAACGGGCTCGACTCCGTCAAGGAAGACGTGGCGGCGCTCAACGCTCAGGTGGCCCAGATGGACGCGCGGCTGGCCCGCATCGAGAACATCCTCATCAACGGAAGGTAGCCCATGTCCTGCGGTACTGGTTCTGGCGGCTCTGCGAGCTGCGCCTCCATTGGGAACGTGAAGGTCGCTTCCGGTTCCGTGACGAACTACGGCGCGGCAACGCGGCTCACCATCGACGCGGGCGGCGGCGTCACGACGGTGAACATTCTCCGCATCAAGCTGGACTGGACTGCGGGCGCCGCGGCGAGCTTCGTGCCTCGCCTCTACAACGCGGTCGCGGGCGTGGCTGGAACCATCGACATGCAGTTCGAGGGGAGCAGCACGCTCGTCGCGAACCTGTTCGACGTGGCGGCCGCGGGTGTGGTGTTCCAGACGGACACCGCTGGACAGTTCTACCTTGAGCCTGGCCCGAACGCGGGCGCGGACAACGCCTTCGCCTACTACGTCGTGTATGAGGTGGTCGGATGAGTACGCAGGTCTTCCCGACCCCTCCGGCTGGTTCTGGTGGTGGCGGTGGCGGCGGCACGCCCGCTACGACGGTGGTCACCGAGACGTCCTTCGCGCAGGCCAGCGCGGTGGGCACCTCGACGGACTACGCCCGCGCGGACCACACGCACGGCACTCCGACGCTGCCGGCGCTCGCTCCGACGACGGCGCAGTACGTTCTGATGACCGCGGACGCCGGGCTGGCCAACGAGCGCGTGCTCGCCGTGACGACGAACGAGCTGACGCGGACGGATGGTGGTGCGGGCGGCAACGTCACGCTGGGCCTCGCTTCGCTCTCGCCGTCTCCCGCTGGGTCGTACACGGCGGCCAACATCACCGTCGACGCAAAGGGTCGAGTGACCTCGGCGGCGAACGGGTCTGTTCCAGCGCCTTCGCATCCGTCGCTCACCACGCTGGGCTGGTCGGCCAGCGGCCATACGGGCACGTCCCAGAGCGTTGCCTGCTTCAACGGCGCGGGCGCGGCCCAGACCGTGCAGGCTGTGGATGACGGTGCCGTGTTGATGTACGTGAACGGCGTGCTTCAGTTCGTAGTGGCTGCGGCTGCCGCCGCCGTCATCAACAACAGCTACCGATCTCTTGAGGTCGAGTTCACCACCAGGACCGATACCTTCTCCGTCCTCGTAGATGACTGCATCGTCGCAGCAGGGAGCATCCTCTAATGGCACTCGCGGCTCTCAACTGGCGCTACATCGGCGTTCGCTCGTTCACGGCGGGCAGCATCAACGGCGCGCTCGACGCGGTCTACGACCTCGGCACGGCGGTCACGTACGCGGACGGCAGCACGCGTACGCCTGGTTCCGGGTCTGCGTGGACTTGGGCGCGCGAGGTCAGCGGAGTCACTGTCGCTTGCAACGGCACGCCCCCGATCAACGCGCTGACGATGAAGTACATCATCGGCGGAACGGTCGGAGCCTCTGCCTACACGTTCCTGACGCCCGATACCGCGACATTGGCGAACGTCATCGTGTACGGCATGAACCGCGCGAGCGGGGCCTACACGACCTGGACGAGCGCAACGCCGTTCACGAACGCCGGCTTCTCTGGGTATTGGCGCGGCACTCGCACGTTCGTCACGGTGCCATACGATGGCGTGGCGATGTGGGAGTCGCAGGAAGGCTGCGTCATCCAGTTCAGCCACACGGCGTCGTCTACGACGAGCAACATCGGGCTCGGCGCTCTTGTCGATCCGCTCTCCACGGGGGCGGGCAACGCCGAGACGGACGGGCGTCTCTACATGATGTGGGGATCTGGTTCCAACACGATCTCCAACGCTTCGTGGCTCAACAACGGTGGCGGCGCGGACGGGCATATGTGGGGCAACGGGTCCACGTCGAACGGCAACTGCCACGCTGGCGTGTTCGCTCCTGGGACGAACGTGATGTTCGGCGGCGCTGGCGGGCAGACCACGCGTTTCGGGAACTTCTCTCCTTCGAACACGCTTGTTTCCACGAACGGGGACATTGCGCGTGTGCCGTTCACGGTCGTCACCAACACGGGGGCATTCGTCGGCCAGCTTCGTCAAGTGTCGATCATCCGTGACGCCGCGACCCGCCTGACGTACCAGAACGGCGCGACCGTGCTCGGGTACACTCACGGCACGACGCTCGGCACCCAGACGGACGCCGTGGTCCTAAGCTACTGAGGAGAGCCAGATGTACGCCTACATCAACGCAGTGCTCGATGCGAACTCGGACGTGGCGACGCTGAAGCTCAACGCGTCTGCCTACGACGTGGCCATCGGCCCGGTGCCCGTGGACGAGCAGTCCATCCCCAGCCGCGTGGCTATCGAGAAGTTGCCCGACGATTCGCTGCCATCCCTGTGCATGGGATACGACGCACTCGGCAATCTCGTTTGCCAGTTCTTCTGCTAAGGAGCTCACCATGCCGCTCACCTCTGACGAGGCCATCCACCTCGCCCTCGAACTCGCCGACCTGGCGTCGTTCCTTGACAAGGCCCTGAAGCCCGACGACTCGGGCAAGAAGCGCCTCGACCCGGACGAGGGCCGCGAGCTTCTGCGTCGTCTGACGAAGCTCACCGCCAAGGTGGCGCTGGACGTGCTCGACTAATGTCCGACGCTCGCCCGCCGTGCGATGTCGCGCCGGGCGAACGCATCTGGCTCAACACCGGAACAGCGGAAGCGCTGAGCGGATGTGTGCTGCCTGAAGGAGTGATCTTCTCCTTCTCCTACAACGAGGAACCGCTCATGCCTGAGACGCTTGCTCCCGCTGATACTGTTCTGCCCGAGGCGTCCGGTGCAGAGCAGTCCTCGTCACCCAACGCGCCCGCGCACAAGGCCGCCGAGGTGCCCGCCGTTCTGGACGTAGTCGCGGCTCCGGCTCAGGCGCAGACGCCGGAGAGCACCTCTGAAGGCACGTCGGAAGTGGCCGCGGACGCGCCGCCCGACCTGTCTCAGATCGGCGCGCTGGCGAACGGCGACCCCGTCCTGATGATCGCGCTGGCGCTGATCGTCGTGGGCGGCGGCACCGCTGGCTGGAAGTTCTGGTCCACGCTCAGCGAACAGCGCCACGAGCAGGCCATGAAGCGCATGGAGATCGACGCGCAGAAGTCGGGACTCGCAGGCGCGCAGCCGCCACCCTGCCAAGCCGCCAACGCGGAGCTTCGCAAGGAGATCGCTTCTCTTGAAGCAAAGGTAGCACGGCTGGACAAGAATGTCAAGTCCGTCTCCTCGAACCTTGATAGTTTCGATGAAGCCGCCTTCGAGAAGCGCCTGCTCAAGAAGGTCGACGAGAAGCTGAAGCCCAAGGCGACCTCCAGGAGTAACTGATGTCTCAGACCTACCCGAGCCGCCAAGGCGTCATGTCCGTCGCCCTCTCCAGCCCTCTGTCCGGGTTCGGGGAGCTGGAGACGGTGTCGCCTGTGCCTACCAGCCAGGTGGCGTTCGTGTCGGGTCTGAACCCCCTGCTCACCACCACGGACACGTTCGGTGTCGGTGCATCCGTCACGGCTGTGAACGGCGAGGCCGTCTTGGCCAGCGGAACGACGGCCACCGGCTACGCGCGCCTGACTTCGAAGAAGGTGGCGAAGTACCGCGCTGGACAGGCGACGATGGCGAAGTGGACCGCGCGCTTCTCCGCGGGCAGCGCGGGCAACCAGCAGATGGCGGGCCTCTACAACATCGAGGCTGGCTACCGCTTCGGCTATCAGGGCACGACGTTCGGCATCCTCTACACCGAGTCGGCGACCGTTGAGGTGCAGACGCTGACCATCACGGTCAAGGCGGGCAGCGCCACGAACGTGACCGTGACCCTCGACGGCGGCCCGGCGGTAACCGTGCCCGTCACCAACGGCGCGAACACCAGCGTCACCGCGGCGGAGATCGCGGCGGCGGACTACTCTGGCGTGGCAGGCGGCTGGGACGCGGCGGCCGTAGGCAACGTCGTCTACTTCACCCGCAGGGTGGCCGGTCCCGCAGGCGCCTCGACGTTCAACCCGGGCACGAGCGGTGCAGTCGGCGCGTTCGCCACGCTGACGCTCGGCGTGAACCCGACCGAGCAGTTCATCGCGCAGTCGACGTGGAACGTGGACCGCATGGATGGCGGGCAGTTTAGCCCCAGCAACGTCGTCCTCGACCCGACGAAGGGCAACGTCTACGGCGTGCAGTTCCAGTACCTCGGCTACGGCGACGCCTTCTTCTACATCGTGAACGGGCAGACCGGACGCCCCGTGCTCGTGCACACCATCCGCAACGCGAACACGCGAACCAGCACCAACCTGCGGAACCCGAATCTCTACCTGACCTGGGAGAGCCGAAACATCGGAACGGGGACTTCTGTCACGATGTACGGGGCGTCCGGTGGGGCGTTCGTCGAGGGCGCCATCGAGTTCCTCGGCGCGCAGTTCGGCACGACGGTCACGAAGAGCATCGGCGCTGCCGTCGAGACGCCCGTGCTGTCTATCCGCGCCAGCACGGTGTACCTCAATCGGTTGTCGACCGCGCAGCTCCAGATCGACCGCTTCAGCGTGGCGTGCGATGGCACCAAGACCGTGGACTTCAAGGTCTACAAGAACGGCACGCTGACCGCGCCTCAGTTCGCGCGCGTCAACGCTAACACCAGCGCCACCGACTACGACTCGGCAGCGACCGCGTTCACGCTCGGGTCTGGCACGCAGGTCTACGCCTTCTCCGTCGGCAAGACGGGCAACGCCACGGAGTCCGTGACGGACCTCGCCCTATTCATGCAGGCGGGCGACGTGCTGACCATCACGGCCTACAGCGTGAACGCGAGCGACGTCAGCGCGTCCACCATCTGGGTCGAAGACATCTAACGAGGAGTCCATCATGGACGAAGAGCTGATGCCCGAGGCGAT
>Ga0129333_10000435_pt1 | contig 33828 bp, 50 predicted proteins | sample CPB6_08_DNA_FD_94474 | JGI IMG/M metagenome (GOLD analysis project Ga0129333, IMG submission 94474) | Freshwater to marine salinity gradient microbial communities from Chesapeake Bay, USA - CPBay_Sum_0.6_0.8_DNA | ecosystem: Environmental > Aquatic > Marine > Coastal | place: USA: Chesapeake... | reverse complement strand
TGCCCATTGTAAATTTACAGGGATTCAAACCAGGCGAACTACGCATCACTGGTCCTGTGTTAGCAGATGTTTATATGGGAAACATCACTCGCTGGAATGATCCAAAGATTGCCGCTCTCAATCCAGGCAAGACATTGCCTAACGAAAGCATCACCGTGGTGCATCGTGCTGACGGTTCTGGCACAACATTCAACTTCACTGACTATCTAAGTTCCGTGAGCAAAGAGTGGTTAGATCGTGTAGGCCGTGGTCCTGCTGTCAAATGGATCCCGACTACGGCCATAGGCGGCAAAGGCAATGAAGGTGTCGCGGCTAACGTTGAACGTATTAGAGGCAGCATAGGTTATGTAGAATATGCCTACGTAAAGAAAAACAAATTAACATATCTACAGATGCAGAACAAAAGTGGTCGTTGGGTACACCCAGATGACCTAACATTCGCAGCCGCAGCCGCAGGTGCTGATTGGTTCTCGGTGCCAGGTATGGGTTTGAGCATCGTTGATCAGCGTGGAGAAAATGTATGGCCTATAAGCACGGCATCATTCATCATAATGTATAAGGATCCCACAGATAAGAAACAGAGTCAGGAGGCTCTAAAGTTTTTTGATTGGGCATTTAAGAATGGTAGACAGTCAGCATTGGAATTAGACTATGTTCCATTGCCAGACAGTTTGACAAATCAAATTAGACAACGGATCTGGACACAGATTAAGAATTAAAAAAGCCCCGGAAGGGGCTTTTTTTATGACCTAAACAAATATCGTTTATGTAAATGTAAACGAGCCTTGTTATACTGAACAGCAGTGAGTACTAGTGCGACTAGCCAAGGTAACGGCTTGGCGATTATCGGTTCTAATCCCGCCCACCAACTAGCCATTAAAGGTTCCTTCATCAGCATCAACATAGCAACAGCAAACAACACAAATGATCCTAGGAATACTGTGTCGGGCCATCGTTGTAGAATCTTGCTGACTAAAGTGGCGCCGAATAAGATAATTGGCACACTGATTAGTAAACCAGCAATGATCAACACAAAGTTTCCTTGTGCGGCCGCAGCAATACCTAGAGCATTGTCTACGCCCATAACAGCATCAGCAACTACGATAGTACCGATGGCTCCCCAGAAGGTGTCTTTGGCTTCGATGTTGTGTTCGCTATGATCAAATACCAGTTTCCAACCAATCCATATCAGTGCCGCGGCACCAATGGCACGTAAGCCTGGAATCATTAATAGGTATGTAAGTGCAGCCACTGACACAAAGCGAATGGCAATGGCACCAAAGGTTCCCCAGAAGATTGCTTTCTTGCGTAGGTGGTCTGGAAGTTTATTAGCAGCCATTCCTATAACCAGTGCGTTATCTCCTGCCAATACGATGTCTATCAGTATGATTGCTAAGAATGCCCATAGGGCTTGGAGTGTAAAGAGTTCCATAATTTTCCTTAAAAAGTTATGGTCTCACCGCTTTGTCTATATACCGGGATTTCTCCGTGTTGACGATATACAGAGCCCTTTCAGGCTAGTTACTCCCCGAGAGTATTTAGTAATTCTTTAACTTCGTGTAAGTTTTTATAAGTCAAGACATCGTCCGACATAGTATTAATACTTTCTAGTATTTTTTTGTTCCATACTTCACGCAGAGGTACAACATCTACTTTCACAAAGAACAAACTTGTTTCGTTGTCGACTCTTGCCGTGGTTTGTGTTTCCCAACGGAAATATAAATCATCCATTGATTGAGGAGTTTTTTTTATTTTTGTCAAGGGATGATTACTTAGGTTATCATTATTTGTAATTGTCCATACCCACCTGCGAAAACTATTTTGCTCAGTCATTACTCTAGCGATTCCTGGAGATGCTTTTACTAACATTTCTCCATCTGCCACAGGTTTATGAATGTCTTCTAGCATCATACCAACTCTCTCGCTAGGAATAAATCCGCTTGGAAAACAAAAACAAATAGCCGCTAATCTACCTTGGTACATTATGGCCACATCTTCTTCTAACCGTAATGCTAGATCTAAAACATTGTCAGTGTAAACATTACAATATTCGGCAGCCTTGGCTATGATTTTTTCTATATTATTTTCCTGTGAGTATAGATCTTTTCCAAATTTTTCTATTTGTTCTTTCTTTTGATTTATTATATTTTGATTAGGAGGTGAAATAAAAACAGGTCCTGTGTTACGAATCATATTAGGACCTGTTGTGTAGGGCACTTTGACAAAATCAATCAGCATGTCTTGTTAAGAAATTTACTCGCATTTTTTTAGGACCAAAATAATCTCCTACTACTTTTTTTGCTATTTCGATATCAAATTCTTTACAACTAAAGATATCAAAATATGCAGTACCATCAAGTTCCATAAAATGAGCACTGATATTCGATGTTGTGATCAATTGCAATAAACTAAACCCTTGTTTAGGATCACCGGGTAACAGATACTCTATTATAGGCTCGCCGTGAGATTCCATATCTATTTGGTCTACCAAATCTTTAACAAAATTGTAGATGTTGTCTCGATTAGAAACTTTTTCGATATCGCAGCCCGAACAGTCTAACATCAAATGATAACCCCAATACATTTATATCTCCTAATTACGAGACTATTTATAATACTAGCATATTATTCTTGCACAATACACTCATAGATATCTTTCCAATTTTTTACTCTAGGAATATTCACATTGTCATAATCCATATTGTGACCGTGTTCCATAATTAATGATCTTAATCCTACAGCAAATCCGGCTTCGGCATTGGTAATCTTATCTTCAATCCACCAGTAGCCCTTATCTCGGTACTGTCCTAATACTTCGTCTTTATCTGCTCCAGTATCTAAGATTATAAATTTTGTAAAAGCAGTCTTGCCGAACAGCTTGCGCAGATTCATTTTACGAAGTTCTTGTGCGTTTTCGTCTGCGCTCATTGAAGTGATACAATGGAATGTATAACCGTGTTCTTCGTGCAGTCTTTTCACATAGAACATAGCATCACGCAAGGGAGGAAGAAACCCCATATGCGCTGATTCATTGAACATTTTAATTAATTTTTTGGCTTGATCCTTTTCGATGCTGTAGCGTTTGCCGATATCGTATTTGAACTGGCTGTCTTCTACGGTTTTAAATCCGTGTTGCTCCATCCAAACTGAGAATGCGTATTCCCAATCCAGAATTACGCCATCACAATCGGTTAAAATAATCTTTTTCATGCTTATACTATACACTCATTCGATATATTTGTCAAGTCCCCAATCTAATAGAACCTTGATAAATAATATTATGGAAAAAGTATTACATAAACATCATATCATACCAAGACACGCTGGCGGAACAGATGATGACTCCAATCTTGTGTACTTAACGGTTGAAGAACATGCCGAAGCACATCGTCTATTATATGAGCAATATGAAAGACAAGAAGACTATCTCGCTTGGCGGGGACTTGCAGGACTTATAGGTAAGGATGATATGTTAAAAGAAAAGATGTCTTTAAACTCGTCCCGACCCGGGGAGTCAAATCCCTTCTACGGTAAAACCCATTCCGAAGAAACTAAAAGAAAAATATCAGAATCTCAAAAAAGAAGAAAGTTAGAACGCCCGGATTCTTTTAAAACTTACAAAAGAACCGACGAACATAAAAAAACAGTAGGAGCTCTTACGAAAAGTCGTGCAACCTTTTATACTTTCAAACATCCAGAACATGGAGAGTTCTACGGAACAACCGGAGACCTGTCAAAAGCCTATAACTTTAGTAGAACTTCTGAGGCGTACAAGTTAGTTAAAGGCGAGTACAAATCCTATAAGGGTTGGACCTTTATTAATTAAATAAACATGCTCTTATAAAGAGCGTTCTACTGTGGTGCAAACCAGCAAAGACCCTAGGGTGAGCCCGGCGAGGCAAAATGGTTAGATGACGCCAATTAAGTTTGGCAAAGGTGCTTCGAGCACCTTTTATTTTGGCGAAATGAATTACCATAATTCGTTGCATATTTCAAACAACGAAGATATAATAATGATATCCTAAACAGAGTACCTCGTGTCGAGGTTTGTTAGGTACTAACATATAAAGGAGTCATTTAATGACAGCGTTAACTATTGGCAATGTGGGTAGCCTTGTAACTCGCACAATTAATCAAGCAAAAAGCAAAGACTTGATGCTTCGAGAATTGTTTCAAAACGCCCTAGAGGCAACATCAAAACAAACTTCCGGCAAAAAACAGATCAAGATCAGAGATACTGATCCGGCATGGTTTGGATTTCAAGGCTTTTATTCTAAACACAAGTTTGGTATTTTCAACACCGGGCCTGGCATGAGTTCTCATAATCTGCGCAAGGCGACAGACTTATCAAGTTCGATTGGTAAAGTACAAGGAGTACATAATAATTTTGGAGAAGGAGCCAAAGTTTCTGCCTTGCCCGTAAATAAATCGGGAATGATTTGGGTTTCTTGTTGTAACAAAGAAGTCAATATGGTTGTGCTGCGTTTAGCAGTTGATCCAATAACCAAAGAAGAACGATACGAGCGGCAAGATTTTCCTAGCGGTGATGGCGGAACTACAGATGTAGTTAACATTACTTCATTGTTTAACAATCAATCAACAATCATAGAAACTTTTGGAACAGTTACGAATCCATCGGGACTTGATAGTGAAGAAGATTGGACCTATATTATTCTTTGTGGGAATGATCCAAAGCAAGATACTACAACCAATCCTTACGGTAAACTATTAGACGACGATGTTCCTGTTAAAAGTAACTACAATAATAAAAGAACCGCTTGGGCAATGAACGAATTATACAAAAGATTTTCGTTTGTGCCAGATGATGTTGAGATAAGATCCGATTTTCACAGCAAGGGAGGTAGTGGATCAGCACCTTTTGAAACTATTATGGGAGTATTAAACAAAAAATCAAAATTACATCCTAATAAAGTTCAATTTGAAACTATTTCCATACCAACACACTCTACACAGGTAGATATCGACGATCCTGTACAAAATGGTACTATTAATATCACTTATGTGTATGATGGCCCTCACGAATCAAGAGATAAAGAAGGAAATCCTGATTCAAATTTTGACAAACCAGAAAGCGTAATTGGTACTCCAGCAACTTGCCCTACTTTTTCTGGAATCATTTACAAGAATGAATTTTATGATGTCCGCGGTGGCGGCGGCGATGATGCTTATAAGCAATGGCAACCAGCGGCCAAGGAATGTGGTATTCTTTATGGATTTAAGTATTTCCGAGTCTTTGTCCACATTCCCGAATCCGAAGATATTGTAACAGATCGATATCGTACAGAACTACAAACAAACACCTTTGATAAGGCAAAGATTTTATTTACAGATTACAAGCACGAAATCTATAACAACATGCCTATTTGGTTTAAGGATAAGATGAAGCAATTCGCCCCTAAACCTTCTAATCTAGACGATCTTCAGCAAGACTGGCAAAATTTAATGGATCGATTAAATTTGTATCAACCTGCTGAAAAAATTAAGAATAACACAAGCGGATCTAAACCAAATACAAATCCTAACAAAAAATCGAGCCTAATTCCGGGTGCTAAGCCAGGAAACTCTAATCAAGGCATAACAAATGGTGCTGGACTTGTTCCTGCCCTCGCAGGTAAACAAAAAATAATTAAAAATGCTCCAACTCCTATAGTTCTTGAAGACCAAGATATCAAAGGAGCATCAGTTAGTCCCACGTTTAAGTATAAAGCGGGAGAGTATGCCGAGGATCAAAATATTTTGTTTATCAATGCCACATATCCGGCTGTAGCAATGGCGCAAGAATATCTTCTCGATGATGTCGGTCCCACTTCGCAGGAAGTGGAAGAACTAGCATATGATATTAGTGTTAAATTGATTACTAATCTAGTCGGTACCGGACTTGTATACGGATTAGTTAAACAAGGTAAACCGGGTTATGAAGAAGATTTTGAAAAAGTTATCGATCCTGCTTGTTTAAGCACTCATGCAGATAAGTGGATAGAACAAATTCACGAGGCGAAAAAACAATTTAAAGACAAATCTAAAATTTTAGATTTATCCTTAAAAACACAATTATCAGAACTTAACAACAGATTTGAATCTGTTGGCGGAAAAGTTCCTACCCTTGTTTAATAAAGGAAACCATTATGAAATTTACACCACCCTTCCCTCCTGGCGGCCGCGGCAGTCTAAGAAAGATGTTAGCTGATATAAACGCTGATGAACAGGAATTAAAATCTAATCCTTTATACAAAGAAGGATATGATGACGGTTATGCAGCCGCACAAGAAAACTACAAAAAATTACTCACTGCCCTAAGTGCTGTTTATAATATAGGAGAGGACGATGTCTAGAAAATTAGAAAATAAATATATAGGCCCTTTTCCTGCTAGAACTAAAGTTCAAGCACTTCTTGATCGTATCAAAAAAGAAAAACAAGAAAAACAACAGTTTGAAGATAATCTGTTAGGAATTACCAGACCTAATTACAATCCATTGGATATACAGGAAAGCAATCTATCTAGGAAAGATTGGTATCGTTTTCGTGCTAAATTTATCAAAGAGATCAATGGAGAACCTGTGCAGGATTATTCGGGCATGACTCACTCTGAATTCATGCACTATATCGCTACTGGTTATCTAGAAAACGCAGAATTTGACCAAACAGTGGCTTATCGTCTAAGAGATATAATAAAAAGAATCGATGATGAAAATTAAGATATTCCCACTTAACGATCTTTCTCCTAACTGGGCAATGGCCTCTTTGGTCAATGTCGTTATATCTCCATTGATGAAAGATGCAAAGATGTGGCGAATTAGACGAAAAGTATCTAGATCCCACACTCAAAAAATTACTATTCGGGAATTTGTAAATTTAGCACAAATAGGGGGCCTTTCTGTGCATCTAGAAAAAGACTGTGTATATTATTCATTAGATAGTCCTAGGACTCTAATCGAATGTATTAAAAACAGCCAGTAGCACATAGCGGAGTCACCTTTGCCCGCCTCGGCGGGCTTTTTTATCTACTCAGTTTATTATTTTGTCAATTAATGTTGCACAGCCATAAATAATCGCATACACACAAGGAGATTCTAAATGAGTAATCGCACACAGAGACAGCAGGCTATCCAGCAGGATTGGACCCTAAATCCTCGTTGGAATGGAATAAAGAGACCATACACAGCAGAGGAAGTCGTTCGCTTACAAGGCTCAAAGACTTACCCAAATCAGTTTGCTGTTGATCAAGCCAAAAAACTATGGCGTCTTCTACTAGAAGAAGATTATGTTCATACACTGGGCGCCTTAACTGGTATGCAGGCCCTACAACAGGTCAAAGCAGGTTTAAAGGCTATATATTTGAGTGGGTGGCAGGTAGCCGCAGACGCAAACCTAGCAGGAGATATGTATCCTGATCAAAGTTTGTATCCAGCAGATTCTGTGCCCGCAGTTGTTAAGAAAATCAATAATGCTTTTTCTCGTGCCGATCAGATCGCATGGAGTGAAGGCAGCGAGAAAGACTTCTACGCCCCTATAGTAGCAGATGCTGAAGCAGGGTTTGGTGGAGTTTTAAACGCATATGAATTGATGAAGGACATGATTGAGGCAGGTGCCGCAGGTGTCCATTTTGAAGACCAACTGGCTAGTGCTAAGAAGTGTGGTCATATGGGAGGAAAAGTCCTTGTACCAACCAGAGAAGCAGTCAATAAACTTGTTGCCGCTCGTCTCGCTGCTGATGTTATGGGCGTGCCTACTCTTGTTATCGCACGAACTGATGCCGAAGCCGGTAACCTTATCACTAGCGATATTGATCCTAATGACGTTCCTTTTCTTACTGGTGAAAGAACTGTCGAGGGTTTCTATAGAACCCGCAACGGACTCGAGCAAGCAGTCAGCCGAGCAGTCGCATACGCACCTTATGCCGATCTTGTATGGTGTGAAACAGGGAAACCCGATCTCGATTTCGCGAAACAATTCGCAGAACGAGTACATAAACACTTTCCGGGCAAAATGCTAGCCTATAACTGTTCGCCCAGTTTTAATTGGAGGAAGAATCTAGATGCAGACACAATTAGCCGTTTCCAACGTGAATTGGGAGCAATGGGTTACAAGTTCCAGTTCATCACTCTCGCTGGTTTTCACAATCTTAATTACCATATGTTCGATATGGCTTATGGCTATGCTAGGGATGGCATGCCTGCGTTTGTGGAACTACAAGAAAAAGAATTTGCTGCTGCGGACCGAGGCTTCGAAGCAGTCAAACACCAGCGTGAAGTAGGCACTAGTTACTTTGATCTATTAACAACCACTGTAGAGAAAGATGCTTCGACACAGGCTCTGAAAGGCAGCACAGAAGAGGAACAATTTCATTGATCAAATATTGGCAAAACACGCCGGTACGTAAAAGAAACAGAGCTATATTATTTTTTATTCTATGGCTCTGTCTTTTTATAACTGCCATCTGGGTGAACTTTAAGGATCTTTAATGTTAGAAACTATATGTGATATCCTGGTAGAAGCCTACAAACGAAATTGGATCACCAGCAGAGATGGCAACATATCTATTCGCCATCACGATAGAGATCATTTTTATGTGACACCTAGCGGTGTACGCAAACAAACCCTACAGCCAGATCAATTTAAAAAGATCAAAATCATATCTGGACCTGTTACTCTATGGCAAGAAATGCCTTACAGTGATATCAGCCAGGGATTGCGTCCCACAGGTGAAATGCCTTTACATTTCGGTCTACAGAAAAAAATACACAGCGATGAAGTACGTGTAGTCACACACATACATCCTACCTATATAGTGGCGGCCATGCATGCGGGTATTGAGTTAAGCGAACTTGCTAGACATTTTCCAGAACTCAGTAGATATACTAGAGTAGCACCCAATGTAGGAGATGTTCCTCCTATCTCACAAGAACTAGGAGACCAGTGTCACAAAATGTTGGGTTTAAATGAAGAGACAGGAGAGATTAAGTACGATATCGTAGGAATTAAAGGTCACGGAGTTGTTGCCATAGACTCTACACCTTGGAGATCCTTCGAACACATTGAGCGTTTAGAACACATCTGTAAAATCGTTCTAGCCTCAGGGAACTATTAATGCTAATAATAATCTATACCTTGGTGATGGTACAAATCACTATTGCCTGCGTTACTCTGTATCTACACCGTAGCCAGGCACATCGTGCAGTACAATTTCATCCTGTGGTCGCACACTTTATGCGTTTTTGGTTATGGCTTACCACAGGTATGGTTACCAAAGAATGGGTGGCCATTCATAGAAAACATCACCAAGCATCAGATACAGAACAGGATCCGCATAGCCCAAAAGTCTACGGTATATGGCGTGTACTGTTTGGCGGTGCTTTGCTTTATGCCAAAGCAGCAAGAAACAAAATACTAATCCAGGAACTAGGACACGGTACACCTAATGATTGGATAGAGGAAAAGTTATACACCCCGCACAGTCGCCTAGGGATTCTCATAATGTTGATCATAGATCTTGTTCTTTTTGGCCCTGTGGGATTTGTGGTCTGGGGTGTTCAGATGTTATGGATACCTTTCTGGGCAGCAGGAGTAATCAACGGACTTAGCCATTGGTGGGGATATCGTAACACAGACACCAAAGACACCAGCCGAAACCTATGGCCTTGGGCAGTATGGATTGGCGGTGAAGAGTTACATAACAACCATCACGCAAATGGTGCATCAGCAAACTTCCGTCAGCGCAAGTGGGAGGTTGACATAGGTTGGATGTATATCAAGGTACTGCAATTTTTTAGATTAGCTCGAGTTCGATAATAGAAAGCCCCCTTCCGGGGGCTTATTCCTACTATATTATATAATGCTCTATGAGCGTAATATTACTTCTTAACGCCTTGATTAACAAATGCGTACATTTTTTCGGCGGTTTCTAATACTTTATCTAAACCAGGAAACTCAGGCATACCGACTGTGGTAACGATCTGACCGCTTTTCTCGTCACGCTTGCTGGACATTTCCCAACCCTGCCACTTGTAAGTGTATTCAGAGTGAACAAGATCCTTGGCCATTTCCAAGATCTCTGTGCGGATCTCATAGCCATTCTTATTGAACTTAACTTCTGGTGCTTTCATTTCTGGTGCTGTGAACAATTGATTGTTTGACATAATTTTCTCCTTGTGTGTGTATGTCTCGTACCTTAGGCGGTACCTTCCTTCTTAGGAAACCAATACTTACTGGCAGTTTCCACAGAATATTTAGCCATGTCGATAGCATTACCTGCTACAACTTTGGCGAATTTGGTCTGGGCATCGATATAGGCGTGTGCCGCTTTGTTTAGAGTAGCATCTACGAAAATCTGATTAGTTACAACTTTCTTCATATTCTGGATGCTATCAATGTAAAAGTCTGGTCCGAACATAACTCCTCCTGTGTTTGTGTTAAATGTATTATATATGTAAGGCTGCATGGGGTCAATGGTTATCATGATTAAAACCTCCGATCTTGCTCGATCAATTCGATGAATTTAGCGCAATCTTCCCAATGGGTAAAGCGTCTCACCACTTTACGATTATCTGGAGTAAGGCTTTTAAGTATGAGGTCTTCATCACTGAACTGCGCTACAGCAGTGATGTAACCCCATTGATTGCGCCAAGGTCCCCATAATTGGAAGGGTATCTCTTTGAAGTCCATTTTACTTCTGCATGAGTCTTTTGGCTTCTTCGTGCATACCTCTACGGGTCAGTTCTGTTGCCGCCCTAGCAGTGGCCCAAGATTCAAATAGGCCCGATAAAAAATCTATAAATTTTTTCATTTTGTTCTCTCTGTAAGTGTATGTAGAATCAGTGTTTCTACTGATTTATTTATCATTATATATTGCGATCGCACAAAAAACAACCTAGTTGACAATCAAAAATAGATAGTTTATTATAGACTGCTGATCAGTTAAATACATTATAGAATTTGGGTACCTTATGAAACTAAGAACTAGAAGCATTCTGCAGGAACTTAACAGCATAGCCGAAGTGCGCAGCACAGATTCGCTAGTTGAAAGCAGGGCCACCAACATTATCAATTCTGCTATCAATCTGTTAGAAAGCATCCATAAAAACTATGAGCCAGAACAGGCAGATGAACTAGAGCGTAGATTGATCAACGCCATCAAAGGGCAGGATCCTGCCAAATTCGTCAGAGGTGTGCGAAGGATCGCTGAAGAACGCAGACAAAAACGTAAATTAGAAGAATCAAAAGATGAATGAACTATATGAAGGCGGCAATGTTTTTAAAAGTGCCGATAAGCAGCCTCTTACACGCAGGATAACTCGAGCAGAGATAGCACCTACCATAGCCTATCTAGAAAAAGAAACAGGTGTGGATTTTTCCACTGACAAAGACGAAGAAGGTGTTCCGATCAAGTGGTTAGGCACCACCGGTCGCAAAGCAGATTCGGGTGATTTGGATCTATCCGTGGATGCTAATGAAATCAACAAGACAGAATTCGCAGATAAACTTCGCAGTCTTTTCGGCAAAGATTCAGTGAAACTCAGCGGAGACAATGTACATTTAAAGACTCCTATCAACGGAGATCCCTCCAACGGATTCGCACAGACAGATTTTATGTTTTCAGCCAATCCTAAATTCCAACAAGGAAGTATGCTAGGCAGCACCCCTGACAGTCCTTATCGTGGAGAACATAGACACATTCTGCTGAGTTCTATAGCCCGTGCCAGAGGTATGAAATATTCACCTAAATTCGGATTGATGAACGCAGAAACAGATGAAACCATACCTGGAGGCGATGACTGGAACGTCATAGCCAAGCAACTGTTAGGTCAAACAGCCAAGATCAAAGACATACGTTCAGTAGAAAGCATAATCGCTTATATTAGAAAGTTACCTAATTATGAAGAATTAGTTTCTGCTGCTAGAGAAACACTGGGCCGCTCAGGCATAGAACTGCCTAAGAATGAAGCATTAGAAAGTTACCAACCAGGTAGCATAGGCTGGATGCGTAGGATGATCAACATAGTAAAATGAGAGCATTTGAAATCATAACTGAAAAGTGGAGCGACAAGTACAAACGTTCTATCAACTGCTCAAACCCCAAAGGTTTTAGCCAGAAGGCTCACTGTGCTGGCCGTAAGAAAAACGAAAGTATAAATGAAGATGACACCCCTGCTCCTAAAAAAGTAGGCAGAGAATTCAATCACTTAGAGGATCTAATATTCACAGAGCCCAATGGCGGTGCTAGGGCGATACAGATCCTAAAAGATCTAGCCAGCCCTGCTACTAAGATTTCAATCAAGTGGGATGGAAATCCCACTGTGTACTGGGGTCGTGACGATGACGGCACCTTTCGCATGGTAGGCAAGAACAACTGGGGTCGTGAAGAAGGCAAATCATCTAGTCCAGAAGAGTTATCACAGTTCATACAGAGCCGTGGCAAGGGTGAAGAATGGCGTGCCAAGTTCGCAGGTGATATGGCAGCCATGTGGCCTATATTCGAAAAGGCAACGCCTGCGGATTTCCGTGGCTATGTGTATGGAGATATCCTGTTCCATCCTGGCAAGCCCTATCAAGGAGCAGACGGGAAGTTAAACTTTACTCCTAATCAAACCACGTATGCTGTGAAAGCCACCAGCGCCATAGGGCAAAAATTAAGCAAAAGCAAGATAGCGGTGGCAGCGCATAAGAAGTTTGATTATTTTGGAGACAAGGGCGGCGAAGATTTTGACCAACCTGAAATTTTTTCCGGCAACCCAGAATTGACAGTTTTTGGTCAGACCTATGTCAGCCATAGGCCAGCAGTCAACGCAGACAACCTAGCACAGATAGAACAATTAGTTAGGAAAAATTCTGCTCAAATAGATAAAATATTGACTCCTCAGGCCGGACTCAGCGATTTACAATCTATAATTTACACTTTCGTCAACGCACAAAGCAAGGCCAAGGCGCTGGATAATATTAACACGAAATCATTTTTCGCTTGGTTGCCCAGCAGTAAAGTTTCAGCACCCAAACAAAAAAAGATAGCAGATCTTTCTAGTGGTAACCCAGGAGTACTCGATACTATGTTCAGTCTAGTGACAGAATTGATGAAAGCCAAGAATGAAGTAATAGATGAACTAGATGCGGCAGAAGGCGACATCACTGCTAACACGGGCGGCAAGCCCGGCGGTGAAGGCTACGTTAGCACTAAAGATGCTGTTAAATTAGTGCCTAGAGATCGCTGGACCCCATTCCGAGCCGATTAAGACGCCTATACACCTATTTTCATTCAAAATCAATAAATAAATGTGCCGGTCCCGGAGCGGGACTATAGATAAAGAGGAGAAAATATCATGGCAAGCGTAACAAGAGTAAATCCCACAGCAGTCGCTCGTGGTACAATTCAGCGTTTAAATCATCAAACTGTTTACAAAGTCGTTCTAAGCGGCGGATTAGCAGCAATGGCTACAGACGCAGCAGCAGCAAAAGTAACAGATGCACTAGGTTCTTTCTGTTCAATCGTCCAAACTAAAGCCGACGGTTCAGAAATCTACATGGTAGCAGATCGCCATTCAACCAACATTGGTTCTGTCGCTACTTTTATCGCTAAAGTATTAGACACAGGAACTTTCACTGTTTCTGGTGGCGTTGCAACTTTGTCAGACGCAGCAACAGTAACAGTCACCGAGCCAACTGACCTAGAAGGTATGTAAAATATACTTCTCCAGGGATGGGAAGGGAAGAGCGGATTTATTCCGCTCTTTTTTTATCTCTGTAAATAGTAGCATATTATGGAAAGATACAAGATCACCACCTTAGTGGATATCACACGCAGCAAGGCTACAAGAACTGAAACTGACAGATTGAAAATCGGCCAACAGGCTAACTTCAATAGCCTTATACAAGCCATAGGTATTAGAGCAAATATAGAATGGGATACCGATCCAAAATTCCTTGATGGTCGATTGCCAGATTTCATACAAGGGTCGGGCTCATATTGGATCTGGGAATTCTACACAGAAAGAGACAGTGTTTTCGCCAAAGGAAATGATTCTGTTTTTCTATTAAAAGAAGACTTACAAGGTGTTCCTATAATAAATCGATTAAATAATACAGTTGAAATATTTCCCGCGATATTTCAAACCAAAGGAACAAATCAGAATATCTGGATAGATAAGATTTCATAAGTTGGATAAATAATTTGTACTAGGCAAATAATTAGGCTTTTAATTTTAGGCACATGTCTCTAAAGAGAACTTGACTTAACAGGAGAAGGCTTAATGCCCACGGTAGCAGAACGAGTTAGCGTTGTAGAAGTACAAGTGACTAACTTAGACGAAAAAATAGATGAGATTAAAATCGATGTCAACACTATGGGTGCAGGCATCAATAAACGTCTCGATCAAATGTATGATGCATCCTGCACTCAACATGCTGAACTGGCCAAATCGATTAAAAATACACATTCGGAACTAGATGCTAAGATTTCAGAATTGCAAGAGTTCAAGCAAAAATGGATGTATCTAATTCTAGGAGGCTTAGCCGTCATTGGATTCATTTCTGGGCATTTTGATAATATTGTAAAAATCTTTCACTGAAAAAGATACTTGTAAATAAAGGACCATAGGTCCTTTTCTTATGACTGATATTTCAAAGCGTTTAGAGCAATTCATAAGCTCAGCGCAAAAAAATCTAGCACAAAAACATCAACTACTGCCTATAAAGACAGAAGAAGGAATTCTTGTAGGAGATGTTTTAATTGTCAGCGATCATAATCTAAAACACATTAAAAAAAATGATAAAATTTTGTTTAAAGATGTTTTTTTAAATGCAGTCGCTGTGAAATTAGCCAATATTAGCTACAAAAACACAAATAGTATAAAAGCCCAAGAATTATACAATGTAGATCAAGAATATGGAAAATGGTTTATAGATAGTCAATTACTACGTAAACAATATCAAAAATCTATAGAAAAAAAAGATTATGAAAAAGCAGACTTTTTGTACAGTAGGTACTGTCAAAGCAGAGATCGCGCTGAAGTATTAAAGAATAAAGCCAGAACTTTAGCACAACTCTGAATAAATATAAAATAACTTCGGATCATACATATGAAAACCATAGACCTTTTTAAAATAAACAGAACACCACAAAGGCTTAATGAAAGCCTACAAAAAACATTTGGAAAAAAGATTAGTTTAGAACAATTTGATCTGCATCAACTACAAGATGCCCGAAATAAACTGCGTACACAAATAAGCCAAGTTCGCAGCCAGAGCGGATTTAATGAGAATTTAGAAAATGATGCTCTTACTCAAGCACAATGGATGCTTGACGCTATAAATGCAGAAATCGCTCAGCGAGAAGAATTTGCAATAGAGACTGAAGACGTAAATGTCGAGAAAAAATCAGTAGAAGAATCCCAAGGAGAAGAAATGGCAACATTACAGGAAGGCGAAGTACAACAGGCCAGTGCTATCGTCACAGCAAAAACTATGGTAGACAGAGTAGGCCGTTGGATCGAAGAACTTTCTGGTATGGAAAACGATACACTACTACAGTTAGGCGATTCCATTCGCGATGAAATGGGTTCAGAGCAGGCCAAGAGTTTTATTTCAGCAGTTGCTCCAGCGATACAACAAGCCTTAGAAAATCTTAAGACCACACGAGAAACTTTAGCCACCGGTGTACGTCAACTTACAGGTGAAGAACAGGCAGCAGGTATGTTAGGTGCTGAACCAGAAGCAGGCGCAGAAGGAGATATGTCTCCAGCATCTCCTGATGAAATGAATATGCCAGCCGAAGAACCAGCCGCTCCGGAAGCAGATGAATTCGCCGCTGCAGAACCAGCCGCTGGCGGTATTGAGGCAGCAGGCAGAGAACAGAGAGAATCTATAGACTATCAAAGTCGGTTATTAAAAGTTTTGGCAGGTTAAATGAGATTTGTAGATTTTATTAACGCCGGCGATTTCTTACAGGTCAAAGAACTCGCTCCGATGAATGCGGCTCCCACCACTGCTCCTGCTCAACCAGGATCTGCTCAGGCAGCCCCGGCCGGTCAGCCACCCGGGGGAGTTGATCCTAAACAGGCAGCCATGATGGTTAAACAACAACAAGAGCAAAAGAAACAACTACAAGATCAGATAAAGCAAACTGAGCAACAGTTAGCAGATCTAAGAAAACAATTGGCAACACTAGGATGAGATTTTTTGAATTTGCAGGTGACGATGGCGTAGATAAATTTGTTATGGTTCTCCGTAACTATATTGGTCGAGCCGCATCTAAAAAAGCACCTGCAAAATTAAATTGGAATGGGCTGCAACAGGTGCTAAGAAGTAACGGTTTCGAAGTATCTGCTGACTACGAAACTTTTAAGGCAATGTATGATGCAAGCCCTGCTATACAAAATTTAGTAAAGAATTTCAATGATAAGGGCATAGAATTGAACGTCCCGGGAGCACCAGATGAACAACCCGAGGGCGACGGAACCAAAGGACCCGAAGATAGCCAAGCAGCCGTAGATAAAACAGCAGCAGGCGCCGCAGCAGGACAATTAGCTCAAAGTCAAGCAACACCTCAGATTTGACAAATATTATCTAATCCTGTAATATATACAGGATGACACAATACAATCCTCCCCCGTTCATCGAACGATTTCAATATAAAAACTGCACACAGGTCAATGATCCTGTGACTAGAAAACGGGTATACCTTACTCCAGACGGGGAGAGTCTTCCTTCGGTTACTACTATTCTAAGTGCTACCAAAGATATGACAGCACTGAATGAATGGAAAAAACGTATAGGAGAAGAAAAAGCCCGACAAATTACCACAGAAGCCGCAGGCGTAGGTACAGCCATGCATAGTAATCTCGAAAGATTTATAGCAGGCCTGCAAAGACAGCCGGGAAATAATCCAGTGCATGTTCAGGCTAATGCAATGGCTGATGTGATCATACAGAACGGCCTAAGTAATATTGACGAAGTATGGGCTATGGAACAGAGTCTATATTTTCCAGGATTATATTCAGGAACCACTGATCTAGTAGCAGTATATAAAGATAATCCATCAGTTTGCGATTACAAGCAGACAAACAAACCTAAGAAAGAAGAGTGGGTTGACGACTATAAAATGCAGTTAGTGGCTTATATATTAGCACATAATGAAGTCTACGGCACAGACATCCGCGAAGGTCATGTGTTCATGTGCAGCCGTAACTGTGAATATCAACAATTTGACCTATGGCCTACAGATTTTAACAAATATCAAGATCTCTGGCTAGGTAAGGTAGAAGAATACTATAAGCTGAACGGATAAATATCCTATATAGAGGGTATTTCAATGGCTGTCGTTCAGATTTCTAAAATACAGGTCCGTAGGGGACAGAAAAACACAGGTATAGGCGTTCCGCAATTAAGTTCTGCTGAATTCGCCTGGGCTATAGATTCTCAAGAATTGTTTATTGGTAACGGATCGGTAGCAGAAGGCGCCCCGTATGTCGGAAATACAAAAATATTAACAGAACATGACAATATTTTAGAGTTAGCATCTGCCTATACATTTGCCGAGCCAGATCCTTCTATATACCTTACTACATCACGAACTCTACAAGATAAACTAGATGAGTATGTTTCTGTGATAGATTTTGGCGCGGTGCCAGATGGCAATACAGACAACGTAGAAGTTTTTGAAAATGCGTTTAATCAGTTATTTAGAAATTCAGATACAAAATTTAAAAAAGTTTTGTTTATACCCAACGGCGTATATGTACTCAATTCAAATCTAAGAATCCCAACAACTGCAAAGATTAAAGGTGAAACACAAAAAGGTGTTGTTTTAGAACTAAATGGTTATAATATTTTCTTCATAGGCCCAGACGGGGAAGAGATTTCTGAATTTACATCTACAAATAGACCTAGAGATATTCACATAAGTGATTTAACCATTAGTCGGACTGATGGTCAGACTGATATTACAGGTATAACTCAATCATTGTTTGAAAATGTAAGATGGGTTTCGGATTACGAATTAGGAGACCCTCCAGGAACTATTGCTAACCAACCTGCTGCTGTGCGTTGGGAAAATTCTCTTCCGGGAACCAAAGTAACTGAAGTAACTTTCCAAAATTGCGTGTGGGAATCTAACTTATTGTCAGTTAAATCAGATCAAATTGTTGTTGATCCCAGTAATCCTCCAAATTACGATACCACGGTAATATTTGATAGATGTAAATTTTTTGTAGGTCATACTAGCATTTTGATAAATGGAATCATTAACCAGGGAAATCGTTGGCAAATTACAAATTGTAAATTCGAAGAAATAGCAGCCAATGCATTTATATCGGATTATGGTCTAGGAACTCTAATTTATAAATCGGATTTTAAAAATTGTGGAAATAATACTAATTCTTCTGCGAACCCGACAGATACCATTGTTTCATTTGGTCAGAAACAAGGAAATGTAGTTTTAGAATGCCTTTTCGACAGACATCAGGCCGGTGGATTTACTAACGTCAGTACAACTGCTTCAATACCTGAGGTTTTTAATTCAGCAAAAACATCTTTGATAGATATGAACTACTCAGAAATTTATCTTTCTGATAGTTTTAGACCGTTATCGGTTTTTAGTGCTTATAATCGTTATACTTATATAGACTATGTCCTAGATCTAGGAGCCCATTCAAGATATGGGCAAATAGTTATTATGATTTCGGAAGATCAGGGAGAACTATCTTTCGCAGACAATTTTGCTTATTCAACACCATTTGCAACTGACCCAGGAGGAGTGCTTATGACAAATTTTCAATTTAACGTAGAGTTCAAAGATAACAACGGAGATAGCGGTCTTGAAACAATACTATTGTCATATATGAATCCACTGTCTTCCGGCGCGACTGGAACTATTTCATATAAAATCAGTTACGGTGTTTGATCTACATGGTGCTGATAGATTAACTGAATGGAAACGTTTTAGAGATAGTATAGAAGTTGATGTGCAGCCATTAAACAAAGTGGCTGACCTTTGGTCAAAAGCTCCGTTCGTTAATCAATATCTCGATCCCAAAAACCCCTCCGAATGGCCCGATCCATGGCATTTGGTATTAGATCTCAAATTAGATGATCTTGCTATCTGCTTAGGCATGCTGTATACTCTAAAATTAACGCAGCGGTTTATGGACACTAATTGTGAGATACATACGTCTATGCTACCAAAAGATTTTAACAAGAAATTTTTTTTGGTAGTAGATAATCAGTTCGTATTAAACTATACACCTCGCAAAGTGGATTGCAAAGACGTACTGAGTCAAATCCAAACAGACAAAATCTGGGCGGGCCACCGGTTGCCATAAATATCAGACTTCGAGAGACATAGATGATTACAGTAATTAAAAGAGACGGAACCAAAGAGCCATTGATGATTGAAAAGTGGCAGGCACAAGTGGCAAAAGTCTGTAAAGGTATCGCAGACGTAAGCCAGTCGATGATTGAAATCAAAGCACAGTTACATTTTTATGATGGTATTACAACTCGAGAAGTTGACGGAATCACTCTTAGAGCCATCGTAGATCTCATCGATGTAGAACACAACCCAGATGTAGGTCATACAAATTATCAGTTCGTAGCAGGGAAACAACGGTTATCTATGTTGCGTAAAGACGTATATGGTTCTTACGAGCCTCCGCGTCTTTACGAAATCGTAAAACGAAACATAGCAGTAGGTCTATATACTCCTGATCTCCTTACCTGGTATACTGAAGACGACTGGAACAAAATGGATGAGATGATCGATCACGAAAAGGATGAATTGTATTCATATGCTGCTATTGAACAACTTATTGAGAAGTATCTTGTACGCAATCGCGCTACAAAGGAGATCTATGAGACTCCACAGGTTAGGTATATGGTCGCGGCCGCTACGGTCTTTCATAAGGAAGAACCTCAATCGGCACGTATGCGTTACATACGCGAGTATTACAACTGTGCGTCAGATGGTCTGTTTACTCTTGCTACACCTGTGCTGGCTGGTCTTGGCACTCCAACTAAACAGTTTAGTAGTTGTGTTCTTATCCGCAGTGACGACGATCTGGATAGCATATTTGCTTCTGGTGAGATGATGGCCAAGTATGCCAGCAAACGTGCTGGCATTGGTCTAGAGATTGGTCGTTTACGTCCCCTAGGATCTCCCATCCGCGGCGGCGAAATCATGCACACAGGAATGATCCCATTCTTAAAGAAGTGGTTTGGTGATCTACGTTCCTGTTCACAAGGAGGTATTCGAAATGCGTCAGCAACTGTATTCTATCCTATCTGGCATCATCAGTTTGACGATCTCATTGTTCTCAAGAACAACCAAGGAACAGAAGAAACCCGTGTAAGACACATGGACTATGGAGTTGTACTATCAGCATTCTTTTGGCGTCGTTTTAAAAACAAAGAAGATATTACTTTCTTTGATCCCAATGAAGTACCTGATTTGTACGAAGCATTTTATAAAGATACAGCGAAATTTGAAGAACTATATCTAAAATACGAAAGACGTCGTGATCTACGTAAAAAGGTCATGAATGCCGAAGATGTTTTCAAGGGTGGTATACTAAAAGAACGCACAGACACGGGTCGAATATATCTCGTATTCATTGATAATGTAATGAATCAAGGACCGTTTGATCCAGAATATCATACGATTTATCAAAGTAACCTGTGCTGTGAGATCCTATTACCCACACGTCCATTTAAACGATTAGACGATGCTGATGGTCGCATAGCGTTATGTACACTGGGATCTATCAACTGGGGATCGTTCCGTAACCCAGAGGATATGCGTAGAGCCTGCAGGATTCTACAACGTAGCCTGTGTAACATCCTTGACTACCAAGACTTCTTGTCGATACAAAGCAAACTAAGCAACGACGAGATCCAGCCATTGGGCATCGGCGTCACTAATCTAGCCTACTGGCACGCCAAGCGTGGATACAAATACGGAGAGAAAGATGCGCTGGCTGATGTAAAATCATGGATGGAGCATCAGGCCTACTATCTTACAGAGGCCACAGTTGAATTGGCCAAAGAACGTGGTCGTTGCCTTGATAGCGATAAAACTAGATACGGTCAGGGAATGTTTCCCTGGGAATTAAGAGCCAAGGGTGTAGACGAATTAGCCAACTTCAAACCAGAACTTGATTGGGAGCCCTTACGCAAGGAGATGAAAGAACATGGTGTACGAAATGCTACTCTTATGGCTATCGCTCCAGTCGAGTCTAGCAGTGTTGTTATTAATAGCACAAATGGAATAGAGATGCCGATGAGCTTGATCTCTACCAAAGAGTCTAAGGCTGGTTCATTTACACAGGTGGTACCAGAGTATCACAAATTGAAAAACAAGTATCAGCAAATGTGGGAACAAACAGATTGTGTAGGTTACATCAAGACGGCAGCAGTATTGGCAGCGTATGTAGATCAAAGTATATCTACCAATACCTTTTATAATCCTGCGCACTTTCCTGGAAGAAAAGTTCCTACTACACTGATAGTAAAAAATCTTATGTTAGCGCACAAGTGGGGCATCAAGACTTTCTACTACAGCCTTATCAATAAAGCAGGCGCAAAGCAAGAAGAAATCACACACAGCAACGGATACCACGAACAGAGCAATGGTTATCATGCTGAACCTACTGAATTATTAGAAGAAGATTGCGAGGCATGTAAATTATGAGTTTAGCGCAATATAATTTAAAACAAGACACTGATTATCTTAATCGAAAAATGTTTTTAGATCCGGCTGGGCCTGTGACTATTCAACGATTTGAAGAGGTCAAATATAAAAAGGTACAAGATTTTGAAACAACTGCACGAGGTTTCTTTTGGGTTCCGGAAGAGATTAGCCTAACCAAAGACGCTCAAGATTTCAAGGACGCATCGGATGCAGTTAAACATATCTTCACTAGCAACCTGCTTAGGCAAACGGCTCTTGACAGTCTGCAGGGTCGCGGCCCAAGTCAAATCTTTACTCCGGTCGTGAGTCTACCAGAACTAGAAGCACTGGTCTACAACTGGACATTCTTTGAAACCAACATCCACAGTCGTAGTTACAGCCATATTATCCGTAACATCTACAACGTGCCTAAAGAAGTGTTTAACACTATCCACGACACCAAACCTATTATTGATATGGCTTCTAGCATAGGTTTGTATTATGAACGTCTACATATGATCAACTGCCGTAAAGAACTGGGAGAAAAATTTCCAGAACAGGAACACGTTAAGGCTATCTGGTTGGCGTTAAATGCCAGCTATGCCTTAGAAGCATTTCGCTTCATGGTATCCTTTGCCACATCATTAGCAATGGTCGAAAACAAGATCTTTATCGGCAACGGCAATATTATCAGCCTGATTCTACAAGATGAACTCTTACACAAAGGGTGGACCGCTTGGCTCATCAATCAGGTGGTCAAAGAGGATCCGAGATTCGTTCGCGCCAAAGAAGAATGCGAAGCAGAAGTTTATCAAATGTACATAGATGTGATACGTGAAGAAAAAGAATGGGCAGATTATCTATTCAAAAAAGGTCCTGTGATTGGGTTGAATGCCAACATCTTGCGCGATTTTGTCGATTATACTGCCGCAGTGGCATTGAAAGAAATCGGTATTAAATATAATAACCCTGCACCAAAATCTACGCCTATTCCCTGGTTTAATAAACACAGTGATACCAGCAAAAAACAGACAGCCCTGCAGGAAAATGAAAGCACCAATTATGTGATTGGTGTGATGAGTGAAAATATTGACTACGATGCGTTACCAGCTATATAAACATGAACTATAAAGCACAATACAAAATGAAAAGTCCATTCGATTCTTGGAAAAACGCTAGTTCGTTTTCTAACGAATCTGCTGCTATTGCAGAGGCATTGCGGAAAAAAAGAGCAGGTGCTTTATTAGTTAGGGTTGTCGATAGCAAAGGAAAAACAATTTATTCAAGTTAGAAAGGAAAAAAATGAGAGCGGTAGTATGGAGCAAATACAACTGTCCATATTGCGATCAAGCAAAAGCATTACTTAAACAAAAAGGTATTAGTTTTGAAGAGCGCAAAATAGGTGACGGTTATACTAGAGAAGATCTATTAGAAGCAGTGCCAGGAGCGAGAACGGTACCACAGATTTTTTTAGATGATAAATTAATCGGTGGATTCACAGAACTTAAAAACTTGTTCGAACAATGGGACGGACAGGGCTACGGAGACGGAAGGGTATAAATGTTAATTGACAAAGGTTTAATTGAAGGATCAATAGTTACGGTGAAACTAATAAATGGCGAAGAATTAATCGCTAGACTTGTCGAAGAAACCGCAACTTCCTATAAAATTTCCAAACCACTGACGCTAAGTGCAGGACCAAAAGGAATGGGTATGATTCCTTTTCTTTTTACCGTAGATTTAGAGAAAGATTTAACCTTATTTAAATCATCTGTAATGGTTATTACTACAACCGATAAAGAGTTTGCAAATCAATATACACAAGGTACCACGGGTATCGCTATCGCAGGATAATCATGCCAGGAGTTAGCCGAGTAGGTACAGATACAGCAGGAGGTACAATTGTTGGCAATCTAGCACCTACTGTTTTTGTAAATGGTGCTCCCATAGTTGTAAAAGGCGCCGCAGTTGCGGGACATGGTAAGTCACCACATTCGGGACCGGTCATGAGCGGCAGTAGCGGAACAGTTAAAGCAAATGGTATTCTTATTTGCCGAGCAGGAGATGCTGCTACCTGCGGTCATGCTGCTTCAGGCAGCGGAAACGTAATAGCGGGGTAACATGAAAAAATTATTTTGGAACATTTTGGGATTTATTAGTTTGGGCTTGGCCTATATTGGGGTTGTTACTCCAGGCATACCGTACAGTCCATTCATCGTATTTTCAGCATACTGCTTTTCTAAAGGATCAGAGCGTATGCACCGTTGGATTTACAATCACAAGATTTTTGGACCGTTCCTTATGAATTGGCAAACCAAAAGGGTTTTTCCACAGAAGCTACGCTATTTGATGTTGACAATGATGTCATTAAGCCTTATATTAATGTGGACAGGCGGAGTAAAACCCATCGGTATAATTTCAACCGCAGTGTTTATGACATTGGTTGCAGTCTGGGCTTGGAGATATCCAAATACTCCAGAAGAGCACGATCGACGTAAATCAGCCAATGAAAAGATAGGTTGGATTAAATAATTTTATTGCTGTATGAAGCCGAGAGAAAAGTGTTCTGGACGCGGGTTCGACTCCCGCCTGGTCCACCATAAGGAGATTAGTATGAACGACGACTTGACACCTTTAGCAATTGGCGTGGTAGTTGTTCTGGTAGTTTTTGCCATAGTCCTCTTATGATGGGCCAGTCATGGTTTCGACAGGGCAAAGAGTAACAGAGTGGACAGCAGGGTAGGCGATGACCCTAAATCAAGCAAAAACGTAAACGCAAACGACGAAAGATTTGCATTGGCTGCCTAAACGCAGCCTAGGGTAGGAAATACCTCGTAACAGAAAATACCAAAAGCACCTTCGGGTGCTTTTTTATTATTAAAATTTCCTATTAACGTTATAAAAAAATATTTAGGCAAAATCTATTGATTTTATATTTTAATAGGATATATAATAAGTCATCAGTGATAATACTGAAGAGTTTTCAAACACACACAAAGGAGAGTTTAAATGAAAACAGTAGGTGATAAGTTAGAAGCATTTGCCGTAGTAGGCATCAATCCAGGTAGTGATCAATTCTTTGATATTACAGAAAAAAGTTTTGAAGGTAAGTGGAAAGTAATCGTTTACTATCCAAAAGATTTCACGTTTGTTTGTCCAACAGAAATCGTTGCCTATGACAAACTACATAGCGACTTTTCTGATCGTGACGCAGTATTGCTAACCGGCAGCACGGACAACGAGTTCTGCAAACTAGCATGGCAGGCCGCTCACGAAGATCTTAAAAAGATCAAGCACATCCAGTTTGCTGACACACAGCGTGGCGAATTGTCATTGATCGAGCAACTTGGTGTATTCTATGCTCCAGCAGGTGCCGCACTTCGCGCAACATTCATTGTTGACCCAGACAATGTTATCCAACACGTTACTGTTAACAACTTGAACGTTGGTCGTAGCCCAGAAGAAACCCTTCGTGTGCTTGACGCTCTACAAACTGGCGAACTCTGTGCCTGCAATCGTTCAATCGGTGGGGAGACACTATAATGACTGCCTGGGTTGATCAATTAAAGGAAACCATTCCCGACTATGCCAAAGACACACGTCTAAATATTGATGCGGTAGTTAAGCGTTCAACCCTTCCACAAGAAGAAGCAGAAGCCGTTGCATTAGCGGCGGCTTTTGCCACAGGAAATACTAAACTGTGGACTTGGATGCAAAGCCAAATTGAAGATCAAAAAGAAGCAGAAGCCGCTATCACGGCTGCCAGTCTAATGGCTATGAACAATGTCTGGTATCCGTATGTTGAAATGGCTGAAGATATTAATTTATCAGGACTGCCTGCTCAACTTAGAATGAACGCTATTGCAACACACGGCGGAACCACTCAGGCAAGGTTTGAAGCATACGCACTGTCCGCTTCGATTGTTGGCAAATGTCATTTCTGTGTTAAGTCACACTACGACACACTCAAGAAAGCAGGTTATACAGTAGAACAACTTCGTGATATTGGGCGCATTGCCTCAGTTATAACGGCAGTATCCAAAGTTTTACAAAATTAATTAGTATTGACAACCTCCAAACTTGATGTTATAATAGAAACATCATAAACAAGTTTGGAGGTTTCTTTTGAGTATGCATCTTGAAGGCCCTTGGCTTACCACCACTGGCAAGAAAAAAGGCAAAAAGAAATTTCGTAATTCGGACGAGGCACGAAAGGCTAGAGAATTGGAAGAAAGTTGGCAAGCACTACAGAAGAAATGGGGTTTGGAATTAGAAGAAAAGAAGAGACGCCGTGCTTTGTCTGCCGGTAGCCTAGCCGAAAGTTCTTATAATCTAAGCCCGCCGCCTGGCAGAGAATCTCCCAAAATTCCTAGTCTTCCGTTTACTGGAGGCCCTTGTGTCAAAACTCCGGACAAAATTTATACGGGTACAATGATTAAAGGTATTGGAACAATGCATAAAAGTAATGCTGTTCCAATTTTTTCAGATGAGCAAGCAGTAGAAATTTCAAAAATGAGGAGATAAAAAATGTCTATGTTTTATGAACTGTTTGAAATGAAAGGAAATTTTACATCTAATAACGTTAGCGACAAGGAAACAGAAATGGATAGACGCGAAGCCTATAAACAACGTGCCTTTGAAAATGCCCAACAAAATATTGGTCCTTGGTTATCTGTAACCATTTTAACAGATAGTGCTAAACGAGCAAGAAATAATGGTTGGGAATTTGACCTAGATAGAAAATATCTTGAAGAACTATGGCATAGTCAAAACGGATTGTGTGCAGTCAGCGGTGTTAAAATGCAAACCGAATCTGGTACTCGATCGATGAAAAATGCTTATCGCGGCAGTCTTGATAGAATTGATAACAGTAAAGGTTATGTCAAAGGTAATGTAAGATTTACCACACATTGGGTGAACAATGCCAAAAGTACTTGGCCTGACAGCGTTTTTGAAGACTTTATTGGAAATATTATCAAAATTCGTCGATAATTACCGGTTTTCGTGCTATAATAGAGAAAGTATGCTATATAAAAATACGTTTCGCAAAGAAACTAAGATAGTTGAACCTAAGTACTCACTAGACGAACAGGTTCCGCGAGTCTTGGCCTATGAGAAACCCGTGAGATTCGGGCGGTCAAGTTCGCCAAAGGTGACAGAGGTTATGAGACCTGTCGCTGATGGAGACAAACTACACGAACCCAGGGTTCTTTCAAGAGCCTCGTGAAGTTTACTCCCTGTAATGTATTGTTGCAAAATATCGCAACACTAAATGAAAGGAGGACTTATGGAAAAGTCGATTAAATTTGCATCCTATGTATTAGGATTATTAGCAGTGGCCTTTTTGGTTCAAAATTTAACAACATCAAAATTTGCTAATTTGAAAGAGAAAAATGGCTATTATAGCCAGGATGTTGTTAGCATTAAAACTAGAGAGCAGCAACTAGATTGCCTTGCCATCAATATCTATAGAGAAGCCGGATATGAACCGTTTGAGGGCAAAGTTGCCGTGGCACAGGTCACTATGAATCGAGTAGCCACTGGCAAATTTGGCAATGATGTCTGCGGAGTAGTTTATCAGAAAAATGTCATAATAGACAAGGTCGTGTGCCAATTCTCATGGTACTGCGATTCTGTTCACAAGGCCAGACCAGTAAACAAAGCAGCCTACAATGAAAGTTATGAAGTTGCTAAAAAAGTTTTGTTAGAGGGATTTAGATTATCGATTTTGAAAGATGCATTATATTATCATGCCACTTATGTAAATCCAAGATGGCCGCATGAACAGATTGGTAAGATCGGACAACATATTTTTTATCGTGAAAAAGAAAGGCGACTATGATAATTGACAACCTAACTAAATTTAAGGAATTTATTCAAACCAAAATTTCTGTCATTTCGGCAGAAACATTCGGATGGCTGGCCGCTATCGTATTACACGCTAGTACGGTGCCCAGTTTACTGGCAGTAATGGCCGGTTTAACTGATAGATTGCCGGGAGTTGATCTTGTATTGCTAGTATGGACTGGGTTAACCTTGATGTTTATCAAAGCCACTATCCAAAAAGATATGTTAAACATAGTTACCATAGGCATAGGATTTATTATTCAAGCCGTAATGATGGCATTAATTTTCTTTAAATAAATTGGTAAAAATCTTTGTTGACTTTGATCATTAACGATGTTACAATTAAAGTGTATTAATTCACACACAGAAAGGCAATTATGAAAAAGGCAATCACAATAGGTATTTTGGCAGCGGCTATCACCGGTTGCTCCTCAATGAAAGAAGTAGATAATCGTAAAACTTACGCACAACCTAGTTGGTATCAAAGTTGCGCCCAGGCAGGTACCGAAGGATGGTTTTGGCGGAGTAAAGAATATGCATATGCCTGCGGTGCAGGTGAATCGATTCACGCTCAGGCAGCGGAAGAACAGATGTATGCGATCGCCATGAATAACTTTGCTAAACGCATTAATAGTGAAGTTAATAGCGAAACTAGAATTGAGTTTAATAACGATAAAAAGACCACCAAAACTGTAATCGCATATCAGGTAAAGAATACCACTATTCGCGAACATTTGCAGAGAGAAGTAGGGCATTTTACTATGGGCGATAGACATTATACTTTTGTTAGATTAAAGATGCCTAAAACTACATTTGATCAATTGATTTCTGAAGCCAAGCAAGCCAAGGCTCAGTAATGAATCCATACACTGTAAAAAACTATCTATGCATACCGGCTATATCTTTGTTCGTTCTAATCTCGTCGGTAGGTTGTAGTAGCACCAAAGTTGTGGCTAAAAAACCGCAGTATTGTCATACTAATCAAACGATACTGTTACAAAATGGCAAGACAGTGGAAAGTGCTACATTGGTTGAGTGTACAGATGATCAAATTAAAAGACTCACTGCGTCTAGGGTTGGTTTTAGTCCTTATTGTGGAGAGTTTACATATTGGATGAGAATTGGAGGAAATGATGTCCAGCGCAAAGGTATCAGTTGTCAGAAACCTGATGGCAGTTGGGAAATTGTTGATGCTATTGGTCGCTAATCCCGTCCTAGCCAACGATATCAATAATCCAAGATTTTTTGAATATAAAAGTGATTCATTTGTTAATGAGTTAGTAAATGTGTCCTTTGGTTGGTTTAAGACTTTAAATGATAATCAAAGATCGGCATATAATCAATCTGTTACACACGCAGTGATGTTCGCTGAGAACGGACAGAGGGTTGATTGGTATAGAGATGGTGCCAGCGGATATTCTATTCCTGTGATGACATGGCCTAATGGTTCCGGTTATTGTCGAAGAATACACGTACAATCTGTTGCCTATGGAGTTGAAAGGACATTTAGCCAAACAGCCTGTTTTGATAATGCACATGGTAATTGGCGTTGGATAAGATAATAAATATTTGTTCATGAATATAAACAAGAGCGACAAGTTCATTGCCTACTTGGCCCTTATAAGCGGATTATCTATATCCGCTGTCGCCATTTATTATTCTGTGGCAGGATTAATGGCTATTTTTGCCGCGGCTGTGATCCCTATCATGATCATGGGCATAGTTTTAGAAATAGGTAAACTATCTGCCACGGTCTGGCTGAAACAGAATTGGACTAGAGCTCCTCGATTTTTAAAGACCTATTTGCTTACTGCAATTGTGGCCCTGATGCTATTAACATCAATGGGAATTTTTGGTTATCTATCTAAAGCACACTTAGATCAAGCCATTCCTACAGGAGATGTTGCTGACAAGGTAGGACTCATAGATGAAAAAATCAAAACAGAAAGATCTAACATAGACGCCGCTAGAAAGGCACTGTCGCAGATGGATGCCCAGGTTGATCAGGTTCTAGGCAGAACCGATGATGCCAAAGGTGCAGAACGTGCTGTTCAGATCCGTAGAAATCAACAGGCCGAAAGAACAAGACTGCAGGGTGATATTGCTAAATCACAGGCCGCTATTGCTAAACTTAATGAAGAACGTGCTCCGATCGCTAAAGAATTACGTAAAGTAGAAGCAGAAGTAGGACCAATCAAATATATCGCCGCATTGATATATGGTGATAATCCAGACGGTGATCTATTGGAACGTGCAGTTCGTTGGGTTATTATTGTCATTGTTCTCGTATTTGACCCCTTGGCTGTGATTCTATTACTGGCTAGCCAATATAGTTTCCAATGGTTTCGTCAACAAGAAGAATTAACTAGAGATAAAGAAGAACCATCTAAAGATGCAGAAAAAGATAATCTTGAAGAGGAATCTAAAGACTATGAACAAAGTCCGTGGCCTTTCCCTATTTCACAAAATAAAACTATCAAGGATAAAGTAGAAGAAGATATTGAAAAAAATATTAAACCTGATGATAAAAAACCATTAGACGAATGGAACGAAATGATTGCCGAGGCTGAAAAAGCCGTTGATGAAGAACAGGCAGAGGAAGCAATTATAGAAGCTGCTGCTGAAAACGAAAAACAAGCCATGAAATTATGGAAGGCAGAAAATCCAGAAAATAGTGTTAAGCATCAGAGAATGCTACTAGAAAGAGGACTTATCAATGATCTACCCTGGGAAGAATATCTTAGAGCCAAGCCAGATTTCAGCGATGATGAAGCAGCCGAAGAAGCAGCAAAATGGGCTCAGGAACAATTAGAAAAGAAAAATGACGATAGGGGTCATTACATTGGTTTAGACGAGAGATTGGAAGATCATATATCTGAGTCTGAAGTTAAAAAAAAAGATAACTCGATGGATGGAGAGACAGGGCAGTCGGCAGATAACAAAAACCAAAGAAGAATAGAGGGTTATACACAAAACGCCGAACAAAATGAATCAACTATTTGGAATCGTATTAAGAAAGGCTGATAGTGGCAGATAACGTAATACTTGTAACATCACCAGACGATTTCATCCAAGACAGTTATAGATTAATGCTAGTTGATTTAGACGAATCACAAAATCAATTGGTCTCTTCTGCACTGTTGAAAGTTAAACACAACGGTATTGTAACTGCATATATCTATAGAATCCAGGATCCTATTCAATGGTTTTTTGATAAAAAACCCAAATCTGATTGCATAATTTTCAATGCAGAATCTAAAAATGAATCTCTTGTAGGATACATTGCCGCCCAGAAAAATTCTTATTATTTTGGAACATTAAAAACTTTTAGTATGATCAATAAATCTGCTATATATTCAGAGCAGGATGTAGTTAATTTACTTACATTAAGAATGGAAAATAATGAACAAATCTAATAATCAATTATCAGGTAGAACAGCTTTTGCCAAAGATAACGAAAATATAAACCAACTTTTAAGAAGATTTAAAAAGAAAGTCGATGATTCCGGAGTGTTGGACGATTTACGTAAAAAAGAATTTTATGAAAAACCCACTAGCGTTCGTAAACGTAAAAAATCTGCTGCCAAAGCACGTTGGCGTAAAAAACTAAGAGAAAATCAGTTACCACAAAAATTATTTTAATTAGCAAATGGAAATAAAAACGGACAACTGGTTTCCGTCGACGATCTGGTCTGTCGATTTTTTGGACGTTGATAATCAAAAAATTATTGATTTCGCATATAATTTACAAACAGAGGATCCGCAAGGAGCAACAAATACAAATTATGTTGGTTGGCAAAGCAAATTTCTTGATAGCCGAACTGCAGATCCGGAGGTATTCAAACTTGTAAACTTTCTTAACGGTGTGGTAGAAACGATAAGATTAGATTGCGGGTTGCCTCCTCTAAACCTATACAATATATGGATAAACATTAATAAGCAGGGATCTTATAATTCCGTTCATAATCATAGAGGATCTCTCATTAGTGGTTGCTATTATGTGAGGGTTCCTAAGAACTCTGGAAATATAGAATTTTTTAGGAGTGACGACGCTGAATATTATATTCCTTCTAATTTGAGCACTTATAATTATTTTAACAGCACCAAGATAATCTATGAGAGCAAGGATCATCGAACTTTATTATTTCCATCGTGGTTAAAACATGCAGTTCAGGGAAATCAATCAAAAGACGAAAGAATATCAATCGCTTTTAATTACGGATTAAGATAAGAGAAAGGTATCATATGCGCATTGAAGATGAAGTCAAATTAGACTTTAAGGATGTTTTAATCCGTCCTAAACGTAGCACACTATCTAGTCGTAAAGAAGTAGATTTAAGTCGTACATACAAATTTAAACACAGTAAAACAGAATGGACTGGTATTCCTGTAATGGCTGCTAATATGGACGGTGTTGGCACACTTCATATGGCAGAAACATTATACGAACACAGGATGTTTACCTGCTTGGTAAAAAACTATGACGAAAGCGAGTTAGGTTTTACTGTAGGCAAAATTGGCGGTAATTATTTTGCTGTCAGCACAGGTACCAGCGATAAAGATTTTTTAAAACTACGACAGATAATTAATTCTTATCCAGAAATACATTTTATCTGTATCGATGTGGCCAACGGATACAGTGAACACTTTGGAGATTTCGTAAGTAAAGTTAGAACAACATATCCACACGCAACTATTATTGCTGGTAACGTTGTTACCGCAGACATGACACAGGAGTTAATTTTACGTGGGGCAGATATTATTAAAGTGGGCATTGGCCCTGGTAGCGTTTGTACTACTCGTATCCAAACTGGTGTGGGCTACCCACAACTTAGTGCTATTATTGAGTGTGCCGATGCCGCTCATGGTCTTGGCGCTCATATTATTGCTGATGGTGGATGTGTTTGCCCTGGTGATGTTGCTAAGGCTTTCGGCGCTGGTGCGGACTTTGTAATGCTGGGAGGTATGCTGGCAGGACACGACGAAGGTGGCGGCACAGTCATCCAAGAAGAAGGACAAGAACCTAAAGTTATCTTTTATGGTATGAGTTCAGATACTGCTATGAACAAACATCACGGCGGTATAGCAGAATACCGTTCGAGTGAGGGACGTACTGTAGAAGTAAAATATAAAGGCCCAATTCGTAATACTGTATTGGATATTTTAGGAGGTCTTCGTAGTACTTGTACCTATGTAGGAGCACCTACTTTAAAACAATTATCAAAATGCACGACATTTATTCGTGTTAACAGACAGATAAACGACGTCTTTGTAAAATAATGCTTGACTTCTATAACAATAGAAAGTATAATAAAGGTATGACCTCAAATACCGATATTATGATCGATATGGAGACTTTAGATGTTCTCCCTACTGCTACTATTTTAACTATAGGAGCAGTAAAATTTGACCCTTTTGGTTCAGACATTGAAGAACCAAGTATGGAAAAATTTTACGTTAAAGTTGATATAGATAGTTGTGATAAGATTGGCGGTACAGTTAGCCAATCAACTTTAGATTGGTGGAGTAGTCAAAGTCAAGCCGCACAAGATGAGGCATTCAATCCCGATGGAAGGATTGATATTGTTGATGCTATGAATCAACTTTACAAATTCTGTTGGGGCGCCAAACGAGTTTGGAGTCACGGTGCTGGCTTTGATATTATTATTTGTGAAAATATTTTTCGAAAAATTGGTAAAGCCATTCCGTGGCAATTTTGGGAAGTTAGAGATACCCGTACACTTTTTGATATTGGTGTGGATCCCCAGCGTCCTCCGGTATTAAAACATCATGCATTAGAAGATGCTTGGAATCAGGCCGTGGGAGTACAGAATGTGTTTAAGAGATTAAGATCTTCTAGTTCAATCGACGGAAAATTAATAACTCCACTGGCCAATCAGAGATAAATAAATTCGTAAACTGCAACATTATGTGGGTAGTTTACAGGGCATAGTGCCCAAATAGATCTTACTTTATAAGGAGATATTATGTCTAAGATCATCGGTATTGACCTCGGCACCACCAACTCTTGCGTGGCCATCGTCGAGAATGGAACCCATAAAGTTATTGAAAATTCAGAAGGTGCTCGTACTACACCTAGTATTGTTGCCTACACCTCGGATGAAATCCTGGTAGGTGCTGCGGCCAAAAGACAAAGCGTTACTAATCCAAAAAATACAATCTATGCGGCCAAACGGTTGATTGGACGCAAGTACAAAGAAAAAGAAGTGCAGAAAGATCTAGATCTTATGCCTTATGAAATCTTCGAAAGCAAAAACGGAGATGCCTGGGTCAAAGCCCAAGGTAAAGAATT
>Ga0129333_10000434_pt1 | contig 33838 bp, 37 predicted proteins | sample CPB6_08_DNA_FD_94474 | JGI IMG/M metagenome (GOLD analysis project Ga0129333, IMG submission 94474) | Freshwater to marine salinity gradient microbial communities from Chesapeake Bay, USA - CPBay_Sum_0.6_0.8_DNA | ecosystem: Environmental > Aquatic > Marine > Coastal | place: USA: Chesapeake... | reverse complement strand
TTTAGATGGTGAAGGATTTATTACACCTGCCCATAGTTACGCACCAGAAGAAATAGTCCCAGGACATATTAGTGACACTTTAGCAATTAAAGTTTTTAGACTTCCAAATTCTGGAGCAAGTAAAATCCTATATAAAAATTATGTTTGCAATGGCATTCAAACAGTTTTTGATATAGGACAATTTTTGCAATCCTACGAATCTGTTATAGTAAAGTTAGACAATATAATTTTACAAAATATCACAGATTACACTTATGATTTCGTGAGTAAAACTGTTACCCTTAATATTCCTCCTGCTAACGGTAAAATTTTATCTGTAATTAGTTTTAGCATAGCTTCTGAAAATTTATTAGATTTTAATACTATTACCGCAGATGGTACAACTTTAGAATTTGTTACTAGTGCTCCTTGGCCTAGTTTATCTAATGATTTACAAGATCAAGATGCTATTAATAGATTAGGAGCGTTAGTGCTAGTTGATGGGAACACTACAACTTATGAAATTTACAAACACATTGGAAATCAATATAATAAAATAGGAATTAGATTTGGAGCACCTCCTGTATCGGGAAGTTTAATAAATTATATTTTAACAGGAGATTCTAACATTTCTTTAAGTTTAGTAAAATCAGAAATTGTAAATGTAGATGGTAGTACTAGTTCTTTTACTATGATTAATAATGTTGGAAATAATAAACTGTATTCTAACAATGTATTAGTGATAAAAAATGGCCAAATGCTTTCACCAGGTGAAACTGTAAATTATAAATTAGAAAACAATAATTTGAACTATGTTATTCCAACCTATAAAGCTTTACCATTTACAATTTCTCCAGCAGATGTAGCAGTAGTAATTAATGGAGAAAAATTAGATTCAATTTACTATGTATATGATACAGCAACAAATACAGTCAGTCTTTCAGAAACACAGTATGTAGAAGGGGGAGAACTTTCTATAACATTACTAGCAGATGCTGACTACAAAATTAATAATAATATTATAGAATTTACAGTAACTCCTTTATCAACAGATAGTATAGAAATTATAAGTTTCTATCAAAACGATACTCAAAAAATTATACGTTCTAGTGAAAGATTTGATCTTACATCTAATATAATATCAGGTACTCCTACTTATTATGAGTTCATGCGTTTAAAAGGTGGCACTATAAGATTATTTAGAACTGTGCAGGCGGATGATTATGTTTGGGTAGTTAAGAATAAACAATTACTGACTCATAGTGTAGATTATTATCTGGACGAAGATTATCGAACCATTAAATTAGTAGATCCTTTATTGTCTACTGACAAATTTGATATTATTTGTTTTACAAATGATAAAATATCTAATTCCTACGGATTCATGCAATTTAAAGATATTTTAAATAGAACTCATTACAAGCGTATTAATAAGAATAAATCTACTACTCTTTCTCGTCAGTTACTTCAAAAAGATAGAGAAGTGCATGTCACAAATGCATCTGTATTATCTGATCCTAATGTCACAGCCAACATACCAGGAATTATAGAAATAAACGGCGAGAGAATTGAATTTTTTGTTAAAAATGGCAACATTTTAAGCCAGTTGAGACGAGGTACTTTAGGAACGGGTATTCCGGAATCACACAAAGAAGGTAGTACAGTTATAGATTTTGGAAAAACTGAAACAATTCCTTACAATGATCAACACATAGTTGAAACATTTGTAAGTGATGGTAGTACAAAGTTTTTACCCTTAAATTACATTCCAACAGTAACTAATACTAATTGGTTTACCGAAACTATTCCTAACGATTATAAACAATCTAATGAATTAGATATATTTGTAGGTGGGTATAGACTCAAAAAAACAAGTTATGATTTATATGACTTAAGTTTAGATTATCCAGACAGTCCAGAAGGGGATCGTCAAATTGAAGCAGATTTTGCTGTAAATGGTACAGCTTCCGTTAGATTAACCACAGATGCACCGCCTAATAGTAAAATTGTTGTAATTAAGAAAATTGGAAAAGTTTGGGGAGACGAAGTAAGCGAACCAGAAATTTTTAGAAATGTTCCTGCCCCATATGGAAATGCTACGTTCGATGTTCATAAAAATAAAGGAATTTATACAGTCAGTTTAAAACTTGGAGGCTCTGGTTATAATATAGGAGATATAATAATTTTATCGGGAATTTTGGTAGGAGGTACTACTCCTGATAATGATATCACTATTACAGTTACTTCTTTAAGTTTCGATAGTACCCAAAGTATTGTCACATTTACTTATACTGGAGTAGGTAAGGATAATGGATATACATATAAGAGTTTGTCAGATTCTAACAATTTGATAGCTAATTTTATTAAAAATACCGAAACGGTGTGGCCCATTTATTGAGTTAAAGTAACACATTATATTCTAATATAAATAATACATTAAAAGAGACTATTATGTACGGAAAAGACCTATCAGGAATACATATTGAAGGACATATTAAAATATATGATCCAATAACCTCAGAGATTTACATTAATAAAAGAAACGCCATTCATTATGAAAATATGAGCATTTCTCTTGCAGAATCGTTAGCTAATTCAGGACAAGGGTTTGTTTATGAAATGGTATTTGGAAATGGAGGAACCACTGTAGATCCTACTGGTATTATCACTTATTTGACCCCAAATAGCACAGGTGTCAATGCTAGTCTTTACAATCAAACCTACTCTAAGGTAGTAGACGATAGAGCAGTGGCTAATGTAGATCCAATAAGAAATAAAATAGAAACACGTCATTTAACAGGTACAAATTATACTGACTTGTTTGTAACCTGTTTGTTAGATTATGGCGAGCCTACAGGTCAAGATGCCTTTGATAATACTGCAAATAATAATAGTGATTTTGTGTTCGATGAGCTAGGATTAAAATCATATAGTACAGCTAATCAAAGTAGATTATTGACCCATGTTATTTTTCATCCTGTACAAAAAAGTCTCAACAGATTAATTCAAATTGATTATACTGTAAGAATCCAAAGTCTAACCGGATTAAATGAGGTGGCACAATGAGTTATACAGTTAGATTCACGGATGAACCTAATAATGGAAGTATTGTAGTCGATGATGGAAGAGTAGACGATAAGGAAAGTACAAGTATTGCATTTGTAGGCAAAAATTTTCCAGGATATTCTTCATATATCGCAGAAAATTTTTTACATATTCTTGAAAATTTCGCAAAAGCAACTGCCCCGGTCAATCCTGTTATTGGACAACTGTGGTACGACACAGATGTTACTAGTGCTGAACCTCAACCCCAATTAAAAATTTATGATGGTACAACTTGGTCAGCTGCCGGCAATGTGCAAAAACAACCTAGTGCCCCATTGGCGGCTAATAGTGTTATTGGAGATTTGTGGGCAGATACAGCTAATCAACAATTATATCTTTGGTCTGGATCAAGCTGGATTTTAGTAGGTCCACAATTTAGTGAAGGAAGTTTGTCAGGACCTAAAGTTGAACAAGTCTTCGACGTTCTTAATACCAGTCATAATATTATAGTTTTCTATATTTCTAATCTTCCTGTTATAATAGTAAGTGGTGATGAATTTACACCAAAAGTTTCTATCGCAGGATTTTCTATAATTAAAAAAGGTGCTAATTTAGTTAATACTAATAGTACAGGAGTAACTGATAGTTCATCAGGATTTAAATATTTTGGAACATCTTCAGATAGTGATAGATTAGGAGGACAATTATCTAGTAGTTATTTACGATCAGATATTGCTTCGGTTACTAATGCTCCGTTAAGTATAAGGAATAATCAAGGTTTAACGTTAGGAGCAGACTTATCTTTTAGTTTAACAAACAATGATGCTGGGGCCACCGTATTCTATAATAGAACAGAAGGTTCAAATATCTTTATACGTACTAATAAAGATGGATCTAGTCAAGATGTAATCACTATTAGTGGTACAAATGTAGGTATTAATAAAACTAATCCTACAGAATCTTTGGATATAGTCGGTAAAATTAAAGTTTCTGAAGGTATAAACATAACCAATACTTTAGACACTACTGATTTAAACACTGGTAGTTTACAAACACTAGGCGGCGCAAGCATTGCTAAGTCGATTAAAATTGGTCAAAATCTAACTGTAGCAGGCACATCTAATACTACAAATATCTTACCAACGGCTATTAACTCTTATGATATAGGCAGTAGCACTTATCCTTATAGAAATATTTTTGCAAATTCAGTTACGGCAACTACCTTTACGGGAACTTTTACCGGACAGTTTGTAGGATCAGTAACTGGTACAGCTAGTAGATTGGCAAGTGCAACATCGTTTAGTCTAACAGGAGATGTTACAAGTAACTCAGTAAGTTTTAATGGACAGCAATTAGGAGGATTGGCTACTTTTACAACCACTATAAATTCGGATTTTATAACAAGTAAGACAGCAGTTAATAGTACCAATATAGATGATGCATTAATTTTACATAGACCTACAGTAGGTTTAAGAAAAATAACTATAGCTAATTTATTTTCTACCGCAGGTGTGTTACCAGTTGGTTCATTATTACCCTACGCCGGAGCAGCAGCTACAGCTCCTGAGGGATTTTTATTTTGCGATGGCAGTGAAGTTCTTATTGCTGATTATCCTGATTTGTTTAGTGTTATAGGATATTCTTATAAATCTATTGGATTGTTATTAGGAGTAGGAACTTTTGCTTTGCCTGATTTAAGAGGAAGATTCCCCTTAGGTGCAGATAATATGCTAAACGGATTATTGGTGCCATTGGCAGCTGGCGGCACAGGCACTACTTCTATTGATAAAAACGGTAATCCTAATACCGTAGCTAATAGAGTGACTGATGTTACCGCTGACAATATTGGATCAGGTAATGGTGAGGAAGAATATGCTTTACTTACACAAAATCTACCTGATCACAAGCATGATTTAAGAGGAACTACAAGTACAGGAAATAAAGGAAATCAGTATTATGCAGTAAGAAATTCTGCAGATCCAATTACAGATATAGATGTGGTGCCTCACACTACAAACGGTCCTGATAGCGCAGGCACCGGACAATTTTTAACTAACAGCGGAGGCGTAGATGCTCCTGTATTAGGCACCCCAGTTAACCTAATGAACCCATATCTTACAGTAAATTATATTATTTTCACAGGTAGCTTTGCATAAGGATTTATAATGGCTTATAAAATTAATAAAACAGACGGATCTTTACTTGTAGAAATAGTTGATAGCAACATTGATCAAACTTCCACTAATCTAACAATTATTGGAAAAAATGTTTCAGGATATGGAGAATATATTAATGAAAATTTTATTAAATTACTAGAAAATTTCGCTAATGATAGTTCACCTAGTAACCCTATCGTAGGACAAATATGGTTTGACACTGCCGAAAATAGATTAAAAGTATATGACGGAACAGGATTTAGAATCGGAGCAGGCCCGATAGTTACCGGAAATCAACCATCTATGGTTCAAGGTGACATCTGGATAAACAGTAATGAAAATCAAATGTATGCCAGTGACGGGCAAGACATTTTTTTAGTCGGTCCATTATATGGTCGTACACAGGGTATATCTGGACCAGTAACAGAAACTATTTTAGACACTAATAATATATCTAGAACAATTGTAAAATTTTATGTTGGCAATTCACTTTTAGGAATTTTTAGTAAAGAAATTATTGAATTCACACCTCTTACAGCGATACCTCAGTTCGCAGGAACAATAGGACCAGGATTTAATCAAAGTACCTTAGCAGGGCAAAAATTTAAAATTACAGCAAGCAAAGCTGATGCTCTTGTTAATTCTGTAGGAACATCATTTAATTCAGATAGTTTCATGAAGACTGAAAGCAATACAGCTTCTACTGGTGTAGTTACTTTGACTAATAGTCTTCCATTAATTTTAGGACCAGGTGGAAATACTGAAATAAGATCAGATTCCAATAATTTCCAAATTATTTCTAACACATCCGGACAATTTTTTAGAATTAAAACAAAAAATGCAAGTGTAACTCAGGATGCTATTACTATTAACAGTAGCAGTAATACTGTAGGAATTTTTCAATCTAATCCTGCTTACAAACTAGATATCAACGGAGATGTCAGAATAAGCGGGGATTTACTAATAGAAGGTAATACCACTACAGTTAATAGCACTAATTTAGTTATTGAAGATCACGTAATTGAATTAGCTGCTAATGCAGATAGTTCTGTGTCGGATAATTATGCTAATCAAGGCGGAATTATATTGCGAGGCACTACTGATCACAAACTTATATGGAATTTATCAAATACATCTTGGAAAAGCACAGAAAGTTTTGATGTAGCTTTAGGTAAAGACTATAAAATAGATAGTGTAACTGTTTTAAATGCTACAGGATTAGGCCCAACAGTAGTGTCAAGTAGCTTGACAAGTCTAGGAACATTAAATCAACTAATTGTTGATAATCTGTTTTTCAATAGTAATAGAATAACTGCTTTAAACACAGATGGAGATATAGAATTAGAAGTAAACGGAACTGGAAAAATTAGATTATTAGGTCCAAATGCTAGAATAGCAGGTGTAGTTGATCCTATTGATCCACAAGATGCTGCTACAAAAAATTATGTTGATGATAGTTTAAGATTAAGGACCCTCACTTTAAGTATGGATATAACAGGTCTGAATGATACAGATATTGAGGATATTTTAGCTATAATAGCTCCAGAACCAGAATATGACGTAGGTGCAGAATGTAGAATACACTGCACACAACAAGTAGTAACATATCCAAATGTGTCCTTAAGTTCTTCGACTTTTCCGTTAACTAACGGTGAAATTGTAAAAACTTTTGTCACTGTTGATAAAGCAGGTGGTAGCGAAAATCAAAATGTATTAGTAGATTTTACAACTACTAATATGGATCTAGGTAATGCAACTATCAGTGTTACAAGAACAAATAAATTATTTAGGTTATTAACAGATAGCACTACAACAAAGTGGACTTTTATAGGCAATATTTGATTTAAGTCTATGTTGAATTACAAATAAATATACAAAGTTAAAGGGGTATTGCAAATGCCATACAGTATTGATAGATACAATGGAACAACACTAGCAGTAGTTGAGGATGGTACAATAGACACAACTACTGATATTAAACTTATTGGTAAAAATTATGCCGGTTACGGCGAAGTTCAAAATGAGAATTTTGTACATATGTTGGAGCATTTTAGTAGTCCTAGTGCTCCTCCTAGACCTTTAAGTGGTCAAATTTGGTATGATAGTGCTAATAAAAAGCTTAAATTCTACGATCAAAGCAAATGGAGAACAACAGGCGGAGCCGAAATTGCTGCTGTAGCCCCAACTGGGTTGACTACAGGGGATTTTTGGTGGGATACAGCAAATGATCAATTGTATGCATGGGACGGTTCAGAATTCATATTAGTAGGACCCCAAGCAGCACAAGGAAGCGGAACTACACAAATGCGCTCTCGAAGTGTAAGAGATGTTTCAAATATATCTCATGCAATTATCGAGTCTATAGTGGACGAGGAAGTAATTTATATTATCAGTGCTGATGCCTTTACTTTAGATTCGGTTGTGAACCCTATTACAGGATTTAGTGAAATAAAACAAGGATTAACTTTAGTTAATACTGGACCTTCAGGTATTACTTCTAGTGCCCATAGATTTTGGGGAACTGCTTCGAATGCATTACAATTAGATGGAGTGGCTGCTAATAATTTTGTAACCGCTAATTCTGCTCAATTTACTGCTGTAGCCAGATTTTTAGATCCTGGATTCACTGTAGGTGATAGTAATGATTTAGAAATTTCAGTAATTGGTGATGTTGGATATATTAAAAACACTGTAGGTTCTAAAATATACTTACAAACAACTTCTAGTGGAACAAAAACTCCTATTATTTTAGACGGACCAAACTTTTATCCAAATGTAACAGGATTAAGTAATATAGGATCTAATTCTTTAAGATATGATACTGTTTATGCATCTACATTTAATGGAACCGCAACTCAATCTAATACACTACTGCTAAATGGATCTTATAGAAGTGCTTCTACATCTGAGAGTGTAGGGACAGAAACTATAGCGGCAAGAACCACAGCAGGCGATATATATGCAACATTATTTAGAGGAACAGCAACAGCAGCTAGATTTGCTGACTTAGCTGAAAAATATCATGCCGATAGTGATTATTCTCCAGGCACAGTGGTTATGGTAGGCGGAGAAAAAGAAATCACAGCATGTAAACAGGGGAAAAAAGCACTTGGTGTTATCAGCAAAAACCCTGCAATAATGATGAACAGCGAATTAGAAGGCGGAATTTACGTTGCTTTAAAGGGAAGAGTTCCTGTTAAGGTAAAAGGATCTGTTAAAAAAGGAGACTATCTAGTTCCCGAAAATGATGGTATTGCAATTGTTTCTCAAGTAAATACCATAGAAGTTTTTGCTATAAGTTTAGAAAACATCGATCAGGAAGATATAAAACTGGTTGAATGTGCAATTATTTAAAGGATTACAGACATGGTTAGAGGCGCAGGCGGACTGATACAAGTTGCAGATTTTGAAAACATTAGAAATAAAGTGGTTCTGGTTATGGGTACAGGATCTACTGGATACGGGCAAACAGATTTAAGCAGTGTTTCGGAAACAGCTAATTCGTTAATTGATGAACTCAATATGGACAATTTAAGAAATGATCTTTTGAGAGCGAGACAGCATCAGACAGGCGTAGCCGAATCTTTAACTAATGTAGCATCCAATACTCCAGTATCGGAAACTGTATATGCAGCATACGACACTATGGCAAATTTAATTACTACTAATAATAGAGTACGTGCAGATAACCAAAGATCTGTAGAAGCAGGAATTTCGAGCACTCGTACTACATCTTGGAATACTGTTTTATATCATCAAGTAACTGTTTCATTTACTACAGCATTACAGGCACGTTACTTTTTTAATGCAGGAGGTCAAATAAGATTTTCTGCATATAGAACAGGCACTGCATCAAATACTAAAGATACTGAATGGACCAATATGCTAGGGAATAATACTTCTCCCAGCGGTATGGGTACAATATTTTTTGATTATACACAAACAGGCACAGTGGCAGGAACTTCAGCAGTAGGAAGGGCAGGAACAGGTAGTAGTATAGGCTTTTATGATTTAACAACTACTAATCAACAAATTTTCATTACAACAGCGCAGGCAGGTGTCTATTTAGAAAACGATTATAATATTAGAGCTAGATTAAACACAGCGTTCGGTTCAGGTACAGAACCCACTCAAATCATTTTTACTTTTCAGTTTAGAGATGATGACACAGGAGATCGTCCTAGCCCAAGTCCTCCGCCTCCATATGGACCGTTAGTTGATGAATTAGTTACAGGAACATTAGGCAGTGTAGCTACAATGGCTAGACCTTCTGGATCGAATGTATCGTTCTCTGCTGGTAATATATCGTTTTCTCAAACAGCTCTTACAACTACAGTTCTTTCATAAAATTTTTAGGATAAGTTTTTATAGAATAATTACACTATAACAGTGTAATTTATATGAACGATTTATCAAAATTTTTTGAAATTTCTAAAAAAATGTCATCGGTAGCTCTTCAAAAACGAATACTTTTTGAAGAGTACGATCTAAATTTATTCTATTTTGAAAATAACGGTGTTTTCAAAGCTACAAAAGAACTTATTTCATATATAAAGTGTTTAAAGGAGTTATCCAACGATGACTCGGCAATAATACTAGATGAAAATAACGTTCCAATTAAAATAGAAAATTTAGATGTATTCTTAACATCTTTAGTAGATAGACATATCCAAGCAAACAATCGATTATTTTATCAATACCAAACCTTAAACAACAATAATGTAATCGAAAGTGTAATAAAATGACTAAAGGTGTTGTATTATTAGCTTATAACAATGGTATAGATTACATTAAACTTGCTAAGGACGCGGCAAAACGAATTCATTATTTTTTAGAGTTGCCGGTAACTTTAATTACAGATACAGAAATAACTGATAATTCATTTGATAATGTTATAAAATTAGAAGATTTGTCTGTGAATTTTAAAACATTTAGAGACGGTGTTGAAAGCAAAAAGTTACAATGGAAAAATTTTAACAGATCAGAAGTTTTTAATTTATCACCATACGATTACACTTTAGTTCTAGACGTTGATTATGTTATACAAAGTAGTTTTCTAAAAAAATGTTTTACATTAAATCAGGACTTATTAATGTTTAAACATTCTTATGATATTGCTGACGCGAACTCTAATGAATTTATATACCTTAATAATTTTTCTATTCCGTTTTATTGGGCCACTGTAGTTTTCTTTAAAAAAACAAATAAGAACAATTTATTTTTTAGTTATGTACGTTATATAAAAGATAATTGGGAATATTTTAAAGAATTGTATCAAATAGTAGATAATAAATTTAGAAATGATTTTGCTTTCAGTATCGCCTTACACATCTTAAATGGATTTATTCCTGATGAGACAAGTTATAGTATTCCAGGAAAATTACATTATGTTACAGATAAAAATAGTATAATTGAACTACAAGACAAATGGTGTTTATTTGAAATTAAAGACAAAGATTTGTTAAACGATTCCTCAATCGTCCGAACAACCGATACTGACGTCCATGTGATGAACAAATATAGTTTATTAAGGTGTTTAGCATGAATAAAGGTCATTTGTTTTTTGCACAAAATACGTCAAAAATTGATTATGTTACTCAAGCATATGTCGCAGCTTTAACAATTAAAATTTTTAATAGATATAACAAAACTTGTTTAATTACAAATGATCCTGTTCCTGTAAATTATCTTAAAGCTTTTGATCATATTGTTCCTATTCCTTGGGGCGATGATGCCAGTAAAAGCGATTGGAAAATAGAAAACAGATGGAAATTAATATACAGTTCTCCATTCGATTATAATTTAGTCTATGATACTGATGTGTTATTATTGTCATCTAATGATTATTGGTGGGATTATTTAACATCTAGGTCTTTATCTTTTACTACTACAGTATACGATTATCGACATAATATAATAAATGACAAAATTAACAGAAAACCTTTCATACATAATTATTTGCCAAATGTATATTTTGGAGTGCATTATTTTAAAAAGGATAAAAAATCCTACGAATTTTACAAATGGTTAGAAATTATAACAAGAAATTATATCAAATTTTATCAAGAACATATCCCTTATTATACACAAAAATTTGTTAGTATGGATGTATCTAGTGCTATAATTTGCAAATTATTAGATATCAATTTGCGGGCTTCGCCTTTGCACTTTACACATATGAAAACAGAATTACAATCTTGGGAAAGTGTTCCAAATCATTGGTATGAAGCTTGTCTAATAGAATTTACTGAAGACTTAGAATTAAGAATATCTAATTTTTTACAAAATGGTGTTTTTCATTATGTAGATGAAAGCTTTTTAACTAATGATATTATACATAAAATAGAGAAAAAATATGCAGACATGGTACATTTACTATGATTCTTTAGGAAAAATTTATTCTATTACGAATGAAAAAAAGATAGAGGGTAATTATATTGAATCTGTAGAAGAAAATGTACGAGATTTTATAACAGGAAAGAAAAAATTTGATAATTTTATAGTAAAATGTTCCAAAGAAAATGTTCAATATATACAAGAAAAAAGTTTTTTAGATAATTTAAAATTTTCTAATCTTGAAAAATTAAACATCAATATAGTTGAAAAGATCGATTTTAATGAATGTATAGTTAAATTGTATGAGCACATGCCTGACAACATTAACTTTTTAGTAGATTGTATGATAGTGGATAATAAAGATTCTTTAATGAAGCATATAGATAAAAATGTATTAATAAAGGTTATAAAAAATGACAAAGAAGATTAAATTTTCTGAACATGATGTAGTATATCTTAGTTATGATGAACCGAATGCGGATTTTAACTATGATAATTTACTTAAAAAGATTCCTTATGCTAAAAGAGTGCATGGAGTCCATGGTAGTGATGCTGCGCATAAGGCATGTGCTAAACTGGCAGAAACAAACAGAGTTATCATTATTGATGGCGATAATATTGTATACCCTGGTTTACTAACTCAAGAAGTTACGTTTGTAGATCAAGAAGTTGATAAAAATAGTGTAATTAGTTTTGGAGCAAGAAACGTAATTAATGGATTAATTTATGGCAATGGAGGAATAAAATGTTGGCCTACCGAATTAGTACTTAATATGAAAACACACGAAAACGCAGAATCAGATAATTCTAAAACACAAGTTGATTTTTGTTGGGATATTAATTATGTACAAATGGACAAATGTATGAGTGATGTATATAATAATGCCAGTCCTCAACAAGCTTGGAGAGCCGGTTTTCGTGAAGGTGTTAAGATGGGATTGTTAGAAGGTTCTAAAGCCAGTAAAGAAATATCGTTAATGAAACAAATACATTGGAAAAACTTACATAGATTATTTATATGGATGACTGTAGGATCAGATATAGAAAATGGTCTGTATGCAATTTTAGGAGCTAGACAAGGATGTTATATGACAAATTGTACAGATTGGGATTATGTTAATGTAAGAGATTTTTCTGTTTTAAATGAAATATTTAAACAAAAAGTAAACTTAGATAGTAATGAAGTAGAAAAAGATATTGAATTTTACGGTGACTTGCTTAAAGATAATATAGATATAATTTGTCCTAAAATTTTAGACAAAGAACAGAGTTATTTTTTCAAAACAGTATATATAAATCCGCCTAGGATGAAAAGTAAATTAATAGTTCAAGATGTTTGATATTGTATTCATTAGCTATGACGAAAGTAATGCGGATCATAATTATGAAAGATTAGTAAGGAGATTTCCGTATGTTAAAAGGGTTCATAAGGTAAAAGGTATTCACAACGCTCATATACAAGCAGCTAAAAAAACATTAACAGAAATGTTTTATGTAGTAGATGGAGATGCAGAAGTGTTAGATACTTTTAATTTTGATTATATTCCTAATGATAAAGACTATGTTTATGTTTGGCGAAGTCGCAATCCTGTTAACGATTTAGAATATGGATATGGTGGAGTTAAATTACTTCCAAGACTAAAAACTATTAATATGGATTTATCTAAACCTGATATGACAACCAGTATCAGTGACAAATTTAAACCTATTTTTGAAGTTAGTAATATTACTGCATTTAATACAGACGCATTTAGTACTTGGAGAAGTGCCTTTAGAGAGTGTTGTAAATTAGCAAGTAAAGTAATCGACAGACAAAAATCTGATGAAACCAATGAACGATTAAAAATTTGGTGTTCAAAAGGAGAAGAAAGGCCATTCGGTGAATATGCAATAAAAGGAGCAAAGGCTGGTGCAGTGTATGGATCAGAAAATACAGGAAATATTGAAGCATTAAAAATGATTAATGATTTTTTGTGGCTCAAAGAACAATTTGACAAGGAATACGATGGAAACAAATACAAGTAATATAAGCTGGCTACACGGTTTGGAAGACTATCTTGCATTTGCCGACGATGTCGAATCAAAAAAATATGTAGACTTTTTAATGCATATGATTTATGCAGATAATCCTATTATTAAATTTAATGATAATGCGGGTATAGTTGAGTTTATTGGTACGTTACGTAAGTATGCACACAATGAAATTTTGGACACTTTTCACAAATACTATAGGGAAGGTTATAGTCCTACATTACTACAAGATGCTTTTAGTAGAGGACAAGTACAAAGTAAAATTTGGCTAGTAACTGAACTAGCAAAAATTAGAAAAGATTTTAATATGGTCTTTTTTCTAGCAGGATGGTTTGGTCAGTTGAGATATTTTATGGATCATGCAGACATTAGTTATGGAAAAATACGTATATTTGATATTGATCCAACTGCATGTAAAGTGAGTGATCAAATTTTTAATATAGATAAAATTGAAAATTATCAAATTAAATCTGCAGAAGTTGATTTGAATGATATGAGTTGGCTTTATAGAACCGGTTGCGAATACAAACTTAAAAATTATACTAATGGAATGCTAGTTAATGAAAAAACTAATCCTGATTTGATTATTAATACAAGTGCTGAACATTTTCACGAAAGGTGGTACCATAAATTTGTTAATCGTCCTCTAGAAACCGATCCATTGTTTGTAATTCAATCAAACAATTTACATAAAGTAGAAGATCACATTAATTCTATTCACAGCATGGAAGAAATGAAGATAAAGTTTCCTATGACTAGACTTTTGTATGAGGGTGTGTTACAATTAACAGGCTATAAGCGATATATGCTTATTGGAAGACCATGACAAATTTAGATAATTTTGATCTTAGAACACTACAAGTTGAAGCTGCTAGGGCATTAGCAGTTTATGAAGCTACTAATAATTTTATTTATCAGTTCAATAAACAAGCTCATCATAATAGTCAAAATTGGTATAAGGCAGTGATATATTATTATGTAAAAGAATATGGAGATTTACCAAGTAAAATTGGACCTGCAAAAGATATAAAATTAATTATAGATTAAAGGTAATAAAACATAAATTTTATACCTAACCAGATATTAAGTTAAATATCCTATGCTTTATAATTACGATCAAATCAAAACAGTGCATTTAGAAATTACAGACAAGTGTAATGCTGCCTGTCCAATGTGTGCAAGAAATATAAATGGCGGCGAAGACAATCCTCAGCTTCCAAATGAAGAACTAAGTTTACAGGACTGCAAAAATATTTTTCATCCTAGTTTTATTAAACAACTTAACAGAATGTATATGTGCGGGAATTATGGTGACCCTATAGCTGCTAGAGATACTTTGGAGGTTTTTGATTATTTTAGACAACATAATAATAATATGAATTTAGCAATGCACACTAATGGTAGTGCTAAAAAACCAGATTGGTGGAGAAATTTAGCTAAAGTTTTAGGAAACAAAGGTTATGTTGTGTTCAGTATTGATGGGTTAGAAGATACTAATCATTTATATAGACAAAATACTGTATACTCTAAAATAATCGAAAATGCACAAGCATTTATAGATGCAGGTGGAAGGGCTCGCTGGGATTTTATAGTATTTGCCCATAATGAACACCAAGTAGAACAAGCGGAACTTCTAAGTAAAAAAATGGGGTTCGAAAGTTTTCAATACAAAAAAAGTGCAAGATTTTTTAGTAATGTAAGCGGTGTAACTAAAGAGATGCATCAAGCAGCAAATAGAAAAGGGTTGACTACATTATTACAACCTCCAACAAATCCAAAGTATAGAAATAGTGCTTTAGATGAAATGAGTAAAATATCTAGTGCAGATCCTTCTTCTGTTAAAATTTTACCATCTACTGCTAAAGACGCTATAAAGATTCAAACAAAACAATACTTTACTTTAGATCCTGTAAAAAAGAAACCTATGGAAAAATATTGGGATTCAGTAGATATAAAATGTAAAGTTGCAGAAGAAAAATCTGTTTATATCAGTGCAGAAGGAATAGTACAACCTTGTTGTTGGACAGCTGGACAGATGTATGTATGGTATTGGGAACCATTAGGAAGTCAAATTTGGAAAGCAATAGACAAAGTCGGCAAAGATTCAATAAACGCAAAAATTAATTCATTAGAAAATATAGTAAACGGTATATATTTTAAAGAAATTATTCCTGATAGTTGGACTCAATCTAGTTGTGCAGAAGGAAAATTAGCTATTTGTGCCAAAACTTGTGGTACCAAATACGATGCATTTAAACAACAATTTATATGATAGAAAATAAACTTCCTAGTAAAACTTTTTGTATTCTTCCATGGATACATCTTAGCACAAGACCTGACGGCCAAATGAGAGTATGTTGCACTGCTAATGCAAGTAGCGTAACAGCTTCTAATAAAAAATTGCATGGTGGTAATGTAGGAGTCTTAAAGGATGAAGAAGGAAAACCAAGTAATTTAAATGTAGCAGATTTTAAGTCTAGTTGGAATAGCACATATATGAAAAATGTTAGACAACAAATGCTTAAAGGAGAACAACCACCTAGTTGTCTTAAATGTTATAAAGAAGAATCCGCTGGTCACAGAAGTAAAAGGCAATGGGAAACAGAATATTGGTCTAAACGTGTAAATGTAGAAGATCTAGTTAATGATACAAATAATGATGGCAGTGTAGAACCTAAACTACATTATATCGATCTTAGATTTGGAACTAAATGTCAGTTAGCATGTATTATGTGTAGTCCTCATGATAGTTCAGGATGGATTAAAGATTGGCAAGCAGTTTATCCCACTTTAGAGAACGATAATGTAAAGCAAATATGGAACTGGAATAATAAAGGAAGTATTAACGGTAGCAGTTACAATTGGCATAAAAATAATCCTGTCTTTTGGCAACAATTTAATGAGCAAATACCTCATATGAAGCAATTATATTTTGCAGGAGGTGAGCCTTTAATAATAGATGAACATTATGACATCTTAGAAGAATGTATAAGGCAAGGATATGCTAAGGAAATGGAGATCAGATATAATACTAATGCAGTCGAGTGGCGTGAGGATTTATTTGATTTATGGAAACATTTTAAATTAGTAAGATGTCATTATAGTGTAGATGATATAATGCACAGAAACGAATATATAAGATATCCTAGTAAATGGAATAGAAATTTAGAAGTTTTTAGACAACTCGACGAAAAAACTTCAGATAATGTTGAAGTTACCATAGCATGTGCAGTGCAAGCCCTTAATATATATTATATTCCAGATTTTTTACAATGGAAATTGTCTCAAAATTTTAAAAAAATAAATATTTGGCCATTAGGTGCCGGCGGAATAAATTATCATTTTGTTTACTGGCCAGCTTTTTTAAACGTAAAAGTTCTACCAGATTGGTTTAAAGAAGAATGTCATAGAAAGTATGAAGATTTTATACCTTGGTTTGAAAGCAATTGGCAGTTGTGTATTTCAGAAAAAGACAGAAACAATGTCAGTAAGGAAACTTGGTTAAACAATGAGTATGGTATAAAACGTTTAAGAGGTATGATCAATTTTATGCGTAGTGAAAGCTGGAGTAATAGATTGCCTGAAATGAAAGAATATTTAGAAAAAATTGATCAACATAGACAAACAAGTTTTTACAAAACTTTTCCAGAAATGGCAAATATTTTTAACGGAATTTAATAATGTATATTTCAATTCACGGTGATCAAAAAAATTTAAATCCAATTAGACATGAAGTAGAAGAGTTAAAATCTCTTTGGAAAAACAATAATCAACAATATGAAGCATATATGCCAGATTTAACATCTGATACTGCTACTAATTTTATGCGTAAAATTTTTGAGCCTGCTGTATGTCATGATGTAATGTTCGACGCGAACGAATTATCTTGGTTATATTCATTTGCATTTACCGGCTGTCATAATGTACGTCATAATGCGAATGGAACTATTTTTATCAGCGGTAATTTAGATATAGCAGCTACCAAGTTTATAGATAAGTTAGAAAAAATAGTTCCTGGATGTAGTCAAAGTCCAGCGGTTGGCGGCAATTTTTTAATAACACCTAGTCAATATGGTTTACATAATGATAGCACTCGTAGATCTGATTGGGAAAACAGTTTAAGAAAAGTTTCTGAAGATAACGAAATGCGAAGATACACACCGTGGCGAAATGTGTTAATTCCAATGTGGATAGGAAATACTCCAGATACAGTTAGTCATGGTGTTTTTTTCCGTCAGCGACATTGCGATTTCGCCCATGTTTACAACCATGCTAGTAGTGCGCCACCGCCTGCTACTACTTATCCTATTTGTAGCGATCATTCTACAGTTCAATTTTATGATAATGATGGCAGTATTATTCCTAAAGAATTAAATTCTATTCCTTATGATGAAGCTCATCATAAAACTTATTTAAGTTATACTCCTAGAGCACGACTCACTGGCCTTATTCCAGAAATTACAGCCGAATGGATTCCAGGAGCTCCTTATGTATTTGATGCAGTGCAATTACATGCAACTAATAAAGGAACTATACCAGGTCAACAATGGAGTGTTAAGATGGGTTTACTATTAACATTTTTAAAGGAAATTAAATGAACACAACTACATTTTGTATGTACCCTTGGAACAGTATAGCTACTAATGCCTCCGGTGTATACAGAGTATGTTGCAATAGTACTCCAGGAAAAAATGTTATTTTAGACAATAATAATATACCACTTAAAATTTATAAGAATAAACCTAGCGAAGTTTGGAATAGTCCAACTTATAAAACAATTAGAAAACAAATGTTAAACGGTGAAAGACCCGAAATGTGTTCAAGATGTTTTAAGGAAGAAGATGCAGGTGTAGAATCTGCTAGAATTAGTTTTAATAAAAGATGGTTCAATCAAGAAAAAACATTTGAAATAGAATCTGATTTAGACATCGAATATGTAGATCTTAGATTAGGAAATTTATGTAATTTAAAATGTAGGATGTGTAATCCTTACGCTAGTAATCAATGGGTAGAGGAATGGAATACTGTAGTTAAAACAGCAGAGCTTGTGCCAAATCATCCTATAGACGAAAATGAACAAAGTAGATTAAAACAATTAGATTGGCCTACAGATAAAAAGACATGGGATAGTTTGTCTGAAATTTCGCATACAATTAAAGAAATATACTTAACTGGAGGAGAGCCTACATTGGCTATCGAACAATATAAGTTATTTGACATTCTTATTGAACAAGGATTAGCTAGAAACATTAAACTTAAATATAATACTAATCTTACAAACATTCCTAAGAAAATGATTGAATATTGGTCTAATTTTAAACAAGTACAGCTTAACGCAAGTATCGACGCTTTCGGGGACTTAAATAGATATATAAGATTTCCTACTGCCTGGTCCTCAGTAGAAAAAAATACAAATCAATTCTTAAATATGCCTAATGTTCTTGTTCAAATACATTGTACAGTGCAAGTAGATAATATATTACATTTACATGAATTGTTTACTTGGATTGAAAATATTTCTAATTTAAAACCTTACCTAAATATACTAAATCACCCTAGATCATTAAATATTCAAGTTCTGCCAAAAGAATTAAAGGAAATAGCTGCAAAAAGACTCGAACCTTTTCAAGACTGGCCTAAAGTAAAAGAAACTATCAAATATATGATGACAGAGGACAACAGCAAGTATTTAGATGAATTTTTTAAATATACAAAAAGTATTGATGATTTAAGAAATCAAAATATATTTAATTATGTTCCAGAACTGGAAAAATATAAAGGAGAATAAAATGGAATGGTCTGAAATGTTAACTCGTAGGTCAACAACTTTTGTATGGGATGATAAAGTTCCTCCTAAATATTTAATTGATGAAATACTAGATGAAGTACATACACATTGTCCTAGTAAACAAAGAAAAGTTCCTTTTCATATCGATGTTTTAGATAATTATGATCCAGACGTTAGACCTAATGCTTGTCTAATTTTATTAGAAAACAAGAATTTTATTATACAACAAGCAATTAGTTATGTTAAAAATTTAAAAAATAAAGGATCTGGTAAGTACTTAGATTATGAGTATGACAGTGCAAAGTGTATTAGAGACGTAGGTTATGTTGTAGACGGGTATATAAACGATCTACGCTATGATACTAATGATCAAATTATGAAAATAGGTAAAAAGTATTGGCCTAATGGTAAGATAAGTGTTAGACAATTTGCAGAATTAGATGCACATGATTATATTAAAGATTTAGTTAGTAATTACATTTTAAAACAAAAACACGCTCCTGTTAATCAAACTATAGTTACTCAAAAGTTAATAAATGATATAGATGTAGAAAATGACGCTATTGATCATTTCAAAATGTGTGCAGATACTTTGCTCGAAATCTTACAAAACGGTCCTCTTTTAGCAGATCCATTACCAGGAGTAAAACGAACTAGATTTAAAATTTTTGAAGGAACTGATCGTAAGGGTAACTATGATTACAATGACATTAGGAATCCGCAAGTTTTAGCTCCTTGGTTATTAGCATTTTCAATGAGAAGTTTAACTAGTAAACAAATTGGTCTTAGTAAAGATCTAAAAAATTCAGATTGGGCTAAACAATATATGCAAAATGAAATTGGTATAGCTAGTATGTTCGCTATGTTATCAGCTCATAGTAAAGGACTTGATACAGCTTTTTGTGGATGTATACAAGATCGTAACGGCATCTCTACCTCTTTAGGGCGTAATGTTAAAGATGAATTAGTTTTATTTCTTGGAATTGGATATAAAAAAGAAGGTGCTAAAAAATACTACAATCCTTTAATCCACGATTATATGGATATTCCTGATAAAGATTATGATACAAAACCTAAAAAAACTAGCTACATTAGATACCATTTAGGAAAATAATATGAAACATTTAGTATGCAGTAAAATATGGACAGATATAAATGTAAATATTCCTACTAAAGAAATAAAAAATTGTTGTAAAAGAGAACCATCTTTACATACATCAGATGATATTAAAAGACTAGGTCGAGATGTTTTTATCAAAAATGATTTTTTGATGAATGATAAAAAGTATTTTATTGAAAAAAATGATTTTCCAGATGCTTGTAGTCATTGTAAATATTCACATCCTTCCAGTATATGGCAAAATTGGAACGAATGGAAATATAGGGATTGGACAGAATCATCTTTAAATAGTCTATTAGATGCTGATCATACTAGAAATGTAGAAATAATGCTCAGTACTACATGTAATCAAACTTGTATCTATTGTAGAGAAGAAGTAAGTAGTGAATGGGCTAAATTAAAAGGTATAACTCCAATTATTGATGTAAGTTGGAAAGAAGCGATATTAAAATCTCTATATGATTATATAGAATGTAAATTAACATTCGATTTTACTCCTTTAAATTATAATTTTTTAGGCGGTGAGCCGTTTCTTGATTTAGAAATTTTTAAAATTTTAGATAATATAATATCTATACATGATAGAACATGGGGAGAAAATAGTTCACGTTTTGTTAATTTTAGATTTACAACTAATTTAAATATTAAGCGAAAAACTATTGAAAACTTTCTAGACGTAGTTAGAAAAAATTCTAAATACAACTTTAGTATCACTGCTAGTATTGATGCAGTCGGAACTAAAGGAGAAATAATTAGAGACGGTTTAAATTTTCAAAGATTCGAAGAAAATTTAAATCTAATAATGTCCGAGCCTAGTATATTTAGAGTAGATCTGCTACCTACTTTAAGTAATCTAAACGTTAAAGTATATCCTGAACTTTTGCAATGGATTATTAAAACAGCATCACAACATTATAATTTAAATGATTATGGAAAAAAATGGAAAGTAGGAGCTAACTTAGTAACTTGGCCATTTGAATTAATGCCTGCTCTGTGCCCTCCATCGTATTCTAAATATTTAGATGAAGCGGCTGATGTAATGAGAACATTACCAGATAGCTCATTTAGAGAAGAACAAGTGCAGTATTTAATTAGAGTAAAGGAGCACGTATTAGGTAAACAAAGATATAAAGAAAAAATTGATGATGCTATAAAATTTTTTCAAGATCAGGGAAATTTAAAAAACAAAGATTATTGGGAGCTTCTGCCCGAGTTAAACGAAATATTAAATTATGAAAATCTTAATATCAGGTAATCCTAATTATGGAATAGCTAGAGAATTACAAAAAATTTATCCAGATGCTACATTTGCAAGTAGAGTAAACGGTTTTGATCTAACCAGTCAAGATGGTCAAATAAAATTTGCAAATTTGTCAATAAACTTTGATGTTATAATAAATAATGTTGCTTTATGGAAATTTAATCAAACAGTGTTGTTAGATCAAATTTACAAAATTTTATACGAACATAAAAAAACTCCACATATTATATGTATTGGGTCTACTACTGATAGAATAAAAAAAGGTGGTGCTTGGCTGTATAATGCAGAGAAAAAGGCGTTAAGAGATTATTGTAATACTTTGGGAATAAATGGCGTATGGGATAAAGCACCAAAAATTACTCTTATAAGTTTCGGTAGTTTAAGTAATGTTCAAAGTAAACATCCAAATAGAAGCTGTTTAGATATTGAACAAGCAGCTAGATATATTCAATGGGTAATAAATCAACCAATTAACATTTGTATAAACGAGATTAGTATAGATCCATTACAAAAATTATGATAAGGATACTTATAGTAGGTGATAGTTTTGGAGAGATTAGTTCTTTTAATTCAATTCGATTTCCTGATGTAGGCCCAGGTTGGCCAGAATTATTAGCTCAACATACTAATTTTCAAGTTACTAATTTATGTCAAGGCGGTAGCAGTTTATACTTTTCTTATAAAAATTTTAAACTACATTACAAACAGCATGATAAAATAATTTTTTGCTTAACTAAACCAGGTAGAAGATATCTTCCAATACCTAATTATGATGATGCTTTTAGTCAACATCATCATAATGTAGAAAGTGTAAATCGACTTAAATTGCGTTTTCAATATGATCCTATTGCATCGAAATATGTTGAGGCATTAGAGGATTACTATACTTATTTACAAGACATAGAGTATGATAAGTATGCACAATATACTCTTGTCGATCATGTTCAAAGATTAAGACCAGATACTATTTTAATTCCTTGTTTTCAAGATAGTTTTCGTACAATATCTGGGCATCCTATGGAGCAAATTGGATTTAATGAACTAAAATATCTTTTTAATTGGAAAAATTTTGATCATAATATTTTTAATGATTTTTACAAGAAAGGATTAACGGAAGCTCGAAAGTGTCATATGTGCGAAGAAAATAATTTTATATTTTATCAAGATGTGTTAAGATGGCTAGATGGAGATCCTGTGTACATTAATGTTAACAAATTTGTTGCACCATCAAAACCTGTATCTCATTACTGGAGAAAAGATCAATGGTAAAATTAGGTATATTCGGAGACAGTTTTGGCGATGATACATCATTATGGGGTAATGAATGGAAAGATGTTGGTCCTTCTTGGATTGATTATTTAAGAAATACTGGAAAGTATGAAATAACTAATTTTTCTGAAGCCGGTACAAATACATATTTCAGTAAAAGATTGTTCGATCAACATTATCATAAATTTGACAAAATAGTCTGGATGGAAACTTTTCCTTATGGAAGAGTAGATACTAGAGGGTTAGGAAATTTTAAAAGTACTTCAATTTCTCAATTTTTCAATATACATTGTATACCTAAATACGAAAAAGAAATTACAAAATATAATTTTTTAGAAAGACGTATAATAAAAGCTGTTAAAAATTACTATATGTATGTCATCGATGAAGAATATGATACGGACTTGCATAATTTATGGTTAGAAGATGCCCAGATTAAGTTTCCTAGTATAATTATAATTCCATGTTTTATTAAAAATAAATTTAATGACGTACCATTAATTGAAGTTGTACGAAAAGAAGCTCGTTTTTGGAATTTAGAAGTGGAAATGCCGGCTGATGATGACTATTACGAAGCAAGAAAGTGTCATATGTGCGAAGAAAATAATTTAATTTTAGGAAAAAAAATGGAGAGATTCTTAGAAGGAGATAAAGTTCACTTTGAGATAGAAGATTTCGTCAACCCTACTAAAGATTTTAACCATTATTTCAGAAAACGAAAATAAAAAGTTCTTAAAATAATTAAAGGTGTAAAATTATTAAAAATGAAAACTATAGCTATTTTTGGTAATCATTATGGTGTACTTAATAAAGAGTTGAATTATGAAGATAATATAGGTTTATCGTGGGTAGAACATTTATCTAAAAAATATAATGTACATAATTTTTGTGAACCAAATGCAACTTTTAGGTATTGTTATAAATTATGGAGTAACACATATCACAATTTTGATAAAAGTATTTTTTTAATTCCAAGTCCCGGCGGCATAACTATAGATATACCTTCATTATCAAATTTAAATTTACGGCACAAACATTTTGCATCATTCGATGATACTGTAAATCTTAGATCTTATATAGATAATTTATTAAAAATAAAATATGATAATAATATAAGGTTTGATAGTTATAAACTTCAGGCAGTTGAAAATTATTTTATGTATATTATGAACAAAGAATTTGATTACAATACACAATATTTGTGCGTTGACAACATGAAACAATCTCACTATAATACAGTTGTGATTCCATGTTTTATTGATAGTGAACGTGAACCTAAGACTGCACCACTGTATGATATAAATTATAAAGAACTTAAGACTTTTTTTAATGAACCATTTATACACAGATATGAAGATAATCTAAAAGAACTTAATGCTTCAGATTACAGAAAATGTTTCATGACAAAGGAAAATAATTATTTATTTTATTTAGAGATAGAAAAATGGTTGGCGGGGAAACCAGTAGAAATTGACGTAAATATTTTTCTTGCACCTGCAAAAAATACATTCGATTGTTATTGGAAAAGTAATGATTAAATTAGGTATTTTTGGAGATAGTTTCGCAGATGGAGTTTGCATGTGGCAAGAGGACGGATTTCAAGATGTTGGTCCAAGTTGGATAGAACACCTAAACTTAACCGGAAATTATTATATAGAAAGTTGGGGTAAGGGGGGCAGTGATCTTTTTTATAGTAAAAAACTTTTTGATCAACATTATAAAAAATATGATAAAATAATATTCGTGGTTACCTTTGTACATGGAAGAACCTCTGTAGTATCGATGGAAGACGGTAGAGACCGTTTTATTAATCCTGCACTAGTAATAGAAAGGAAAAAACAAATACGTAAAAATCCAGATCAATATTCTGATTATGAAAAAAAACTTCTTGATGCTTCTGAGCAGTATTTTACTGTGATAGAAGATCGAGAATATTTAAATTTGGTGCATCCGTTAATGGTGCAAGACATAAAAAATAAACATCAAAACACAATATTACTACCGGTAGTGAGTAATAGTGTTCCAGGTTATAATTATTCTAATTTAGCTGATATATCTATGATGGAAAATAAATATTTTAATTTACAAAAACCCGCAACTAGACCTGATTGTTTTGATGCTAGAAAGTGTCATATGAGCGAAGAAAATAATTATATTTTAAGTCGAAAAATATTAGAAATGTTAGAAGGTGCTCCTGTGAAACTCGACATAAATGATTTTGTTCTACCTACAAAAGATTTTGCACACTATTTTAGAAAACACTATTGGCCATTTATATAATGACAGATTTAAAAACAAGTTCGTACGATTTTACCAAGATACCTTTTAAAGACTTAGTAAGAGTTGGACAGAGAACAATGCTGTATAAAGATCTTTTTACGGTTAGTTGGTTATTAGGAAGATACTGTAATTATCGCTGTAGTTATTGTTGGCCCTATGCTCGAAGCGATACTAAAGATCATAGACCTACTGAGCTCTGTTTAAAAACCATAGATGAAATAAAACGTCAAGCTAGAGAAAGAGGATTTAATAGTTTTCACTTTAGTCTTAGTGGCGGCGAACCTACTTTTCATCCAGGGTATATAGATATATTATCATATTTAAATAATGACGTAGAAAATACAAACTATACAAGTGTGCATATGACTACTAATATGAGTCGTCCTTTACAATGGTTTGAAAAAAAATATTGTCATGCTGTAAGCAATTTTCATCGTGCTAGTATTACAGCAAGTTTACACACAGAACATGTTAATACTAAAGAAAAGATGCAAGAATTTGCTGATAAACTAATTTTGTGTCAAGAACATGATGTTCAAGTAACTATTAATATGGTTATGGTTCCTGATTGGTTTGAAAGAGATTATAATAACGCACTATTCTTTCATGAACAAGGTATTAATGTGACTTTAAAACCGCAAAGCGATCCTACTGCTAGTTTTGTTGTTAAAGGGTATACTGACGAAATGTTAGAAAAACTCCATAATGGAATGCCTCAAAGAGCATTTACAGAAGTTAAAGCATCTAAAACTAAGAGAGTAAATAGACCCGAACCAAAATTTTATAAAACTCCTGACCCACTCTATAAAGAAGAAAATTCAAACGTTCCGCAACATTTTCAAGTAGAATTTGTAGATAAGAATAAAAAAGTTTGGTATATGGATCAAGCAGAAAGATTCAATGCATTTAATTTTAATAAGTTTGAAAATTGGGAATGTTCTAGCGGCTATAGAGGAATAATTATTAGAGAACCAGACGGGAGTATTAAACGAAGTTATAGTTGTCACGACGAGCCACTTGGTAATATTGAAACTGGGTTTAAGTTATATAATAGTCCAAAAGTATGCACAACATCGAGTTGTGTAAGTAGCGCCGATAGTAAAATACCAAAAAGATTTCCAGGTACTAAACTTCCGCTATTTCCTGGAGATTTAAGTTATGATAAAACGAATTCAGAGGACAAAGGGAATATTTTAGAAATAACTTCTGCGCAAGCTTTAGCGACCTCTTGATGTTCTTTTTGAGTACCGTTCGCACTACGTAATTCGATAAAATGAACCCAACTACGTAAGGTACCATTCATATATATTTTACTTTCTATCAGTCCTTCTGGTAGAACAGCACGAGCTTGCTCTTTAGCGATTCCGTTTTCAATAGCCCAATTATAGGCCATACGTGCTTCATTGATAACGTTGTTTTGATATTTGTCCCACTTTTTTTGCAAATCTTCGTCGTCTGTGACTATACTATTTTGTCGATTAGTTGTATCCTGTAGTCTGGCTTCTCGGAATACAAAGTTGAGATCTTTTGTAGGGTCTGCATATCGTTGACTAAACTCTTGGAAACTGAAACTTCTGTGACGAAGGATTTGCCTTGCAATATCTCGTGTCGTCGTAATTTCCATGCAAGCTGAAACCATCTCGAGCGGACTCCAGTGTTTGTGTCGTACGAGGTACCGGATGAGCTTGCTACTGGTGTCGTTATTGAACTGATTACTCGGGTTCGAGACTCTTGCACAGAAGGCAATGAGCTCCTGGGAATCTGTGATTCCCATGGAGGCAAACTCGCTAGTAGGTTGACTGTAGGATAAAAGTCTAACATGCATTTATTTAATCTTTCTTTGTTTTAAGAAATTATTAACTTGTTGTAGAATATCTTTTTTCAGTCTTTCTGTGTCTAATTTAAAATCAACATTATCAATCTCTTTTTCATAGGTTTGCAATACGACTTTGAGTTGTTTTTCAAATTCAATCCAATCTGCATCAGGATGTATTTGTGCTAATTTTATTTCTTTGACTTCTTTATTAGTAAATTCTACAGTTATAGTATCTAGATATCTAACAGGAATAACATTTAAATCAATTTCAGAAAACACTTCTGGCCAAAGATCTACAACATCTTTAGGAAATTTTTTTCTTAAGGTCACTCTGCTACTACTACCTTTTTCTTAGTTGGTACTAATTCTTCTGCTAATCTACGTAATTGTGCGGCTTCCTTACTAAGTCTATCTGCATCGCTGCGATATTTTTTAGCTAATGCTTCTGGACTAATATCTACGTTTTCATTTACTGACAAAGAGGAAGTTTTACCTAAATCATCACTAGTATTTTCCGGACTTATATCTTTAGCTGTAGCGATTTCTTTAATTTCTGTATTGTTTTTAGGATCTTTCATAGCAAGATCTTGCACAGAAATTCCTTGCTGTTCTGCAATTAGCTGATTTAATTCGCTCAACCTAATAGTCATTTTACTGTTAGGTATCATTTCTATTAAATCCGTGGGAACTTTTTGTAGTAACCCTTTAGCATGTAATGAAGGTAGCATAGTAGATCCGTCAGGAAACACTGCTCTAGCAAGCACTTCACTTAATTCATTACTGTTTTGTGCTGCATTGCTGTCTACTACAGAAATTAGAGCATCATGATAGCTTTCGTTTAACGATTCAGTGAGCACTATTAAAGCGTTAAAGGCATCTCCAGGAAGTGTTCTAAACACTACTATACATTTTTTTCCTGTTTTTTCAATTCTGCCAACGTGTTTAATATCCGGCATTTTAGGCTCCTTGATTTGATTGTTTAACCACAGTATTTAAAAAATTTGTAAGTTTATTGTATACTTGTCCTACTGCCATCATTTCGCTAGCCTTAAAAGCACCTCTGGAACTTGCAAGATCTATAATTGTTTTCATAGCATTTAAGTCATTAACATTTAGATCGTTACTTTCTTGAGCAGGTTGTGATGCATCTGGTTGAGGCGCAGACGCCATATCTTTGTTTTCTGTTACTGTTTCGGTCATAAAAACTCCTTGTTTAAGTTATATTAATTATCTTTTATAAGATATACGGACAGGCAATATTGAAGAAAGTAGCTTCTTTAGGGTTTTCAAAACCAATTTTTGTTACATAACAAATTGTATTAGTTTTATCCAAATCTAAATCACTGCCTATGTAATATCTTCCATTTAGATTATTATATATCCAATAATCTAATTGTTTAAGAAAATTTGGATTATATTTGGGTATTTTTACAAAAGTAAAGTGTAAAGCAGGAAAATCTACTTTCCTGATATCTAATACATTAAGTGCATTTATTTTATTATTTTTTAAACTCATAATATGCGTGAGTACCAAAAGGAGGAACAATACTATCGTTACCGTGAATAATAAACACAGTATCACAATAATCAGGATCCCCCCAACTATCCCAAGGATAACCGTCTGTAAACATTATTAATTTTTTGGGATTTATATCGTGTTCCTTCATATACTCCCAGTTGCACATAAAGTCAGTGCCTCCGCCTCCCATAAGTTCATAACCCATGATGTCATCGTTATAACCATCAAAGTCGGCTTCATTATACACTCGAGTATCGAAACACCATAATTTAATTTTGTAATCTTTATATTCTTCCATTATGCCTTTAATCTCACTGATAAAATCTTTACCCATTTCGTCAGTGATACTGCCTGACATATCGATAGAACAGCATATATCGATAGTTTCATCAAACTGTGTGCCAGGCAAAATTGCACTCATATGCCAAGCTTTACGACTAGGACGCATAAAGGTATAATCGTTTTTAATGACACTTTGAATTTGCTGACGTAAAATTTCACGCCAGTTCATTTTAGGTTCAGTAAGATCCTTAATCATACGCTGTATGCTTGCAGGAGTATTTCCTGCACCTGCTGCTTGTGCTGCTTGAATAGTTGCTTCTTTTATTTCATCACGAATTTGTTTTAATTCTTCTTTAGTGTAAACTGGTCTATTACCTTTACCTTCTTTCTCCCAATCAATATGCTCGTCTAGTAATTGACCTAAAGCTGCCAATTGCTCTTCGTCCATTTTTTCAAAGATTTCGTCATAAATTTGTTCGGTGCTTTTATTGTAATGATCTGTGTCATGGAATATTTTAATGTCAGGAGGAACCTCTCCAATACGATCTCGTATTAGTTGGCCGTTCACACTATAATCGGCAGCTGCATTCCAAATGAATCGATCACGGCCTTCCACTCTCATCATATGATCGAATACATTGTGTAAAATTTCATGTGCTACTACAAACTCGACTTGTTTATTTGTAAGTTTATCAAAAAAGTCTCTATTATAGTATAGACTACGTCCATCGGTAGCAGCAGTCATACACCAATCACTACCATCTACAATTTTAAGACGAGTAGCCATATTGCCAAAAAATGGATGACGAAGTAGTAGGCCTACTCTTGCTACAACAATTTTATCAACTACTGGATCTAAATAACTCATTTTGGCTCCATAATTAAAATTACTTTACATTATAACAGGGCCCGTAGGCCCTGTCAATCGAATTATAATCAATTTCGATCTGTAGCAGCAGCAATATATTTGCCATACTTTGAATGGAATTGATCAAAGCACTCAATTTCGTCCGGATCCAATGGAAGCTGATATTGTGTAAGTGCAAGTTTAGTGCCCATAACTACAAGTTCAGTTTCGAAATTGTTCATAATAAAGTTAAAGAAATTATTAACTTTATCATTCCATTTTTTATCATTCTTGTCACATGCATCTTTAAGTTCGTAGCACAAGCTAACGGTAAGTGAATACATGGCAGAAATTTCTTTAGAATCCATCTTAGTTACTTTACCACTAAGGATATCTTCTGGTTTAGGCATTTTACTGGCAATTTTTCTATGTGCCATAAACTTTACAGCAAGCCCTTCACCAATAGCACCTGATACTAGATCAGTGAGTGTGTTTTCATCTTCCTCTTCATCAAATAAGAGCTCAGATACGAAACTCCAACTACGGGGAGTAGCAAAAGCACGGCTGCCGCTTTTCGGATCAAAGTCATAAAGGTCTTTTTTACTAAAAGAAAGAAAACCAACCACATCTTTATGGATTCGATTTTCAGTAGCCCAACCAAAATAATCGTCCCAGTCTACTTTCATCTCTAAGTGTACGAAACGATTAGCTAATGGTGCCGGCATACGATAAGTAACACCCTTGTCGCTTTCACGGTTACCAGCAGCTACAATTAAAACATTGTCTGGTAAATGATAAGTGCCAACACGACGATTAAGTACTAACTGATATGCCGCAGCCTGAACAGCAGGAGCAGCAGAATTCATTTCATCCATAAACAGAATAATCTGTTTATATTTTTTCGACATTACGCCATCGGGCAATTCGATAGGTGGAGCCCATGCCATTTTACCATTATCGCTATCAAAATAAGGAATACCTTTAATATCAGTAGGTTCCCACAAACTTAGACGAATGTCTATAACATGAGCTTCTAACTCCTCGCCCATTTGTTTAACAATATCAGATTTGCCAATTCCTGGAGGACCCCATAGAAAGATAGGACGATTAGCTTTAAAAGCACGTTTAACTGCTTTCTTAGCAGCACGGGGACCGACTTGGCGACTAATTACATCACTCATGATTGCCTTTCGTTGTTAAAATGTAAAAAAGAATTTAGTGTGTGTTTTCATTACAGTGCTAATTATACTGAAGAATGCTTTTATTGTCAAATAGTATTCGTAATTAATCTTCAATTTGGTTATCTTTGATCTGTTTATTCATCGCTTTCATCAGTCCATATCTTCTAATGTCGTCCGAAAACATGTAAAGTTCGAAACTTTTCTTTTCAGAAAAAACAGTTATTGCTGAATTTGTAAGAAAATATGGACAGTCCATATGTCTATCAAAAAAAATAATAACTTGCGGACTCAAATCGATTGGATCAGTAAAAGGTATTGTATAATTTTTAAGTTGAAGTTCTGTTGTTAAAAAGTTAAAACCTTCTTCACTTAATCTTAGCCCGCCTTCTGTTTTAGATCTATGACTCTGCCACCATTTATGAAGATGCAATTTTACATTTGAATAATCTATACTTTTTTCTTGATATTTTAAAAAAATTTTAGTAAATGTTTCTCTACTAATCATTTAATTATTTCGCCAGAAGTCAATTTTACAACTTCAAAATCTTGTGTGTTAAACATTTGATTTAGTTTTTTTGCAAGATTATGTGCATGACCAGGATTGCTGAAACTTACTTTTTTGTATTTAGGACCAGGATAACTAGTTAAACTATTTGAACTCTTTAGATTAAAAGGTTCACCCTTATAGAATACAGCCCAGATTGCATCTGCTACTAGTACCTGTTCACTTTTATAATTTTTTTTATTGATATATTCAAGTAATATCTTAGGTTTGGGCCTACTCATATACGTCTCCAAAAGTACGTATATATTTATCAGAATTTTACTTGAATCCTCCACCATCCATTTGGATGTTTACACTCTGTCCTGTACTTTGTAAGAGTTTTTGTAATAATACATCATAATCTTCTAATAATTTAGAGTTGACTTCGGCCAAACAATAACTTAGCATTTTAGCACTTTTTATATCCAATTTTATTTCTTTCTGCTGTGATAGTTCAGCAGCTCGAACCTGTTGGATAAATTGTTGTATGGGAAAAGTATTAATTGGATTTGGCATTACTTAAGGCCTGTTTCATTTCTAATTCAGTTTTGAATGGTCCATTAAACTCATATCTTTCAACGGTAATTAATTTTGGACAAAAACTTTTTACCCATCCTTTATCAAATTTGATTGTATAATATCCTGCACAATACAAACTTTTGCTACTTTCTGATTTTGTAAATAATGGTAATTTTTTTTGCAAATTAAAAAGTGGGTTATAAGGATAAGAACTTGTTGGATAACCGTAAATTTCTCTATTATCTTTGTTACTAATAGTAGATTTAATTTTAGTTTCCCAAAAGTCTTTACCAAAAATTTTAGTAAGCTCGTCTTTCTTATTAAAATATTTTTCAGATCCTTTGGCACTTAACATAAATTTATTATTTTCTTTTTTATGAAGAGTTCCTATTCGTTCTCCATCTTCTTCTATAATCCAAAATTTACCATCTACGATTGGTTTTGCTTTAATATTCATATACTCCTCTGTACAATTTTTATACTTGTGGTTCCAAGTTTTTTTCTATTAACATTTTATTTTTGTATTTTGATTGAAATGGATCTGCATATTGCTGAATGTTATCCATAATTTTATTCATATCATAAAGTTGACAAAACTTCATTAGTCGTATACCGACTTGACTTAAGTTTTTAGGATTTGATATTTCATTTTGTATGGTATCGATAATAATTTGTTTTATATTATCGGGTTGATAACTTAAATCAATAAGACGCCTATTTCTTTCGTAATCATCTATTACACGATGTTCATTGCCTAGATGATCTACCCAACGTTGAAGCATGAGATTGTTCCACGCATAGCCTTTACTATTACGATCTTCAAATGCTTCGTTTAGTCCTACTTTATTTTTACTACCTTTAGTACGTACTCCTGGATACGCAGAAAATACATTGTCACTTGAATCGCCTCTTATACACTTTTCGAATAAAAGATATTCAGGATCAACTTGTTCAGGTTGATTAGTTTTTTTATTTAGAACATGTTTTCCTTTTTTATCAAAAATTCCTTCATGTGTAGTAAGAGTTTCTGATACACCGTTATATTGTTTTACATTCGTATTAATCAATTGATGAAAATCACTATCTGTACTGATAATAATGTGTTCGTCATTAGGATGATTTTGTATCCATCCTGCAATAAGATCATCTGCTTCCAATTGAGGATGATGAAGTACTGTGCAATTTGTTTTTTCTACTATAAATTCTTTAAATTTATCAAAAGTTTCCCAAAATAATTTATCTTCTTCTGCTTCTTTAACGGTCATAGCTGCTCTAGTTTCTGCACGGTTAGCTTTATACGGAGCATAGAAGTCCTTACGCCATGAGCGACCTTCGAGGCAGAATACAACATGACTACCATTAAAATCTTGCCAAGCTTTTTTTATACTGTTAAAAGTAATATGTAGAGCCATACCAAGTTTTGTATCAGCATCTCCACGAATAACGTGCCTTGCACGGAAAAACGTATTAGCAGTATCTACTAGAATATAAGTCATGAAACTTCTGAGCGACCTTTCTCAATCGGTATAACATTAATATATCCAGCACCTCTATTCATATCTTGGCCTTCTTCAGCCAAAATATTTCGTGCCAAATCTCGGAACCAACGATCAACAATTTCTTCATCTGGATCACCATCAAAACCATATCCAGCTTGTTTCAATTGTACAATAAAATACTCGTTCCAGTCAAGTTCAAAAAAGCCATTTCTAATATTTTCAGGATTTACTTTAGTATCTAGCACCGCGATCCAAGGTTCTTTATTTGCTGTAGCACGTTCTTTCGGAGTCATTTTAGCCAATTCTTCTTGACGTTTAGCTTCTTCTTCTTGACGTTTAGCTTCTTCTGCACGAGCAAGTGCTTCT
>Ga0129333_10000431_pt1 | contig 33857 bp, 8 predicted proteins | sample CPB6_08_DNA_FD_94474 | JGI IMG/M metagenome (GOLD analysis project Ga0129333, IMG submission 94474) | Freshwater to marine salinity gradient microbial communities from Chesapeake Bay, USA - CPBay_Sum_0.6_0.8_DNA | ecosystem: Environmental > Aquatic > Marine > Coastal | place: USA: Chesapeake Bay... | reverse complement strand
TAGTTATAAAATTCAAAGGCAGAGAAATTATTCGCCCAGAACTTTCAGAGCGGCTTGTTAACAGGATTGTTGAATCAACTTCAGAATTATCATTTGTAGAAAAGCCTGCAGTTTTAGAAGGAAAATCTATTACTTTCATGCTTGCACCTAAAAGTTGATAATAACCTATGGCAAATTTTTTAGACAATAAACAATTAAATATGAGTTGTACTATTGGAGCTATATATTTGCCTAGAACTGGGTCTATACAAGGTTTTCAATCACTTTCTAGAACAAGAAAAAATTCAGAAGGTACTTTATCACAATCATATATACATCAGGTAGAAAGTCTTGGGGATATATACACAAATAAGCTTGCTTCAATTTCAAAAGGCGCTGGCGGAATTATTCCAAAGCTTAATTTGAATATTGGTGCTCCAGCTTGTACTTTTGCCGAGGGTTCTATAGGCCCAGGATTAACACATCCTGTTTTGGACAAGTTAAAAGGTGCTATTAAATCAGATTTTTATCCAGGTATTAATTATAATGTACCGACTACAAATATAGGTCCAAGTCAAAGTTCTGAGTCTGATTCTGGAACGGTGCAAATACCACAATCTACAAATATAAGTGGTAATGGACCTTCTCCTACAATTTTTGCAACTAAAAAATATGCAAATTCTGATGAGGTTTATGAGACTTATAATATTTGGACACAAATACTTCCAGATAATACAAAGGAAACTCAAAAAAAATATATTATAAATCTCGGATGTACCAATTACGAACAGCTGGGTGGAGTTCATATGTCAACTCAAATCACTTCGGCTGATTCAGCTCAAATTACTGTTCATGCTCAACAAAGAAAAGTAATTTTAAAAAGAATATTTCCGATTGCTGATGATTTACTTTATAAATCTCCTCTACTTTCGTATCATAAAGGCAGAACGGATAAGAGATTAAATATAAAAGGTGGCAGAAATTGCGGATTTCATATGAAATTCAATGTGAGTTCAGTCAACTTATATAGCAACAATACTCAAAATGTTGCTTTAAATTCTGAGTTAATAATTAATTTTGGTAGAAATTCTAACGAAAAGAAAACTATTTCTCATTTCTCAATATTTATGAATGTAAACTCAACATTTTTGAAATATGAGAATCCTTTGACAGGTAATATTTCTCAAATTGAGTTGCAAGGCAAAAATTTATCTGTAGGCGAAAATGAAGTATTTGTTCATTTTGCTGGTCCTAATATGTATATTGGATTTAGTCAGAATATTGAGGAATGGAATGTAATCCAACCAATCAATTTGAAAAAACCAAATCAAATGCAAGATTATGGAACTTCATTTGAATGTCGCATATCCTCTAAAGCTGAAATTTATTTAATTTTATCGAATATACAATGTTCCTTCACTTATAGCCCCATTTGTTTTGATAATATCAACTGGGAAAATTTATTAGCAAATCCAGACGTTTCAAAATCACTTCAACCCTCAAACGATTCAAATGAAATTTTCAGGGGACAAAATTGCGTTAGAATATCTTTTGATGTCTCATCTTCTAATAATTCTGCATTAAGGTCTGCACAGCCAGACTTAATAAATGACTTGATGAGAAGTTCCTCTAGCCCGTCTATCTCTAAAGATAAGTTAATTAGTGATAACATAAAATATGATTTAACTAAAGATAATAATAGATTTAAACCAGCTGTTTATCTTGACTGGAGAGCTTATAATTCTGATTTTTTTGATATTAAATATTATCAAACATCTGTAGGTGATAGAATTAAAGGTTCAGACAATCCAAGAAAAATTTTCAATGGAAGACTTACTTATGATTCAGATATCACTGGTTCTGTTTTATTTTATTCTAGAAATAATTATGATATATATGAAGAAGTAAAAGAGCCTGGTCTTGTAGTTGACATTTGGAACGGATATAATAATGTTACAAATTATCTAATAAATGCTTCAGTAACCGAGACATTTATTAATAAAAATCAATCTTTTAGAAAAACAACTGCAACATTGACGTTTGCAAACATGACACATGATAATATCGGTAGACAAATATTAAATGCAATACAAGAAAATGTTTTGACATTTACTCTTAAGGCTGGTTATGGCTCAAACTTATCAACATATATTATTGGGGTATCCACTAAGGTCACTGTAACACGAGGTGAAAGCGGATATACAATTAAAGTAGAATGTGATGATTTAGGATACCATTTATTAGATAATATAAGATTCCCTGTAAATAATGATATTGTTCTGTCTTACAGACCATTTCAATATATTCTTGAGGATTGTTTCAATTTTGCAGATTTAGGTTTGTATTATTCGCCAAGGGCAAGAGTACAAGGGTACGATCCTTTGTACGATGATTACTTTAAAACACTTTCTGGTTCTGAAGAATACCAAAATGATTTACATTCAAATGCTATAACTGCAAAGAGAGAAAAGAAAATTCTTGAAAATATCAACAGTTTATTAAAAATCATGGTTGTTGCTGAAGCAAGGGGAACTAATATTGGCAGAGTTTTGCCAGTATTGTATTTTGATTATGAATCGTTGTTATATAGAATGACCACTCGCGGTGTAGAGGAATTAGAATATTTTTATTTTATTTCTGATAATAAAAATGGTCGACAGTTTTTGCCGATACAACTGGAAGATGAACAAAATATTCATGGATTGGGCTTTGGTGACTGGACAGAGACTACAGATGTGTCTAACTTACACTCTAAAGTTACTATGGTATATCAAGATTATCATCAACCAAGGGTAGAAGAGTCAAGTAATGAAGTGATTGATTCTGCTGTAAGTCTTACTGCTTTAAATAGATTAAAAAATCTTGTAAGTAGGTCAAATAATATACAACCATATCTTGGATATGTTGGTTTCAACAAAGAAGATTATTATTATGATATTAAAGAAGAAGGCTTGATTCAATCAGTAGCTCTTGGAAGAAGAATATTTAGGGCCAAAGAGACCATAGCAAGAAAAACATATCAAACTTTGACTTTGAATATATATGTCAATAAACCTTTGAGAACATATGGTCTATTCAAAGTTCAATCATTTGAGGGTGGAGTGGATGTTGAAAGTTATCAAGAATATATATTTGATAATGTAGTTTATAATTTCAATATCAAAACTAATCTAATAACTGCAGCAGTTACAGGCTCTTACAACCCAGACTTGCTATAAGGTAGAAAAATGCCAAGATTTAGAACATTTAGTGAGGCTGTTCAACAGCAAATTAAAGAAAATGTGCCAGAAATTAAATTTCCTCATGGTTCTTCACTTAACGCAGAAATAGGCAGAACGCCTTTGAGCCAAGATTATAATTTTGTTGATACCCAGGAAGTTTTTAGATGGGGTTATTCAGTTTGGGGATTTGATAATGTAACAACAGAATATTCAGAATCCAAAAGTACAAAATAAGGTTTTTTATGTAAAAAATGCAAAGAACAGACATTTACGGCTTTGGTTACTTAGAACCCGGCGATAGAACAAGAGAATTATTAGATTTAGACCAAAGAAGATTTTTAGCTATTGAAAGTAATCTCAAAGCTATCTACACTATATTTGGCAATGGCATAATTGTTCCTGAGCTTGCTGAGGGAGATACCAATGTTGCCGCCAAAGCTGTCTGGGTAATTCAAAGTGCATTTTCAGGAGCAGATGGTTTATATATACGAATTTCTTCTGGCAAAGGTCATATTGCTTGGAAATATGCCGAAACCACAAGTGCTACAGATTTATTACTTCCAGCTACGTTCAGTTATCCTGTTAAATATTGGATTTATGCTACTGCTGATGAAACGACAGCTGAACTTGGTACTGTAGATTTTATTGCTTCTTTGACTCAAATAAATGACCCTAATTATTATGTAGGAATTGGTGCTATACAATTTTCAACCGATGCCAATAGTTATGAAATATTGACTGATGGCAGAGTCGAAATTAATCTTTTTAAAGTCATCAGAAATGAAGTAAATAGGCATAAGCATATTGGAGGTTCTGAAAATCCATCTCCAATTGATTTGGGTGCTCATGTTCAAGGATTTTTGTCGGGTGATTTTATATCAGATTTAGACGCTTCAAAAATTAACAAAGGTATTCTACCTGCAGCTAGATTGCCTCAGATTGACCATGAAAATTTACTAAACAAAGGTACTTTACGCCATTCAGAGATAGATTCTTTGTTGGCTAATTTGCAAAATCCCCTAAATTCACAAAATAGATTATCAGATATTTTTGTTGCTAATATGTTGCAATTGACAATGGCGATGAAAAAGCAGGGAGTCTTGAATAATCTCGGAGATTTGGACCAAGTAGATAAAAATTTGATTAATGTAATCATGTATCAACCTGGAATAAATGCCGATGATAGCTTTGTAGCTTACAAACAAGATTACAATGACCCAAATAAAATTCCCAATCCTTATCCAAGCCTATTGACTGGAATTACTGCACCTTTTGTACCTGCGTCAGAAGAATTAGCAGTTATCGATAAAAATCTTAGAAAGATTATTGGAAGTGTTAGTGCGGGAGTTAGTTTCAACTCTTTCTTTTGGAAGTCTAAAAATGATTTTGACAGGGAATTTTTAGATAATGAAGACAATACTGATGACCCCGATGTCGTAGGTACTGCTTATTATTCGAGACAAATAGAAGTAATTGCTAAGCCAGACAATAAAGCTCAAATACAATTAAAAACTCCTTACAATTTTTTGAGCCTATCTAACGCTCAAGACATGCCAACAACTGGATTTGCACAAAACAATTTATGGAATTATGTAATCAAAATCAAAACTGATGGTGGAATCACCAACAGAATACAAGGCGAGTTTTGGTATTTTAAATATTTTGATGGGTCTAGAAACGAAAAAGATTTTACAAATTATGATAAACTTGCCATTTCATATAATTTTTCTTTAGTAACAACTGATTTAAAATTATTTTTAGTCTTGAATACAGGCAATGGGACAGAGCAAGATTTCAATGTAGATAAATACAACTCAGTTCCATTAGGCAAATTTTATAGAACAGATTATGTAACAATACACACCTCTACAGGTGCTCCAAATCAAACTGATACAAACATTAAAATAGTTAATATTGCGGATTTCTTTGGAGGCAGTGAATCAACACCTTTAAGAACAAAAGTTATTGGTTGGGGTTTTTATTGGGATGCTGACTCATCTTTAATATTCAATTTGGTACCTTTCAATAGCAATCAAAATAGATATTTTGCATTAACTAATGCAAATAGCGCCGATTATAATGAAAAATTTGTCAGAGGCGAATTTGCTAGAAATAATGGAATCAAAGAAGAAGGCATTCCAATTCAGACAGATAGCTGTGCTTATGTTTGGAACAATATTTATTACTACAAAGAGGGATGGTTGTTATTAAGATATTCAGCTAATAATAGCCCAAGATATTCTACTCTCACATTAAATTCAAGTCTTAATGGTTCAAACGCAACTATAGCTGCATATACTAGATTGTTATTGAATACAGCTAATGAAAAAAACAAGATAGCAACAGCTACCGCTCCTCAGTTTCTAGTTGGTGGAGACCAACAAGTAGATATAAGAACAACTCCTTCAAATAATGAAAATGTTATCGATATAATTTTTCAATTTAAAGCCTCAACCCCTGATAGAAAAATTTCACCATATTTATTTTCAGTCGGGTTGAATTTTTCATTCAATGGAGAAACAGCTTCGGCAGACTGGAATACTGGCTTCGAGTTTGGTAATAAGAGGACTTCTTCAACAGACATTGCATATACAGTAAGTGACCAAAGCAATAACTCAAATGACTTTATTTCAATAGCCAATACAACAGACCTTGGCAACTATAAATACCTGAGACATTTAGCGACACTAGAAGGCAAATATTTCAAATATACATCTTTTGAACAAGAAATTTATGATGGCATGGATTCTCCTCCATCTAGTGGCGGTTTGTTTACCACTCCGGTTCAAGCTTGGTATAACAAAAAAGTAGCTACTGGTATTGAAGCGCAAGTCTATGGCCTTAGAAAACCCAGAGATTTATTCAAACTTTCAAATGGCAATATAGTAATAGCTGACACCGGCAATGATAGGGTAGTAGAGGTAACAAGTGCGGGTTCTTTTGTAAAAGCAATTCAAGGCAATGTGAGAATTAAAAGGACTAATAAAGATTTTATTGCTCTTACTTCTTATTGGAATCCTCAAACTTCAATTTTATATGTATGTTTTAGTCAATATATTAGCATAAGTGGAGCTATTTGGGCAAATATGAGCATTGTATCAGGTAATTCTGCAGATACAATTTCATTCGATACAGTTGGAGTTACTAAGACAAGATTCAAAGAATTTACTTTCGCAGATGCCACAGGCAATGGTGCAGCCAACGGAGGGGATGATAATATGAAAAATCCCGATGGTACATTGCCTACGGCTTGGACAGGTTCTAAATCTGCGACGTTACAAGTTAAATTTAGTCTAGAATTATCAAATAAAATAAATTCTTGGGATAAAAATCAAATTTATGTCAAAATAGGTGCAAATGTTATCACTTTTGATGGCAACGATGGTATAGTCGAGCCTGTAACATCTATTAATGTACCTACAGGAACTTCTTTACCAACTTATTTATCCACTCCGAGAGTTTTATATAAATATTCTCAGACACCTTTAAAATTTACAGCTTACAGAGGTCTTATAACAACGCCAACAATAGAAGTCCCAGGAGATTTTGACAGGGATAATCAAGTAACAACTGCATTGAAGGGATTGGATGGAGTTACAGGAATTGTAACTGTTAAAGTTTATGTTGGCGAAGTTAGAATGGATAATTTATATTCTCCGTTGTCAATTCAAGTATTAGAAGATAATACATGGCTTGTTGCATCAGTTGGACAATATTCAGTAAATCGTTATATTTTCAATGAAGCTGATGAGGATGCTAATATAAGTAGATACAGGGTTCCACATACGAATTTCAGATATCTTGAAGGCAAAGGTGGCAGCGCTTATTTGATGGAAGGACAATCTAATACCGATGCAGATAGAAGACTTTTGATTGGAACGCCATCCCAGCCCAACGGTACTGATGGAAAACTATTTATTATGTCTTATATTACTAGCAAATATGAAATTACAAATATAATTACTACTAGCGGAATCAATATCATAAAAGCTCTTCCAGATAAAACAAATGCTTTAGAATATTGGGCTGCAGCAGATGACTTGATTACAAATGGACAAAGAAGCGGCCTTTATAAATTTGATTCTGCAGGTAATGTAATTTATCAGTGGAGCAAAATGCAACATCCTGTAGGAATGACTTTTGCTGAGAATGATGATATTTTGATATCTGAGTAAAATTATGAATATTCTAGAATTCACAAAAATTGATAATGAAAATAAATTTGAAATAGCAATTGATGGTAGTAAGTTTTCATTCAAGATTATTTCAGCACCCCAATCTGCATTTATTGGGGAAATTGAAAATATTTTTATATACGACCTAAATGATGACGCAAAATGTACCATTGAAACTTTAGAATCAAAAATAATTTTGACATTCTATATGGATGTAAGTCAGCAGATATTTGACTTTGAAATATCTGGCAGCAAATCAACTAAATTTAATAATAATTTATTAAATTTATCCAATAATGATAAACAATTACAAATTGAATCTAATAATTGTTCCTTTATTAATTTCCAAAACAATCTTTTAAGAGTACAAGTTTTTTCTAATGAAGCAACTTTAACTTTTCAAAAACCTGATTCTCAATTCAAATCATTATTAGCAATCTCTGACGAAAATGTTGTTCCTGGCGATACAGAAGAAGTTATTGTACCTGGAGATAGTTTTACCTCATTTACAGACGATGGTGTAAGTTTTAAGGTTCCAACATTTCAAAGAGGTCCAGAATTTTCTTTAGGCGTTTTTGATTTAGATGGTGAACCTACGGGAGGCAAAAGAGCCAGACCCGTTCGTCTCGGAGTTCCAGTTATATCTATGGTACCAGCTTATTCTGATAATTTGGGAGAAGCTGATAAATTTTATTATGAAAAGGGCGTGGGTCCACAATCTAGAGAAGTATTTTTCAGAGTCGTTTGCAACACAGAAATATCAAGCCAAACTGTGAAACTTCTTGTTTATATGCCAAATGGACTTGATACTATTTCTCCTCCCGATGCAATACCTTTGACTAAAATTTCAACTCAGGGTAATAACTCAGTATATCAAGGAAAGTATACTTTCTTTGAAGAAGATAATGTTTATTCTTCTGACGGTTTTGTTTATTTTTCTATTTATATGGACATTGTACAGGAAGCAAATTTACCAATAGAAGCAACAGATGCTGATTATGTAAAACCTGACAATAGGCAAGCTTTGAGAGATTTATATTGATTTTTAAAAGGTAGAACCAACTGTATAAAGAACATATTAATAAGAAATAAATAATTTGTTTGGTTTTTACTTATGCCCAATAATATCGATATCAAAATTATTTTACCACCCAATTTAAAAAGTCTTTATTTATCAGACCCCGAAGTTCTAAAAGCAGACCAGAATACTGATTATGGTTTAAGCGATAAAGGCATTATTAATACTACTGATAATTTTTTTGTAGGAAGAGTTAGTTTAGATCCAGCCACAACAAAAAACAAATCTAGATTGGTATTTGGTATTAGACTCAAAAGAAGAGATATATTAACTGACAACAATACAGAACAATATGTCGATTTGAAAACTATAAGAAGCTTGACACTTTCTAATAGTCCTGATTTTTCGGGCGATTCAAATTCTACAATTGAAATTAAAAACTGGCCATTTGATATTACTGACGCAGACCCTACTCATAAAGTAACTGGTAGTTTTAAAAATTATGTTTATAATTTAAATCCCTTGTCATTCTATGATTCATCTATCAAATTTGATTCTGGAGCAGGTTATGGTAGAAGCGTAGAAAACAATGGTGATGATTTATTCATAATTAATAACTGGCCTTTGTCCGGGAATGGTGGCATATCAACAATTTTCATTAAAATTGTTGCTAGGTCAATTATTGACACTACGGATATTGTTTATCCTGGCAATGCTACAATTTTTGACCAAATCTCTTGGCAATCTGACCCAGGCATAAGACCAGGTTTACCAGTACCTGTTTTGACATATGCTACAGAAAATCACATCTTGCCCCCGGCAAAAATTTACACTGGCAATAAAACATTATTCAGATTTTCTTCAGCAAACGAACAATCAACATCTATCCCTGGACAAATAAATAAAGACGGCTTAAGTGATGATTCTGATATTTTTGGTTCAGGTATAGCCAGATATATCGGTGATATATATGAAGTTAGAGGTTTGTCAACATCATTTACTGATTATGGAATGTTTACATGGTTGTCTTCAACTTCAAATATTTATAGAACTATCGCACCCGAAATACCACACACTTCTACTTCTGTTGTAAAGTATAATTTTGATGGAAATTCATATTCTAATCCCTCAACCGTGCAATCGAACACATCTGTTACTGGAACACTATCAACATCATTTCGTGGAGTTAATTTTCTACTAAATACATCTTTCACAAATGAATTTGCTTACAAGCCTGACATATATGCACAAGCTAATTTCAAGGTAGAAGTTGACCCAAGAAAACCATTTGATTATAAATTAGTTTTCAAATTTAATAAATCAGGATTATCAGCACCGCAGAGTGCATCCAATCAAGAAATTGGCGTTGAGTTGCAATTAACTAATTTTTTGAATACAGCAAAAACATTAGTTATCAATAATCCTTCTACTTCAAGTATCATTCAAACTACAACTATTGCTGATTTAGTTGGCAAGGAGCTTTTAGAAGGTGGCCAATTAGAAATTTACTTAAGTAATTTGAAAGTGAACAATGCTGATAATAAAGCATTATTCAAAGCTTATTTCACTCCAAATAATAGGAAAGAACATTCTTATCTTTTAGCAAATTCAACGATTTCTAATTTTTCAACACTTGGATGGCAAACCACAAGCGTTTCAGCAAACTTGACGATTGTTCAAAATGTAAATAATTTGTCATACACATTAAATGAATTTGTAAGTGGTGCAGGTAGATTACTTCTTGATGTAGATTTAGGCGATTGCAAATACGATGATAACCAATTAGATTTAAATAAAGTTATTTATGCTACCAACTGGTATGAGTCACTTTCAAAATCCTGGAATTTGGTAAGACAAAATCATTCACCTGCTAGAGTTTCCACATTTGAGCCAATATCACCAACAAATTTTTTGATTACGGCTCAAAAGCCATTCAAATTAGCTAGCGGACAAAACCATAGAATATGTGTCAGTATTATAGATGAAGATAGTAGTTATGATACTAATTTGAGAGAACAACATTGGAATGATTGGTTATCCAAAAATCCACCCCCAAACTTTTTTGTTCTTTTTAGGCCATCACCTGGGGGTGTAAATTTTCCCACTGGTTTCTTGAATCATCCTCAAGTAAAATTTTACGAAGTTACAAGAGAAGACTCAAGCCCTCCAGGACAGCCTACAGATTATTATGAGCTTATTAAAGACATCATTACTGAAGATACTGGAATAATTCAAGTCGCCGTAGACAATTCTGGTTCTATGGTTAGATCAGATGTCGAAAGAGATTTAAATTCTTTTAAAAACAAAATCGAATCTTTAAATATCAATTATTTAGAACAAAGTATGGGCGGTGGGGAACAGTGGATTTACTGGCATTTGGACCCAGCAGTTTTCCCACCTGCTCTAGAGGAGATGCCTGGAAGGTCATATTCAGAAATACAAGCTTTATCCCCAATATTTTCGGATAGAGCAAAAATAAATTTCAGTGTTTCACATCTTTCCGGAGATTTTTATGTAGCTTTATATCAAAAGCCCATTACGGTTGTAAATACTTCTATAGCATCGTATTTAGATGAGTATAATACTTTATCTTCTAACACTATAGACCAACCAGCATTGATGTTGAAGTTTAGTGAAAGTGATATAAAATTATTCCAAAAAGTAACACCTACAAATGAGCTGGTTGTTTCTGATGTAGCACCATATAACCTGAAAGCTAATACTTTTGCGCAAAAAGATTTGGTTATTGGTCTTGCAAAAACAATCGGTGTTGCAACGGGTTTCAATTTTTCTTATGATAATCAGTATGATAATATTTTGGGAGTTGGTGTAGGTTCCTACATCATCAAAATAACATTTGAAAATTATTTATACATTGATTCTAATGACCCTGACATTCTTTTGGCGGGAGTAAAATTAAATACTTTACCAGTGCAAACTTTGACTTATGGGGCTTTGAACCAAAAATATCGAAACCAAATGTCTGCCTCAGCAATCACCGCTTTTAATAATACTTATAAAATATATAGTAGCGGTGCAACTGAAAAGTTTACTTTATTGGGTTTAGCCGTAACAGTAAATAAAAGTGGAGTAGAATTATATTTTTCTAGCGACATTGGCCAGAGCACAAATGTAAAATATTCTCCATATATAATACAGTATATAACAGCACAGGAAGAGGCGAAGTTAATTCAAGACTATACAATAGATGTGTATCGTAATGTAATTCCAGGTTCTGGATTGCTCAAAAATTTAACTTTTGATTTTGTTAAATATACGAATACTTTTTCATTCGTTCAAAAGTCTACATCTGTAACACCAACATATATAACTCAAATACCTTTCGATTATTATTACAATCCTAATACTTTAAATGACGACCCTAATGCTTTAAATCTTCTCTATAAACAAGATGCTCCGAATGAATTTTTAGGTATATATTCTTCATTAGGCACTGATTTTTTGTATTTAAAATTCGGTTCTGAATTGAGCTATAAGTATATAGCTAATCAATCTTCAGGTAAAGTTTATGTAAGAAATCTAGTGAGCGCTTTTGAAAATTATGAAATTATTGTAAGCAACGGACCATTAACTGATGAGAATTTAAACATTTCAATTTTAAGAAATCAAAGTCAAATAGCTAATTTTTCTACTGCTTTGAGATTGCCTGGGCCTAGCAACGGCTTGGGCTGGAATTTTGCTTTAGGCGTGAGAAGTATTTTTTCAAATCAAAAGGATAACGAAAGTTCAAGCCCAAGCCCAACTATTTACAACCCTCTTTTAATTACTTGTAAATATGCTTCAATCAATCATATTTCTGGATATGTTACTAGCAATAATACTCAAGGACAAATTTTAAATGCGCCTGATACAATTGATGGTAATATATTAAGTGTTGGAAATTTAATTTTAGTAAAAAATCAATTAGATGAAAATCAAAATGGAATATATAAAGTTTCATCTGAAAATTTATCAGGAAATAGTCAACTTAAAACAGCATCAGATTTTAGTGTTTTAAATCGTGGTGGTATTATAAGTATACAGCAGGGAACATACACAGGAAAAACTTTCTTCTTGTACGCTGAAGGGAATCAAACAACATTTGGAGATGTTGATATAACTTGGGTTGATAAAACAAATGTCCAAAATTTTCAAGATGTAAAAGTTGCATCATTGACAAATTTCCCTGTTACTACTATTGCTGGAGTTGGCACCGGCCTTTCAACTCCAGCAACTATAGATAATTATACTTTACAAGTGAACGATAGAGTTTTAATAAAAGAACAAATTGATACAAAATTAAATGGCATATATAAAGTAGAATATATAAATCCACCTGATGCCACCAAATTGAATTTGATTTCTCAATGGCGCACGAGAAATGGCACTAGTTTTTCCAATATAAATTATGGAGAATATACCATTACTAATTTTAGTGCAGTTGCGGTAAGATCGGGCGTCAACAACTCAAAAAGTCTATGGGCTTCGTATAAACTCGCTGGCACTACTTCAGTTCATTTTTGGAATTTGACTTCTGATTACTCAGTAATTAATGTGGTTGCTGCAGGAAGAAATTTTGCACCTCAATTAGATAATTTTAATAAATATTACATTGATATACCAGTCGGCAATACTACCGTTAAAAGATATTTAAATATAAATGATAGATTTTTATCTTTAAATAATACTGGTTCAGTAAGAAACCCCTTTTATATTTGGAACGGTTTTAGCTTTGTTGATGAGCAGGATACAGATATAAAACCAACTGTAGTGGTAGAGGGAATTACTCTTAGAAAGTTTATAGTTGGTAAATCACTTAATGGAAATAGGGTAGCATCATGGAGAAATAATATAAATTTTCCATTAGAGGATTATATTATATATTCTTTAGATGATGAACTAGATAAAAATTCTTTCTCCTCATATGAAGAAGTCGGTGTATATAATTGGACAGATTTTGCTATATTTACTACACCTAAATTAGTAAATGTTTCAACAACTCTTACGGACCTCTTTGTCACCGCTGAACAACTTAATTTGAGATTATCTTCTGGCACTGAGGTTCCAATTAATTCGTTTAGTGCGAATCCATCATCATTTGCTGGTTCAACTGTTTTAATTCGAAATCAATCAATTATAGAAAATGGAATATATAAATTAGGAAATTATACTTCAGGATTAAAAATTACACTTACTAATGTAGAACAGCCTACAAATCAATCTAGTGTTATAAATACTAGAATCAATCAAACTATTTTATATTCATCACAATCAAATTTTAGCAGGCAAAATGCTTATATTACATATGGGTGGCCAAGACCAAATACTAATGCTCAACCCACAAGAGCTGTTGCCGATGTGTATGTAACTCCTTTTGAACCAAATTATAAAAATAACTCTTTCCCATCATATCATACAATGGCATTGCCAGTAGATGCAAATCCAAGCAGAATCTGGTATAAAGAAGATATTTTGTATATAACTGCAACCTCTTCAGTAGTTTTATATAATGACCTTCAATATGCGGTAAAAGGTGCCCAGGGAGATGGTATTTATACTTTAAAGATACAAAACATCAATAATGTTCAAGGTTTCACTTTGCAACCATTTAATCTCGGACAGCCACTTAAAAGTATTTTATTTGGTACAGTCAATAGAACCAATATGTGGGAGGGCGGAAATCAAGCTCAGTGGGCCGTAGTAAATACATATTTTGGATATATGACGTCCACCGCCGCCAATCAAACATGGGGACCAGGAAAATTATTTTTCGAAAAAAGATTGCAATGGAATGCAGAAATAGACAACAGGGCTCAGAGCAGTAATGAGTTAAATAATTCTAGTCAATTTATTGTTATAACAAATAATATAAATTTATCAACAGTAAGTGCTCAAACGGTATTCAATAACAATTTAGGGACCCAAATTAATTTAGCATCTTTGCCATATCAATTTGGTGGATTGGCTCTCACCAATCAAAGTAATTCTGATGAAAATGGTTTCTATGTATATTCGAATTTACAATATTTCTTTAAACTTGAAGCAGAACCTGTTTGGAATGCAAATAAATCACCTTTAGCAAAATGTAATGAACCAAATAATGTTGGCTATTTAGACCCTTCAGGCACAGAGTTTTTATATGTCAAAACACCATCAGGTTATTATGACTGGAGCTCAACATCTGCCGGAAGCATAAATTTATATACATATAAAGTAGACCATTTTTCGAACTCTAACAATATCAATATCAATGGAACCAGTGCTTTGATCGATGGAATCGATATGCAAAATGACGATATAGTATTTTTGCGAGCTCAGACTAATAATAGTGAAAATAATAAGTTCTATCGAGTTTCTGAAAGTGCTTCTCCTTTATTGTTAAGAGCAAGTGATTTTCCTCTTGGGACAACAATGCAACCTTCTGTTGTAAAGTCCACAAACGGAGTAACAAATTCAAACAAATTTTGGGAGCTTTATTTCAAACCAGGTTTTGTGGTGGGCAATGACTCAAATATATGGATTGCAACCTCTTCCAGACATGTGTATACTGCGGCAAAAATTGGTGTACCCAACGACATTGGAGATGTAAACTCATATAGTGTTCCGCCTACTTTAGACGGAGTATCATTATCTAACAATGACAGAATTCTTTTATTAAATCAAAATAATTTAAAATCTAATGGTATATATCAAAAGAAGGATTTCAGAACAGTTAACTTAACCCCATCATTAATTGTAGCACCTGAAACTAAAGTAAGATTTGATACTAGGGCTTTTGTGACAAATGGCCAAAGGAATAGCAATACTTATTGGGGTATAGCTTTTGAAACTCTGACTGGTTTTAATTATGGAACTGACGATATATTTTGGATAAAACAGCCAAAGTCTGACCTTTCGCTTGCTCAGTGTACAGTGGCGACTGTTGCTAATGTCAACCTGAATCAAGCTCCAAATTTAATCGATGGGGTATCCCTTGAGGTTGGTTTTAGAATTTTGGTGAAAGACCAAACCAATAAATCCCTAAATGGTATTTACAGAGTAGTAACTGTTGGCACTGGTTCTAATGGTACATGGGAGAGAACTTCAGATTTGAATACAAATGCTTCTTTGATACCTCATTTAACTGTAAATATATTGAGGGGTACTACAAATGCCAATAAAAATTATATTTTGTATCTTGGTAATCCAAGTAATGGAACATATACTATAAATTCAACAAGTCAAGATTGGATTTATATATTTACGTCTTCATCAATAACTGCATCAACAAGCTTTACGCCTACATATGAATCAAGAATAATTTTGGGCCCAATTTCTGTAGCTGGCCTGCCTCCAAGAGAGCTTTTGGGACAAACAGACTTAAATAACCAAAGACACTTTATGAAAGCAATAGGTTACTCTGCATATCATAAACCTTTCTTGGGCCAAGCTCTGATTGCCGGAAACACCGATTTTTGGAATTTTGATTATTCTACAAAATCAGTTAATTTAAATCATATTTATTTTGCTCAACAATTTACTGTAAGGTCACGTTCATTAGAGACAAGTTGTTTTCCTCAATTACTTGAATTAAAATTTGAAGATAATAGATATATTAATAATCCTAATGATAATTTGCCCAATCCATCTGTCAATTTTTATCATTTTACAAATCCTGTCGACCCATATGCTTCCACAGAAGATCCAGATAAACTAAGTTATATAGGGACATCATTGCTCAATTTCTGGATAGAAGGAAATATATCAGAAACAGTTAAAACTGGTTTAAATTCACCAAACAATACTCTTATTCAATTTGATTTAAAAACATATTTGAAAAATAAAAATTCAACTTTAGAACTTGTAAATGGACAAAGATACTGGCTAGTTATTAAAGTTCCTAAAGGCATGAATTTAGGTAGGGCTAGAGGATTTGAAGTTGCTTCAAGAATTTTGAAGAAAGATTATCAAGGTACAACATTCATAGAAGGTATTGGTTCAGGAAACAATGAAGGCTGGCAGATAGTTCCATATACTTGGTTTAAGCTTTTTCAGGGATACAGAGAAAGATACGATAACGTATACCCACAAGCTGGACTTCAGATGAGAGTGGGAGGAGAATCTCACGCATTGATTTCAACAGAGTATTCTGGATTAAGTAGAATGTTAGAAGTTGATGTGGATGCTCCAAATTCTCCTGCAGACTTTTCAATTTTGAATTTTACAAATGCTGCAGATGATACTAATAGACCCGTCATTACTGAGATTTTGCAACCAAGTGTTAGAACGGCTTTAATTAAAATCAAAGCAAATGATTCACAATCTGGCAATTGGGTATTCAGAATTGGGAAAGAAACCGACTTTGGAAATGTTGAGTATACTGATTGGCTAGATTGGGATACATACAGGAGAAGAAATTCACAAAACCAACCAATACAAAATGAAATTTCTTACTCTATATTCCTATATGGCTCTACATGGCTTAAGCCAGACGGTTCAGGTTTAGACCCATATACTAATTCATCTACATATACTGCACAAAATATGGGCACTGATGGTCCAAGAAAAATTTGGGTGGATGTAATGGATAAGGTTGGAAATAAATCTCAATCATATCCAGTGACATTAAATGGCCAATTGATTGCGCTCGTTGATACAGTTCCGCCAGATGCTGATATTTCATTAATTGCTCCAGATAATGTAGTTGTTGATTATACTAACACTGATGAAATTATTGTGAAAGTGATTTCCAATGATACGATTTCATCAGTTAAAGATATGAGATTTAGAATTATTGATGGAGCTGGAACAGTAGCAGGTTGGTCAGAATGGTATCATTATTCTGAAATTACAAGAAGAAAAATTGAATCTAATATAATAGCACTTGCTACTCCTTCGCCTGTAGTTGAAGATTCTAAACCGGGTGGGACACCTATAATAGGAGGTATTGGAACTACGAATATTGGAGGAATTGGTACATCTAATACAGGAACTGCAACAAGCCCATCTGTTTCAACTTCCACAGAGCAAATTACATGGTTTATCCCACCACAGTCGCCTATTTCGGGACTAAAGAGAATTGAAGTTCAGGTCAGAGACTATGGCAATAATAGTCTTCAGCCAATGAGCATGTGGAGTACTTTATATAAAGATTCATATTTAAGTAGAAATAGCTTTGTAACACTTGGCAGCAATCCTATGGCTTTTGCAAATGGTGTTTTACAATTCCCCCGTAATGTTTTTGTCAATTGTTCTGTCGTATGGCAGTCCAGCTATGAATCATCAGCATGTGTTTATTTCGGCGCCGTCAAATATGATAATTTCTATAAAAATCAATCACAAGATGAAATAACATTTAGTAATATTGTATGGAATGTTGAAAATGAAAAAGCATATGAATTAATTTCAACTGCTACTGGATATTATAAGAGAAAAATTATTCTAAATGATTCTATTGATACTATTACTTTGAGTATTAATGGAGTATCAGTTCCAAAATTTATATCAGTAGCTCAAACACCGGGAACTAGTTATAGAGTAGATAGCTCTTTTGGATATTTAATTATCAAAAATATAGAAAATATTCCTTCATTCAATACGCCGGTGTTCACTTGCGCTATCAACAGGTCAGAAGCACAAATTTATAAATGGGATTATAATTCTATTCAAAGAATAGCCAATTTCGGATATGCTGGTGAAAGAATTATACTTTGTATGCTGGCACTTAATAAAGAAATTATTTTTGGAACTGGCACTGGCAATCTTTGGGCTTTTGATGGTATTAATTTCCGCGGTCCTTTGTTTACTACCACTGATTTGGATGGTAATAAGTTACCAATAACTTGCGTTACATTGCATGAATTTATGCACGAAGCAAATCCATTTATTTATATTGGTACAGGTAAAAAATCTTTTATTTTCAGAAGTTTGTATTCTGATACTAATCAAGTGATTTCAAACACAGCGTCTTGGGAAAGATGTAAAGGTGAATCTTTCTATAATAAAGATTACACTTTGACTTCATTTACTTCTGCTTATAATGCTCTGTTCATTACATCTAGAAATGGAAAAGTATTCAAATATGTAAGAAAATTAATTAGAACAAATTCTACTAATGAAGGTCAAATTGCTATTGAATTGAACCTTAAGAGAAGCGAAGCTGATCCTTTTGAATCAAAAGTTTTGCCTATAAGAAATTCAGTTGCATTTGCAAATCAAATAATTGTTTCAATTAGTGATAGGCCAGAAATTCATAGCTATACAGAAAAATTGAAACAAATTCCAACAATTGGAAGCGATAGAGTTACAAATATTTTTGAACATAGATTATCATCTATCAAGGCTGCTTCTACTGCGTCGTTGGCATGGGAATACACTGGAACTGATTTGGTTGGAACTGTAGATCAAAATTTAACATTAGACACAATTACAATTTTAAACAACGATAGAGTTTTAATTAAAAATCAAGCCGACCCAATTCAAAATGGAATTTATATTTTTAGAAAATCGACAGGTGCTCAATCAAGATTGACAAGAGCTATGGATATGGAATTCAACTCCAAACTCAAGATAAACACTCATGTCATGTGTTTGAGTGGCGCAACTAATGGCAATAAAATATTTTATTTGCAAAATGTTTTGCACAAAGAGTATGCTGACATTGTTATTGGAACAGATTCTGTTAATTTTTCAATTGTAAAAACTGATACTAAATATTTCTTTACCAGATGGACTTCTTATGATTTCAATAAAACATTTGTCCAATCGCCAATGTCCAAAGGTGCTTTCCAATTCTATCTAAATAATGGAGAATCTGATTCTAGAAATAACACAAAATATGTATATAACAAAAGCATTGAAGATAAAAATTATGAAAATCAATATAAAGAAGTTACAGTTCTAAAGGGTAATCTGAATGAGTCAGTATTATTTGAGACTAAAACAGGCTCGGATTGGTCTTATGCGAGTGGCTTACCTGGTCCTTATACTGTAGATTTTGAAGTTCGTCATGTATCCGGTACTGGAGAACAAAGTTTTGAAGTTGTTGGAAATAATGCGCTTGTTTCTGTAAAATTTTCAAATACTGGTGTCACAATTCAAAGTGGTATTAATAAAATAAGTAAAAGTTTTTCAAAAAGAAGTGATGCGTTTACGCCCTACAGCATAATTCCAGAATCATACCCACAATATGGTTTAGTAAGTATTTGGAATTATTCCCAAGGTGAGGATGAAGATTCGAATAACTTCAATCCAAATGTTGTATCATATGGTTCTTTAGATAATTGGAGGGCAGTAAAATTCTGTACTATTCGAAGAAGTACGGAAGCTTATACTCAACAAAACGATAATTACTTGATAGTTGAACCCATATTGACTTATTTCGAAAAGGGTGACCCTATAATCGGTGTTGAATCAGCAAGTAATAATAATCAGCCATTCTTCATTGCAGATACACACACATACATTACTGTAAGATTAAGATTTTCAATAAGCGCATCGTCTTCATCAGTTCGATACGTTACAAGAGGCAATATCTCAACAAAGAGCGGGCTGTCTGTAGAAAATTATGTTTTGAAAGCTGGAGATAGCATTTTGCTTAGAAAGCAAACTAATTCTGAAGAAAATGGAGTTTATTTTGTTCAAAACGATAATGCAGCAAGTTGGACAAAATTAACTACAGCTATCGCAGCATTTGATATTAGAGATGGTGTAACTTACTATAAACATACAGTCGATTATACCAATGCAAATTCAGCAAGTTATTGGCATACTTCAATTGACATTCCAAATCTCAATATAAAAACATTCTGGGATGTAACTTCGTTCCTTCCAGAAGAAAGCTTTAGAGAAAATCAGTTTGTATCAACTCCAATTTCTTTCTCTACAGATTATTTGACATATGAAATCAGGCCAGCTTGGCTTGGACCAGTTTCATCATTGTATTTTGAATTTGAAAATATTAAAAATATAACTTCTGGCATTATTCCTAAAATTCATATTGATTATGTTTCTGTTCAAACTGAAAGTGGTTACTACACAATTACAAAAGAATTTACTCCAATAAGATTGACTATGTGTGGCTCTACAAGAAGGGATGTTAAACTTTGGGTTGGAAAATTCGAAGAACCTTTCATCGAGGTTGATAATTTTGTAGATATTTCAAATGTTACATTAAATCCATATATCAAATTTGGTAAGTTAATTCCTGAAGCTGGCGCATCAGAATGGGCGTGGGCTAATTTGAAATTTCATGTCGGTCATGTAATCCCGCCTGTTATTTCTGATGTTCAAGAATTTCATCCATCATTCAGATTCCCATCAACAGGAGGGGCTGGGGAAATAGTTAAACATGCAGGCACAATTTGGTGTATCACCGATGGAATTTACATTAGAAAGTCAACTGATAATCCAAATGATCATACCTTCAAAACATGGAAATACATTCCGGAGGAAGAATTATGGAGATATCAAAGCCCAACTGCTCCTCTTATCAGAGTGGCAGGCAAACAAGCAAGAGGCAACATTAAAGTTTTCACTGCAATTTCATACCGTAATGGATTAGTAGCAGCTGGTCAAGTAGCCGAGGTTGGCAATCCAAATCCAAGACCTGAAGAATCTTGATAGGATTGTCAGCCTCGATGCTGTAAAATATAAAATGTTATGAGTTCTGAAAATCCTAAAGAAAAAGATTTTTTTATGCCTGACAATGAGGAACCTTTTGATTTTTCCATATTAACAACTCCAACTATAACTGCGTCTGAAGACGGGTTTAATATTGTCGTCGCATTTCCAAGGCCCAGCGGCGAAGTTGCACCTCTTACACCAGCTACTTTTGCAACAAACCCGTTTGGAGTATCTTTCGATAATCTTCCTGTACCAATAATTAGAGCAAGAAGAGATAAAATTAATTTTATAACTGCTTGCGATATAGCAACAATAAATAATATTACTCTATCTGGAAACAGCCAAACCATTGATGGCCAAGCAGCCACAGACAATAAAAGAGTCCTGGTAAAAAATCAGAATAATGCAGCACTTAATGGTATTTATATTGTATCTTCTGGCAACTGGGCAAGAGCAGCAGACTTTAATCAATCGAATGAAATTATTGGCGCCTTTACATATGTATTGACGGGAACCGCAAATATCAATAAAGCTTTTGCCACTACAAACATAGGTACTGTGAATTTAGGTACTACAGAGATTATATTTCAAGAAATAAGCAATCTAACTGGTTTTAGTTATATTTTGGAATTAGCTGAGCCAATCAAACATGATATGGATGTCAGATTATCCATGACATTTACAAATGAAAATGAAAGAATTGATTATGGAGTCAGTAATAGTGTTATTCCAGACTTTAGTAATCAAATTGTAAATGTAAATAATGTAAAATTTCCAATACAATTTTTTGACCCATTAGATTGGGTATTGAGAGGTTATTCTGGAACTTTGCCCAGTGGAAATATCCTTGAAAGAAGATTCGGCTTTCCACATCAGACTATTGGATATGATAAAGGTGCACCTGTTGGAGAAGTTTATTTAGACCAAAGCCGAGAAACTTCAAATGCTGGCATGAGGGTAATACATTTCGGTTGTTACAGCAATGATGATGTAAATAATACTTATGAAGACTTCTTGACAGGTTTGTATTATATTCAAGATATCCTTGAAAATCCTATCAAAGAAACATCATCATTGAATGCGGGCAGTTCATCTACATATGTTTCATTAGGTCAAAATTTCAACGCTATTTTAGTTCATTATCTTAACAATCAATCTGTGAAATCAATAGAATTTGGGATTTTAGCCACAACTCCTAAAAATTATGTAATTGAGGCTTTACCTTCTCCAAATGGTGCTTGGACTCCGCTTATTTATATGTATGCAAGTTCAATTACTCAAGAATTCTTTAGATATGTATTTTCTACTAATCAGAATTTATTTGCAGTGCGAATTAGATACAGGGGTGATTATTTTTATCAGGATAATAACGGACTTGTCAGCTTAGGAGCTAAAGATTCTTTTTCTGGGGTTGAAGCTATAAGATTGGCACACTTTACAAATTTTTCTGATTCTAGAGATTTTGCTCTTAAGTTAGTAAATAATGACCAAAACAATCCTAACCTTTTGAATGATACAGGTAAAACAACAAAAAATGAAGGTTGGTTAGCTTTTATAGAAGGTTCTGCAGTTTATAATTGGGATATGGTAAATAATAGTCTTCTTTGGAATAATTTTGCAACAATCACAAATACTGCTGAAAGCTGGAGAATGGTAACATTCAATGATAAATTGATAGTTGTCACATATTTGACTGAAAATAGCATCCAAAGGTCTAAAATTTATATAGTTAATTCTGATGGTACTTTGGCAAATACAAATCCAGCTTCAATACCTAGGGTAACTGCAATTCTATCAGCAAATAATAAAATTTATTTAGCTACTTTTGATAATTCACAAGCTCGTGTGTGGGACGCTTTTGCAGGCAATAGTATTATTTTACAGACGCCAATTTGGTCAAGAAATTTCATAGAAGTAAAATCTTTGGCATATTATAAAAATTTGCTTTGGATTGGCACAGGATATGACCAAAACTTAATTGCACAGACTCCATCAATCGTTAGAAGTTTTCTTTATACTTTAGCTGGAAATACGGAAAGTTTGAAAACTTATTTTGACAATAAAGAAATTCTAAGCATGAGTTTTGTAAATACTGCTTCTGGCAAATTATATATAGGGTTGGGAGGAAGCAGTAATACATCTGGACAAATTTATTATACTGATGGTGACTCAATTAGCTTTTGGTTAGATACAAATTCGAAGTCAGTTGACCAAATAGAATATTATTCAGAACAATCAAAGCTTTGGATTGGCTGTTCGGATGGAAAGCTTTTAACAGCTACACTTAATCCCGATGGAACTGCAAACGCCGTTGAGACCTCAAAAGAGTTAGGCATAAATGTCAAATTTTTAGGTTTTGATGCAAGCCCTGGTTTATTTTGGGTTGTTTCATCAATCGAAAATGAGGCTGTATTAGTATATAATAGACAATATAATATTTTTTATGATGTGTTTCAGCCATCGAATACTATATTTGTGGATATTGCATATTATACTTCTAATGGTGTTGTGAATGTTTTTGGATTAACTAAAGACAATAGAATTTTAAAAATAAATGTTGAAATCTTTAACAGTGAAGAGCGAAATGTATATTTACAAGTTAGAGACTTGGCTCAAAATGTTTCCACAATAACATATACAGACAGCATAATATTTGGTGTTCCAGAGAATGAAACGTCTCCTGGCCAGCAAGAACAATTGGTCAATGGTGCAATTTATCAAATCAGAATTCCCAAAATTTATTATTATATACCTGCTGTATTGATTGCAAATACAAATGGTACACAATATCAGATTGCAAGAAAATGGACTTCCGAAGATGAAGCAGTAGTATATGAAAAAGCCGTAGGTGGAATCAATTATGTTATTACAAGTTTGTCATTGTATCCACATACACTTAATAATACAACGGGAATTATTACCTTTACACAATCACAAACAGCTAGAAATGTCGAATTTTTTGTTACTATAAAAGCTCCAAAGCAACAAAACTTAAGACAAATCGGGAATGCATTCAGGCCACTTGGCTTGGGAGCATCATATTATGCTCCAGAAAAAGCACTTAGAAAATCCGGTATATATATTTCAGAAATTTTGAATATTCCATCAATTACTGCATGGAATAAAATCGAAATGAGAATGGAAATACCTGCAACTCCTGCTGTAGACCCCACAACTGGATTTGAATCTGGCGTCCAAGTAGATGTTTATGTGAGAACTGCTGATACGAGAGATGATTTAAATAAAAAAGATTGGGGCCTACCTTTCACATATTCAACGATAAATACTACTTCGCCAACAGGAACTGTAACTTTATCATCAGCAAACAACAACCAATATAATTTATCATCATTTACAGGAGCTTTTTTCCAATTCAAAATCGTATTAACTACTGCAACTTTGAATATATCACCTACAGTAGATTATATTAAAATATTTTACTTTACAGCAAAAGAAAGTAAATTCTTCAGTAAAATGTTTGATACGCAAAGCTCTTTGAAGAAAATTAGAAGAGGTTTATTGACTTACAATGGAACGCCTAATGGCGGAAAGATTCAATTTAAATATTTAGCAAATGAGACTGAAACTAATAGATTTATTCTTTCAAGTTATGAAGATATTACACCAAATACTGTATTTACTCTTGAAGAAGAAGCTAAAACTATCAGATTTGCAATATTATTAACTTCTGTGGGAGAAGTTAATAATATAAATTCAAAAGCTTCGGTAGATGAATTTGCAGTTCAATTAGATACTGGCAAAGACGACCTTTATTGGATGAGGTAAAAATGGACGAAACTTTAGTAAAAGAAAATAATGAACTTTTTGACCACGAAATTCAAGAAATAGACTTAGAATCCTTAGTTTCATCTGATGAGCAAATTGATTTTGAACAATTATCTGTCATCGATGGCAAAACTTTTGCTTTAAGTTTAGTTGAAGTTTGCGGTGAATATGTCGGAACTTCAAGAAGCAACAATATTGACCAGGTTGCTAGATTTTTAAAATTGTTTGGGTTGGGAACTAAAAGCAATGGAAAATGGGTTCCTTACTGTGCTGCAGGATTAAGTTTTGCAGCAGCTAAGAATTTTTGCAATTTGGCAAACATAAAATATAATTCTGAGAATGCATTGAAAATATTCAGGTCAGTTTTAATTACTTTGAAAAACAGATATTTCATGCCCACTCCATCTTGTTACCAAATGAAAAATTGGGCTATCAAACAAGGCAAATGGCTGCCAAACACTGCAACTAATAGAGCAAAAGTAAAAAAAGGGTATCTGATATTATTTCAGTTCGATAAGGATACTTTGCCCGACCATGTAGGTATAGTTATTTCTATCGATAGTGACAGTGTTCAAACAATTGAATTCAATACTGGCGATGTTGATAATATTAATGGTGGAACAGTGGCGAGAAAAAATAGACCCTTCAAAGTAATCCAAGGATTTATTAAGTTGTATTGATATGGCAAAAATAACACCAATCTATTCATTCTACACACATGAAGAAGGCGATATATTATACGCCCGAAATGATGAAAAAAATATGGTCACCACTGATAGACAAATTAGTGGATTGTATTCATTTATTGGTCAAGGTGTAAGAGTGGGTTGGGAAGTTACAAAACTTTCTTATGATGCTTCTCATACTTCAGAATTAAATGATAAAATTAGAGAAGAACAAATAAATTTATTTAATTCTTATCTTGAAAGTTCAGATTCTTATAACGGACGTAGAATCCTTGCAATGAATATGCAGCCAGTAATTACTTGCAAGTATGCTACAACTTCAAATATTGCATTGTCTGGCCATCTAACTATAGATGGAGTTTTAACTCAACAAAATGATATTGTATTAGTTAAAAATCAAAATAATAATGCTGAAAATGGAATTTATATTGTAGGAGCTGCTAATCAAGCGTGGTCAAGACATTCATTATTGGATACTGCAGCCGAAATCAAAAATAGTTATTCGTCTGCTTCGTGTTATTGGATAACTTCAGGCACTCTTAATTCAAAAACTATTTGGACTTTGGACATTTTTCCATCACAGTGGGAAAATGGAATTATTGGAACAACTTCATTAAATTTTCAAAATGCTTTTGAGCAATGTGTCAGAGTGACACCTGGCGATGGAATTGTGGGTTTATATAAAGCTGAAACTAATGAATATGTTTATTTTAGGTATGTAAATGAAAATTTATATTATGTTTGGGCAGTGGCAAGTCCTTGCTTAGTTACTGAATCAAAATCTTTGATTGTAAGCCCGAGCCCACCTGATTATGCTTACGATACATACAATACAGCTGTTTATCTTGCATCCGTTCAGGTAAATAGATACACGGGTAATAAAAATAATGTTTATGTTGATTATGTAGAATACGACGACAGAAGATATAACATTCAAAACTTAGACGGTGCCGTGAAAGCGGCTTTGAGAAAAGCATTTTATAAGCATGTTCACTTAGGTGGTTCTGATAATCCATCCAAAATTAATTTAACCACAAATATTATTTTATACGGATATGCATTTGAAGCTGGAAGTGCAAATCCCATTGAAGGCTCGACAATTCTATTTTTATCAAAAAGCAGAACTTCTTTACAAAAGTTAACTCCTTGGAATGATAATTTATATGGAATTCCTGTTGTAAGATTAAATAATATTGTTTTGCCAACATCTGCATATAGTATACGAAAAAGTGAAAGTTTAATTTTTCTTAAAAATTCAATAAAATCAACTGATGTAATTCAGGTCACTGTTCCCATTTCTTCTCAAATTACTTTAATTAAAAAACCAGGCACTGATATCAGAAATAATCCTGTGTACTTAGTCAAAGAAGGTGGTGATTTGACAGATAATTTTGAATGGAGTTCTGCAGAATATTTAGACCCTATAGTTTATATCAATGGCACTCTTCTTAGTAAATCACTATATACTGTTAGACCTGGCTCTGGTTCAATCTCATTCAATCCTCCGCGAACAGATGAAACTGAAATACTAAAAGTAATTTTAGAAAAAGTTGGAAGACAAATACAAGGCACTTTATCTGGAAAAAGACTTAAAAATATTGATGCTAATTTATTTGTAAAAAATGAAATTGATATCAGAAGGCTAGGAAAATTTGACCATTTAGGCTTGGCCAGAATACTTGAGCCAGCATTTTTCAGACCATATAAAAGATTGTTATCTTCAGGTGATAAACAAATATTTTATCCTGAGGATACTTCTCAAGACTTACAACTTACAACTAAGTTACATACTATTTTCAGGTCGGAAAATGTTGTTAATAATTTATATATAGGTTCAAAACGTGGATTGCTTGGCGGTAGTTCATTGTATAGAATGAACCTTTTAGATAATTGGAATCCAGATAATGGAGAAATAGTAAAGATTTACGATAATCTTTTTAGAGACAGTAAAGCCTCTTTTTCTTCTACTAGAGTTACTGGTTCTAAAACAAAAAGAAATTATTTCAGAACAGTTTATGTTCTGACCAGACAGGGCTTTATTTATAAATCAGAAGATAATGGTATTTTTTGGGAAAGGCTCAAACTTCCAATAGTTGGCACATCAACAGCTCTCAAAGCAACAGCATTTCTAGTTACTACACATGTTGAACAATATAGTCTTACAGATACAACTATTGATTATAAATTTTCAACATTGTTGTATCTTGGAACCAATTTTGGACTATATACAGCAACGATTGAGGATGGTCAAAGTGATGCTGATTGGAAGTGGACAAACGTTTGGGATACTGTAGCCGGTAATAAAACTATTTATGCTATAGAAGAAATAGTCACTCAAAATGAAACTAAATTAGAGGACCAACCTTCTACATATAATTATGATAGAACAATTTATATCGGTTCAGACAAGGGATTTTCCATACATCCTCAATCCGGCCAGTATTCCTCCAGCAAGGTGGTAATTTCTGAGCCAACAAAAGGGATTCTTTGGATTCGTTCCACAAGGGGATTCGAAAATTCAATTCTTTGGTTCACTGATAAAAAAATATATTTATCCCATAGTGCAAGAGAATTTACACTTCAAGATACTGAAACAAACGCGTATTGGAAACATCCATTAAGCGGTTTCAATACAACTATTTATTCTGATGCTCTGAAAGTTACTTGTAGAGTTTTATTAAATTATAATTTGACAGGATTTGCCAATAATATTTTTACAACTCCTCCTAGCGTTGTAGACGGCATAACACTTCAGACAAATGATAAAATTCTTTTGAGAAATCAAACAGACCCACTTCAAAATGGAGTATACATCAAGCAAGCAAATAATCAATGGTTGCGAATGTCTAATCTTCTTTATAACAATTGGATATTTGTAGAATCAGGTGATAATTGGGCTCGAAGTGCGTGGACTTTGGTTTATAAAGAGTTGAGCAATCCAGCTAACCAATTGATTGATTACGGTACAGACCAAATATTTTTTGAAGAACTTTATATCAATCCTGTAGACGAAACAGGGTCTAATTATTCATTCAATAGTGCGGTTGAAAGAAATATTGTTGATTTAATTGAATCATCTGGCACTCAATATTTATTAAGCACACCTGCAAATATTTGGATATTGAGAGATAGAAGGGTTACTTCATCTAATTATTTATATGAATATGATTATGTTTTAACTTCGAAAGGCAACTGGGATTACAATAATCAATTTGCAATCAATTCTATTTTTATTGATAGCAATGCTGCAGATTTAGTGTATATAGCTTCTGATGCGGGTTTGTATTATACCAATAGCCAAGGCATAGGCTCAAGACTTCAAACAACTTTGTTAACAAACTTAAATACGAATGGTACATCTTTAGCTGTAACTCAATTGAATATTTTTGAGCCTTCATATTTGCAAAGCTTGGGCGCAAATTTGAATGTCGTCACTAACAACAATACACAAACATATTCTATTAGAGCTTTGATAGACGGTCTTAATTCTTCAAATGTAAAAATAAAAACCACTTTGTTGCTGAATGTAACAGTCCAAACTACAAATACTGGTGCAAAAACATACACTTTAAATATCGATGGCTCAAGTCCAGCGAGGACTGAAACATTTAATAGCGGGAGTTCAGTTTTCTTGCTTGATAATATTGGTTCAGTATTTTCTGATAATAGAAAAATTACCAATATAACATGGTTCAGATATTTAACTGCAAATATATTTGATGCAAATGCGAATATAAGTGTATTTGATGAAAATTTATTGGAAATTTCAACCGATGGAAAAACACTTTTAGGTTTAGAAAACGCAGAAAGTTATATTTTAAATCAAAATTTTCAGTATGTTAAATTTAATTCTGTTCAAAATATCGGTAAATCATATTTGTATGAAAATGAATTTATCAATTATTATGCTGAGCCTTGGGATTTGGGCAGTGATACTTTTGTAATACCATATATTTCTGATATTAACAATGAATTGAGAGTTGCAGACCAACATTCTATTAATGCTGAATTAGGCAAAGTTACATTTTTAATTGGCTTGCAACCAACTGACAAAGTTCTTTTAACAATTATCAAATTAAATAAATTTATTTCAAACACTGGTGTTACACCGCATGAAGAACAATTTGATTTTTTGAAAAGACGGGAAACTTTTGCTACTGAAATCACTAATATAATTCCTGCTAATGCAAAAGCTGGCGATAGCTTTTTTGTATTGGACAGAGATGCCATGCCAGAACCAAAAACATTTGGCATTACTAACTATATAATTGATTTCTTTGCCCCAGGAAGAGATTCTGCTGGAAATATTACTTCTCATTATATTGAAAGAGCAAAAATATCAATCACTTATAGCGCAACAGGTCTTAAACAATTTAAATTTTTGGCTGATAGGCCGACTGGGGCAAGACAGCTCGTACCTCGTTCTACAGAATCAGAAGGAACTTATATATATCTAGTCGAGCGAGGTGTTGTAGCTGGTATAGAAGATGAAATTACTTTAGCACAAACTAATCAGTATTATAATTTTAATTCTGTTGCCGGTGATAATATTGCTCAATTATCTTTAGCATGCTTGAATGCGCGCGATGATATGGGAGATATTTTATTACCTAATTTATTTAATAATTTTCCTGCACCACCAATTCCAGCATTTGCAGATGAATCTCGCCGTGGCCCTGTCAACGCACTATTTTTTGATTTTAATAATAATATTTTAGATACAAGAAATAGTTCATCTTCATTTTTCGTTGGGATTGAGCCAACTAAAAACAACACAGCTACACCTCCTAACGCTTTTTATGTTATCTATAATCCATCATATTCAGGTGATATGTTGAGAGTAGGAACTAATAATGGCATTTGGATATACAAAGCCATTAGTGAAACGATTTCCGCTAAAGCATGGAAAAAAGATACAAACTTAGACAACGCATCAAGAGTTTATTTTATTAAGCCATCTGAAACAAATACAAGCTTGCTTATGGCTGGCACAGATTTAGGTTTGTACGAGCAGCAAATAAATGGATTATGGGCAAAGAATTATCTATATCCACAAACTATTTTTGACCATTCAAGCGGTTCATGGGGAACACTATATAATTATTCTGCATATGGAAAATCAGATGGCTTAGTATTTGTAAGAACAAGCGTTTCTGACCCCTCTATATTTGAATCGGACCAATTTCGAAGAACACTTGGTCACTCAGGAGAAAATGGAGGTCCAGAAATTCTTGAGGATTTGAATGTGTATTCACTTTATAAATCCCAGTTTGCAAAATATGTAGACGATGGCAAAGGTGGTTTAAAATTACAATTGACAGATGCATTGTATCTGAGCACAAATCAAGGGCTATTTGGTGTAGTATTTGGAACTCCAAATAGGGACTATTCTAGATTTTTGGTCGGCAGGGAAATGTTTGGAGCTAAAAGAAATAAAATTTCCTTGAATACTGAAGGCACAATCACTGCTAATGTAAAATTTTATAAAATGTTCAATTTGAACAAAAAAGTTGGTAAAAGCAATCTGCCACCTACCCCAGTTTTATTGCTATCTTCTAATGGAGTATATACAATTGTTAATTGGAGATGGTGTGACCCTGGCGATATAAACTCATCGGATTTTACAATTGCAAATCATAATTTAGTCGGTATTTCTTGTTATTCTTTCGCAACAATTACAATTGAAATTGATGGCAAAGAAAATTTCAAAACATTCATTGGCACAGAAAAAGGTCTTTATAGGTGCTATGACCAGGGAGTAACTTTTGAAAAATGTGAAAGAATAAATGGAGAAGATTTAATAATTTATGATATCAAATTTGTAAGCGACACTTGCCTGCTTGTTGCTACAAATAGGGGTCTTTGGTACAGTAACGATGAAGGCGATACATGGTATAGAACAGATAAAACTCCTTCAGAAGGCAATGCGTGTACAAATTTCAGAAGTGTAATTGATGGTGGTGAATTTTTTGTTAATGGAATTCTTGCCCAAACATTTATTCCTAAAACTTCAACTTTGAACAAAGTATCATTGTATGTTGGAATAGATGATGTTGCAAATAATGATAATGCTTTAGGAAATACTTTGAGTGTTGAAGTTTACCAAACATCGAGTGGCGTTCCTACAAATCCAATTGCAATTGATAATATATCAAATATAAATATTAAATTTGCGTCAGGCTACAGAAATACATCAATCAATTCATACTTGCCGACAAGAAAATTTACCGATAACTTAGAATTTGACAATTTGTCATTTGAATCTTTCAGCAATACATCAACTGTTGGAGATACAGACGCTTCCATTTCTGCTGTTTACTACAAATATAGCACTAATTATATTAGTTTTTCAATTGATAAAATGAAAGCTTCTGTTTACTACACTTACAAGCCAACTATGGTTTTGGAGAGGTCTACCTCACAAAATCCCTCTGAAAATAATTGGGATATGGTTTATGAATTTCAAATGCCTACTCACTTGGGTATCGGGTATTGGGAAAATATTGAATGGAACCTGAGTAATACTCAAGTCTTACCACCTAATGGGTTGTCAGCATCTATTTTAGGCTCTCCTGTAGTGCCTTTATCAAATAGAAACTATTCATATAAAATTACATCATATACATATTTAGGCGAGTCTCACTCGAGTCAAGCTGTTGTTATAACAGCACAAAATGATCTCAGTGAAAATTATAAAGTAAGATTGCAATGGAGTACAGTCAATGGTGCATTGGGATACAGAATTTATGGAAGAACAGGTGGGCAAGAAAAACTTTTAGCAGATGTAGCAAATAATATTACTGTTTTTGATGACACGGGTACTGGGCCTGCTAATGGAGCTGCGTCAGCGCCATCTTCCGATCCGGCTAATAATACTTCTGGAAATTTAGGTAGTAGTTATTATTATAGAATTAGTCTCAAAGATTCTGTACCTGCGGGAAGCACATTGAATTCTGAAAGAATTGCCTCTATCGGAGATTTCAGATTATACTCAAATGAATTACAATATATTTTGCCAGAACTTTTAACGGCAAATGAAATTAAATATCCTGGATTTCGTTCTTTTATAATACAAGTAAGTAATTTGAGCACCTCGTCAACTTATGCTTTGGTTGCGACAGAACGGACATCCTCAGGGCAACTAACGAGCCTTTCAGACCCTGCTCGAAAACCAATTTTCAAATGGTTCAAAACAAATATTTAGGACTCTACCATGGCTTATAATGACGGTACATTAGTTCGAAGAAATGATAATAGCACTTGGCAATTAAGCCAAGGTGAAGATTTTTTCTTCAAAGCTTTTTTTAATACACCAGTAGCGCCAGTGAAAACTGAAGTTCTAGTTGACTTTAATTCTGCAGATTACACTTATGGAGCAATCGTCAATGATAGTGGCAATTTGATTACTGATGTAAAATTTATTATTGCGGCATTAGTGGATGATACCTCTTCAATGTCATGGAGTGACCCTGTAAGTCAAGCATACAAGCTTAAAACATTCTTACCTGATTTTTTTACAACTTTATTTACAAGAACTGCAAATACATCAGTTACAAATTACCCTGGCTATAATAATGATAAATATCAAACTTCTTTTTTAGATTTTTGGTTATTTTCAAATGTTGAAATAAATAGGTCTCTAGGATATTCAAATTCAATTTCAGATATCAGAACTTTTGCATCATCTTTGTACCAACGTGGATTTAAATCAAATTTATTAGAAACAGCCCCAATTGTTATAAATGGCTTAAATTATCAATCAATTGTAGACGCTTTTATCAAACAAGGACAACAGGCTGAATCAGCTGTCAGAGTAGATTATTTGGTTAAATATTTAGTACAAAAAAATTCTTTGAGGCTTGATGATATTTATTCATATTGGGTGTCAATTGAAGTATCTAGCAGAAGTCAATGGGGTGTGAATTATCAATCAACTCAAGATAAAACTAACTATATTAATACAATAAAAGATTACAGTGATGTATCAGATTTTGTTGTTAAAAGATGGGCTAAAACATTTATTGCTTTATCTATGATATTTAGCGATGGCGATAATACAACAAGAAATCTTGCAAATGTATCCCTGACATCAGCAGCAGCAAATGCAGCTTGGGGCGATAACGGAGTCCCAGTTTACACTTTTGGGCTGGGCAAATCTCATAGAGAATCTGCTTTAAGAACTATGTCTGATTCTACAGACGGAATTCATTTTCATGTTGCCACAGATTCAGATTGGTCAGCTGTTCAAAGTTCACTTTTACATGGTGGCAATTATTCTTTGTATGGCGCTTATTGGACAAAGGTATACGATTACAATGACCCAATTTGGATAAGTCAAATATCAGCTTCTTATTCAGCATTAAATAATGCTACAGGTAGATTTTGTTCT
>Ga0129333_10000430_pt1 | contig 33864 bp, 17 predicted proteins | sample CPB6_08_DNA_FD_94474 | JGI IMG/M metagenome (GOLD analysis project Ga0129333, IMG submission 94474) | Freshwater to marine salinity gradient microbial communities from Chesapeake Bay, USA - CPBay_Sum_0.6_0.8_DNA | ecosystem: Environmental > Aquatic > Marine > Coastal | place: USA: Chesapeake... | reverse complement strand
GACTTTTTACCTTGCCCAGCTTTTCTAGCAAGAACCCCCTAAGCCTAGTTTTCAAGGTGCGATACCGACTACTTGATTTTCGTACTCAGCACCTCGATGCTAACACATTGTAAAGCCGTCCTGAAAGGACGGGGTTTCTACCCAATTTTTTTGATGAAGACACGGATTGTGTTTATGTTCTCCGGGCAGGGGTCTCAGTATGCAGGCATGGGACAGGAACTCTATCAGCACCATCCCGTATTCCGACGCTGCATGGACGAGTTTTCTGAGGTGGCATTCCCTTTTTTGGGGATACATCTGGCGGAGAAGATTTGTTTTTCCGGTAGTGATTCGGACTCTGAGGTATTTTTTCGTACCCGATATACCAATCCGGCCTTATATATGTTCAACTATGCCGTTGCTGAAACCCTAGAAGCAATGGGCATCATTCCCGATAGCTTGTTGGGCTACAGTTTGGGGGAGTTGACGGCGGCTGCGTACAATGGAACCGTTAATCGCTTCGATCTATTTGTCCGATTAATTCGCGCCTCTGTTTCTTTGGAACAGTACGCACCTGACGGAGGAATGTTGGCGATACTGGACTCCTGCCAGATTCGGGACTGGTATCCCGATTGGTTTAATGGTACATCGCTGGCTAGTGTGAACTGTACTCGCAATTTTGTGGTCAGCGGTCCGGCAACGGTGCTGGATGAATTGCAAGGTAAATTGCAAGGCAAGGATATTCTCTACCAACGCTTACCGGTAGTGCAGGCATTTCACTCCCCCTGGATCGAGCCAGCAAGGGCGGCTGTCTTCCGAGAACTGGATGATTTAGTTCTCAGCGATCGGGGGCGCGTCCCGCTCTATTCCTGTGCTACGCCGGGGGTGGAGGAAACCTCAACCCATTCTCGACGATTCTGGGATGCCCTGCGCCAGCCTGTTCTGTTTGAAATGGCGTTGCGGCATCTGGAAACTGAGGAGTCCAGTCTGTATATCGATGTGGGTCCGAGTGGTACGCTAGCTGCCTTTGCTAAGTTGTCGTTGGCTCCGGGGTCTCTGTCCCAGGCGATCCCAGTGGTCGATCGCTTTGGACTTAATCAGCGGGGTTTGCAAAATGCCCAGGTTAAGGCATCAGTATGGCAAACGTCTTGACCTCTGCAGACTATAACGTGACGAAGGTGACGCTGAGACGATCGGACCGAGAAATTGCCTGTCAGTTCTGTGCAGTGTCTGCTTGGGAGTATCCTGCGCTTGCGGCACGGCGATCGCAGTTATTGTCTGAGGCTGAGTTAGCCTACTTTGAGGGGTTGCCCGTGCGACGGCGACAGATGTCCTATTTGTTGGGGCGAGTGGCTGCCAAGACAGCGCTGGCTTCGTTGATTACAGAGGACGATTACCGCGCCATTGCTATTACCGCCGGCATTTTTGGTCAACCGCTCGTTCGGCATTGGAAGGCCGTTGGGTACGATGTTAGCATTTCGCACAATCGGGAAGCGGCGGTTGCGATTGCCTTTGATTCCGGACATCCCATGGGTATTGATTTGGAAACGTTTGATGTCAGCCTCTATGAGACGCTGCTCAATGCGATACCAGCCGAGGAAGCGAGTTGCTTACCAAATCGCCACGCTGCCAGCCCAGAGCGACTGTTGGTTCTGTGGACGGTCAAGGAGGCACTGTCCAAGGTGCTCCGCTGCGGCATGATGACCCCCGCTGCGGTGTTGGCGATCGAATCACTGACACCTATTGGTTTGGGGCAGTATCAGGCGGTTTTCCGCAATTTTGCTCAGTATCAAGCACGTTCGTGGGTCTGCAATTCGACGGTTCTGTCGATTGTGTTACCGTTAAGTACCGAAATTGAGTTCGAGCCATTTCAATTAGTCAATAGGCAGGGATGACACAAAGATGACGAAGGATATTGCTGTGATCGGACTCGCGTGCCGTTTTCCCGGTGCCTCCAGTGCTGATGCGTTCTGGTCTAACTTGGTGGCTGGAGTGAACTCGATCCGAGAGATTCCGCGCGATCGCTGGGATTATGAAGTCTACACGCAGCAGACGGCGAATAAGTGGGGGGGCTTTCTTGAGGGGATCGCAGATTTTGATGCCGGGTTCTTTGAAATTTCTCCCCGCGAAGCTTGCCACATGGATCCGCAGCAGCGAGTTCTGCTGGAAGTTGCTTGGCATTGTGTCGAACAGTCGGGGGTTGCCCCTGCCCTATTGCGGAGCCAGCGAACGGGAGTTTATATGGGCGCAATGGCGATGGACTACTTGCAAACGGCGACCGCTCCTGGTGTGGCAGTGGATGGATTTGCCTGTTTGGGGAGTTACAGTTGCATTTTATCGAATCGGATTTCCCATGCCTTGGGGTTGAGTGGACCGAGTGTGACGATCGACACGGCTTGCTCGTCGTCTCTGGTGGCGTTGCACCTAGCACGGCAAGCACTGCTGGTGGGGGATTGCGATTTGGCCTTCGTGGGGGGAGTATCTCTAAATCATCATCCTTGGAAACACCTCTGCTTTTCGCAGGCTCGCATGTTGAGTCCGACGGGACAATGCCGGACTTTTGATGCGAATGCGGACGGTTACGTTCCCGGTGAGGGGTGTGGGGTGCTGCTACTCCAACCGCTAGAGCAGGCGATCGCGGCTAACAATCGGATTCTCGGTATTATTAAAGGCTCGGCGGTTAACCACTCGGCAGTTGGAGAATCGATTACCGCTCCCAGTGTGGAACGGCAAACGGCGCTTTTGCAGACAGCTTATCGGACAGCAGGGGTGAACCCGGCAACCGTTACCTACATCGAAGCCCATGGGACGGGAACTTCTCTAGGCGATCCGATCGAGATGGAGGCGCTGACCCGAGCCTTTGCTCCCCATGCGCCGCGTCCGGGATACTGCAAGGTGGGGTCAGTCAAGACAAACATCGGTCATTTGGAAGCGGCGGCGGGTATTGCTGGCGTGGTGAAGGTGTTGCTGATGATGCAGGCAAAGACCATTCCTCCTAGTTTAAATTTGGCTATGCCAAATCCCCTAATCGATTTCACTGCTTCTCCCTTCGTTCCAGCGGTGGATCTTGCACCTTGGACGGCAGCAGCGGACGAGTTGCCTCTGCGGGCAGGGGTGAGTTCCTTTGGCTTTGGCGGCAGCAATGCTCATGTCGTTCTGGAAGCGCCGCCTGCTATCCGAGTAGCTCCAGCGGTCTTGAATACTGACCAGCCCCCGGTAGCGCTGCCGTTCCTGTTGTCGGCGAAATCAGCCCGCAGCCTGGAGCAACTGGTGATGCTCTGGCGAGTATCTGGGGAACGCCTGTTCCATGAATTTGACCTGAAGGACATTTGTGCTAATCTGGCACGGACACGGGAAAGTTTTCCCTGGCGCTTTGGGGCGATCGTCTCCAGTTGGGCAGATGTGCAGCGTGCCCTAGAACAGTTTGTGCCTAGCGAGGAAATACCTTCGGTGTCTCAATCCTCTGTCGATCAGGACAACGCTCTCGATGTACCGTCAGTGTCGTCTCTGGTGGGGGCAACGGCCCTGCCGGAAACTGACTTTGCTACGGTGTTGCAGTACGCCCGCGTGCTCTGGGGGCGGCAGATCACGTTTACCCGGTTTGTGGAAGTCTGGCGGGAAGCGCTGCGCGGTGACGGCGTTGACCTAGACGCGCTATTCGCGGATCGCGAGCCATCCGAGGAGCAGCGATTGGCTGTCTTTTTGGCTATTCGTAGCAGTCTGCGCCGTCTGAGTCGTAAATGGGATTTGACGGATCGCTATCCCACGGGTTCGCCATCGCTCGATCGTCTGGTGCAACTTCTGGCTGATGGGGGGTTAGAGCCAGCAGCAGCCTTGGATCTGTTAGCCGGAAGAGCGGTATCGATCAACTCTACCCCGCTGCCCGATCACGAGTCCCCTTTTCAGGCGATCCCGACCGCACTGGAGGATGCCTTGGCGCACTGGCGGGCAGGGGAGCCTGTGGAGTGGCAGGACTGTTTTCCGCAGCCCTACATCAAGCTGTCTCTGCCGTTGTATCCCTTCGATCGCCAGACCTACTGGCTAAATCCAGTGGAAGGGCGATCGCCCGTGGAATCCTCGTCGATCGCACGTTGCTTTCGGGCGGACGATCCGGTGCTGGCAGCCCACTGTCTCAATGGACGGTTCATTTTGCCGGCGGCGAGTCTGGCGTGGTTTGCCCTGGATGCGGCTCAGCAAGCAATGGGCAAGGCAGTTAGTTTATCCGATCTGGAAATCCATCAGGCGGTACCGTTACCAATGGAGGAGTCTTCCAAGACAACCGGAACGGTGGAGCTATCCGCCTCGGTGAACCGAGATGAGTCCACGCTGGAGTTGCACCTGAAGGGCAAACGGATTGGCGGCGCTAGGATTACCCCCTTGGATGGGGACGATTGCCTGACTGATTGGACTCCCCAGATCTGGCAACAGGAGGAGGAGACAGAGGCGATCTATGCGGCACTGCGTGCCCGTGGCTATCACTATGGTAGACCGCTCCAAGTGATTCACTCGCTTGTTGTGAATGAGGAGATGGCAGAGTTCCGCCTAGAAGCCGGCGATCGCACCGCACTGCTGGATGGCATTTTGCAAGCGGCTGTTTATGTGCGGACGCTTTGGGACACTAGTCGAGCGGCGATTTTTGAAGTTCCAGCAAGGATAGGGAGACTGTTCGCCCAAGAGAGCTTAGGAACGCTTCAGGTGAGAATCGCCCGACAAGACTGCCAGTTCTCGGCAACAGGTAGCCGGATCGGTGTCACTGCGATTGATTCGTCGGGGGGTCTGGCGATCGCTATTGAGGCGCTAGAACTGGCAGTTGCACCGCTACTATCTCCAGAGGTTACCTATTTTGAGCCAGTTTGGGTCGCCACTCCCTCGGTCGCGGGAAACCCTGCTGGAACTGGGCGATCGCTGATCTGTGCTGCCTCGGCACCCTTGGGGTTAACTTTATTTCAAGCACTGCGCTCTCGGTCGGCGGACTGTCACTCGATCTTGGCGGGTGATCGATTTGAAAGACTAGGCGACAACCTCTATCAGATGGACTTTACCGCAGCCCAAGAGTACGATCGCCTTCTGTCAATGCTCGCGCCCTTGCTGTCCGCCGATCCTCCTACTACACCCGTGACCGTCTATTGGGTAACCCGTCCACTGGAGGCGTTGCTACCACTGGAGGCGACCGTAGCGGATCGGGTAGCTCATGGGGGGCGTGGGGTGTTTTTGCTGCTCCATGCTTGGACGCGATACCTGCACTCAACTCCCCTGCGCCTAGTAGCCGTTACTTACGATGCCCAAGTCGTGACGGATCGAGATCGTGGATTGGGGTTTGCCTCTGCTGGCATTGAAGCCTTGGCGCGAACGGCGGCGATCGAAGTTCCCCATCTGCGGTTGAAGACGATCGATCTGGAGGCAACCCTATCCTTAGAAGAGCGCAGTCAGATTCTTCTGGCGGAGGCCACGACGGCCTTCGACCAAGATATGGTGGCGTATCGGGGAGGGCAACGGTATGGTCGAATCATCCAGGAACGGCGCGATCCCAGCGATCCCGTTAGCCAGATTGCCAGAGGAGCAACCTTGTTGGTAACAGGAGGGGCAGGGGCACTAGCGGCAGAAGTGGCTAGGGCGATTTCCTCCCAGATTCCAGTGCGTCTACTGTTGGTGGGACGGTCTGCCCCCTCACTAGCGGTAGAACGGCTGATGGCCGAGATCGCAGATCTTGGATCGGTTGCCGAGTACTATCAAGCCGATGTCAGTGACGCGATCGCCTTGGAACGTCTGGTATCTCAGTGGCGAGAGCGGGATATCCAGGTGCAGGGCGTCATTCACGCCGCTGGACAAATCGAGGATAGCCTGCTGTATAACCAGAGCGCGGCTGCCTTTGATCGGGTGCTGGCTCCTAAGTTGCTGGCAGCAGTACTCCTGAGTCAGCAGTTGCGCGACCACCCGATCGAGGTTTTTGTTGCTTTCTCCTCCATCACGGCATTGACTGGCAATGCGGGACAGGCAAATTATGCGGTGGCGAATGCACTGCTCGATGCCTTTTGTGCCGCTCGCTGTCGCACGGCTCCAGGACGATCCTTGACTATCAATTGGGGACTGTGGCAGTCGAGAGGCATGGGAGCAACGGACTCCCTAGCGGAGCGATTTCGCCGTCTGGGACTGGAGCCGCTGACGGCTGCCGCTGGCAGGTTTGCCCTACTAGACTGTTTGATGACGGCTGTTCCCCAGCAAGCGATCGTGATGGGCAAAGGAACCGCCGAGTCTGTCTTTAAGCCTCGGCCAGAGCAGCCTCTGTCCCTGTCTACGCCAGGGGAAAAACTCGGGAGAGCCGAACTGGCTTCAAACGCCGTCCAGAGTGATCTGGCAATCGCAGCGATCGAGCAGGAATTAGTCGAGTTAATTGCCCGCACGCTGAGGGCAGAACCGGAGACAATTTCGCGTCAGGAGGGCTTCTTCAGTCTGGGAATCGAGTCTTTAATGATTGAAGAGATTATGGCGGAATTGGGCAAGCGCTATGCCGGACTGCGCCCAACGCTGCTGTTTGACTACCCTAATATTACTGTGCTGGCTAACTATTTAAGTAGCCGTTCCGGGAACCGTGTCTCCAGCGGCTCACCAGCGGTACTGCCCAACCCCAGCGGAACCCAGCCCGCTACCGTCGCCGAACGGCTAGAACCTCGCGCAGTCGCGCCGCGATCGCCGTCCACTCCAGTCTCTCGGCGAGCAGCGGGCTATGAGATCGCCATCATTGGACTCGATGGGCGCTATCCGCAGGCTCCGAATTTGGACACCTACTGGAGCAACCTAAAGGCAGGGCATTCCTGTGTCGAAGAGATTCCTGCTTCACGCTGGGATCATATGCCTTATTTCTCGGAGACCAAGCAGCCTAATCGTACCTACGGGAAATGGGGCGGGTTTATCGATGGAGTCGAGTGCTTCGATCCCCTGTTTTTCAATCTCTCTCCCAGGGAAGCAGAACAGACCGATCCACAGTTGCGCCTATTCTTGGAAACGGTCTGGCATACGATGGAAAATGCTGGTTACGGTAGTCGGGCATCGCGACAGGGGCAGCGCGTCGGACTTTTTGCTGGGGTGATGTGGCACGACTATTCCCATGTAGCGAGAGATCTGAGTCTCAGCAGCGACGAGTCCAGTGGGGCGGGTTCCCTGTTTTGGGCAATCGCTAATCGGGTATCCCATTTCCTCGACCTAACAGGTCCAAGTCTGGCGATCGACACCGCCTGTTCCTCGTCCCTGACGGCGATCCATCTAGCGTGCCAGAGCATACTGATGGGCGAGTGCGACATGGCGGTAGCTGGTGGGGTGAATCTGACATTGCATCCGTTTCGCTATCTGTACCTCAGTCAAGCTGGATTTCTCTCCAAGGACGGACTTTGCCGCAGTTTTGGAGAAGGAGGCGAAGGCTACGTTCCCGGCGAAGGTGTGGGAGCGGTGCTGCTCAAACCGCTAGATCGGGCACTGGCAGATGGAGACACGATTCAAGGCATAATCCGGGGCAGCAGCATCAATCATGGAGGACGTGCCAATGGCTTTACTGTGCCCAATGCCATCGCCCAGAGTCAGCTGATTGAACGGTCGCTACAGGTAGCAGGAGTGCAGTTCCGCGACCTTCAATACATCGAGTGTCATGGGACGGGAACGGCACTGGGCGATCCGATCGAGATCAACGCCCTATCGCAGGTGGCTCAACGGCAGGGCTACGTTGGAGAACGAATTCCAATCGGCTCCGTCAAGTCGAACATTGGCCATCTTGAAGCCGCCGCTGGGATTGCGGGCGTGACAAAAGTGCTGCTGGGAATGCGGCATGGATTGATTCCAGCAACCTTACATTGTCAACCGCCAAACCCCAACATTTCATTTGCGGAGACTCCGTTTGAAGTTACCGCCCAGCATCGTCTCTGGGAGCCAGGGGCACAGCCACGCATTGCCTGTGTGAGTAGCTTCGGGGCTGGTGGCTCGAATGCCCATGTAGTGCTGGAGGACTGGTACGCCCCGCCGACCGTCCCCCCTATCCCGACGACCGAACCTCGGACAATTGTCCTGAGTGCCCGGACGCAGGAGCAACTAGAGGTGCTTGCTGGCAATCTACATCAATTCCTCCAGTCCCAGCCCCCTAGCTTGGATGACTTGGCCTGGACGCTCCAGGTAGGACGGGAGCCTTTGCCAGAGCGGTTGGCGTTAGTGACGCATTCCCTAACAAATTTGCTGGAGCAGTTGGATGCCTTTGTTGGGGGAGAATTGCAACAAGGCTGTTTCCGAGGGAGAGCCTCCCAAGGAGCGCAGCCCGTGTCGGCAAATGCTGAAATGAGTCACGAAGACAGGGCAGCCCGATGGACCCAGGGAGCGGCGATCGATTGGACGAGCCAGCGTGCCCCAGGGAGCCGCCGCGTTCCGCTGCCGGGGTATCCGTTTGCCCGCGATCGCTACTGGCTCACGCTACCGAGCGAGCCACCATCCCCAGCATCGGTGTCGCCGTCGAGCCAGGACAGGGATGATCGCCGCCTCTTAACCAGGGCTTGGCTACCGGAAGCCATTTCAGAGACACTAACCGAGGGGAGACGACTCTGCGTCGGGGTGCTGACCGAGGGGACGGTGGGGAATGACCTCTACCGCTACCTGTGCACCTTGCCCGGCATTGAGTACGTTCAGGTGAAGGCAGCGGATGTTCCAGACTGGGGGACGCGGCTTCAAGAACTGGATGCCTGGGTGGACGCGATCGACTTGGATCCCACCCAGCCGTCCCTACCGTCTGTTAGTCGTCTGGCTCTGTACCAATCCCTTCTCGCATCTGTCGGGCAACGCCCCTGGCGACTGTTGCATGTGACCAGTGGGGCAGCAGCTAATGGGAATGGGACAGCGATCGCGCTCAGAGGGGCATGGATCGCCAGTCTATTGCCCGTGTTATCCTGCGAGCATCGCTCTCTGCGTGCCCGAACGATCGCCGTTGACAGCAACATGATGCTGCCGGAGATAGCGGAGGCACTACACCGGGAACTACAGTTTGATAGCGCCCATGCGGACGTTCGCTACCAGGCGGGACGGCGGTATGTAGCGGATTGGCAACCGTTACCGCTGCCCCAGGCCCAGTGGTCGTTGGATGCCAACCGGGTTTACGTTGTCACTGGCGGAACGAGCGGCTTGGGGGCAGAGGTAGCGACTTGGTTAGCAGCCAAAGGTGCGAGGAAACTGCTGCTGCTCGGTGTCACGGCATTACCTCCACGAGAATACTGGTCTAGCGACTTGTCCAGCTATGCCTCGGCGGTACAGGATCGCATTCGACATATCCATTCACTGGAGCAGTCTGGCGTGCAGGTACGTCTGTATGCGGGCAAGCTAACAGATCGGGGGCGATTACAATTATTTTTTGACAGCAGTGTGCGGGACTTGGGAACGATCGCCGGAGTTGTACATTGTGCAGGTGTAACTCCTGGCAGCGTCGGATCGTTTGTCCGCAAGGACGTACGGGACATACTGCATACCCTGGAACCCAAAGTCGAGGGACTCTTGACGCTGGCAGACCTCGTGCCGCCCAGCAGTGTTGACTTCTTTCACTTGTTCAGCTCGGTGTCTGCGGCGGTGCCTGCCCTGGGGGCAGGAGTGTCCGACTATGCTTGTGCCAATGGGTTCTTAAATGCCTTTGCCGAAGTCCATCGAGCGACGGGGGCCAGGATTACGGCAATCAACTGGCCCAACTGGAGCGGCGCAGGATCCGCTAGAGGCGAGTCTGTTCGCTATCAGCAACTGGGCTTCAAGACGCTGACCACTGAGGAGGCACTGGCCTTCTACGAAACCCTAGCGGGGTCAGCACTACCATCGGTAATTCTGCCCTGTACTGTGGATGACTCCCGCTTTCAAGTTGAGCAATTGGCACTGGTGCTGCCTTCAGAGCCGCCGACTGTCACTCTGCCTACCTCGTTACCTGTGTCTCCAATCGTTGCTGATGACGTGTCCGTCCGGACAGCGGGGGCAATCCAAGAAGCGTGGAACTGGTTAGCGGACTGGTTTACTAGGGAACTGAAACTGCCCCGGCACCAGTTGGATGGTACGACCAACTTTGCCGAGTATGGGGTAGATTCGATTTTGCTGGCGGATCTATCCCAAGCGCTCGAAAAACGAGTGGGGTCGCCCCTCGACCCCTCCCAATTGCTGGAACTCAGTACGCTGAATAGTCTGAGCGAGTATCTGGCAACCCACTGGACAACACCGTTCGAGGAGGCTGCGCTCCAGTCTACTCAGTCCACTGGAATTGGGGTGGGGGTTAAGGCTGTCCTGACTGAATCAGCAGCAGCAAACCAGATAGCCACCCGACAGCCCGCCATTAATGCGGATTCTGTCGTCCACTACCCCGCATTATCACGGGAAATTGCGGTAATTGGCATGGGTTGTCACTTTCCAGGAGCTGGCAATATTAATGAGTTCTGGGCTAATCTGCTGGCAGGGGTAGATAGTATCCGCGAAGTGCCACCCTCGCGCTGGAACCACCGTTTGCTGTACGGCAACAGCAACGATGGAACGCTGACTAGCAAGTGGGGCGGCTTTCTCGACAACATTGAGCAATTCGATGCCAGTTATTTTAATATCCGCGACGTTGCCGCCGCTCAAGTCGATCCCGCCATTCGCCAGATCTTGGAGGTATTTGTCGAAACTGTACGGCAGGCAGGCTATGAGGAAGCAGAGTTGCGGGGGCAGACGATCGGGGCATTTGTAGGAGCGCGTGCTGGCAGCTATCCGCAACGCTACAGCAGCTGGTCGAAGCACAGCATTGTTGGTGCAGGACAAAATTTCATTGCTAGCCTGTCATCCCATATCTTTGATTGGAAAGGGCCGAGCTTGGTGATCGATTCTGCCTGCTCGTCGTCGCTGGTGGCCGCCCATCTTGCCTGCCGCAGTTTGCTAGACGAGGAATGCTCGATGGCGATGGCGGCGGGAGTCGATATCCTGCTGGACGAACAGCCCTACCGGATTCTCAGTGAAGCTAAGGCCTTGTCTCCGGATGGACGGTGCCACACCTTCGATCTGCGTGCCAACGGGTTTGTACCTGGTGAAGGATGCGGAGCGGTACTGCTCAAACGCTTGGATCGGGCATTAGCCGATGGTGACCGCATCTACGCCGTGATCGAAGGCTCGGCGATCAATAACGATGGTTACACCATGGGCACCACAACCCCCAGCTTAGAGGGGCAACAGCGGGTAATTGAAGCGGCTTGGCGAGCAGCGGGCGTGGATAAAGCCTCTGTCAGTTACGTGGAAGCCCACGGTACGGGGACGATGCTCGGCGATCCCATCGAGCTAAAAGCCCTATCGCGGGTGATTCACCAAGCAACGACAGATAAGGGTTTCTGCGCTGTCGGCAGCGTGAAGACAAACATTGGACACCTGTTAAGTGCGGCGGGGATTGCTGGGTTGATCAAGACAGTACTGGCAGCCTGGCACGGTCGCATTCCGCCGACCCTGCACTGCGATCAACCCAATCCCCGCTTTGACTTTGCAAACTCGCCCCTGTTTCCCTGCGTACAGCAGCAGGTGTGGCATCCGAGACAGGATGTCCGCCGGGCGGGGATCAGTTCTTTCGGATTCGGCGGCACCAATTGTCACGTGGTTCTGCGGGATTTCTCCAATACGCTGGCTATTCCGCCACGCCGTAGTCCCCTGGCTCCGCCGCAGTACCAGCGGCAGTATGCGTGGTTGGAGAAATCCCCACCTGAGGCAGAAAACCTTCCTGTCGTCGAGCGCCGAACCACCCTGCTGGGTTTTGAGGAGATTGTGACCCGTTGAGCAACATGACTGCTAACAAACGGTTAAAATCATCGATACGATCGTGCTGTGTCTAAAGCACATTAACGGCGATCGAGGCGATTCAATAAATACAGCAAAACTACAAATAGACCAAACCAGACCTCAGGCGCAAGGTAAGGAACGCTGTTTGCCCAAATAGAATACTGATTTATTGGTAACCAGCTAATTGCGAACGCGGCATATTGGTGCAGAAAGATCCAAAGCGCCACAAGAGTTCCGCCCCACAAGACGGTCTTGATCTCGCCAACTAAAACATTGAAAAGGTTGACTTTCGGTTCAATATGCTTCCTGACGGCTTTCTCCCGCAGTGACAACACACTCAGATCCGACAGTTCTGTCACGCGATCGGTTAGACGGAACAGGATCTCAGCAACCCCCATTTGCTTCAGGTGAGTCTGCATCCGGGTCGTTGCCCCTTGGAAATAACCCTCGATTAAACTTCTATAGTCAGCATTGGGGATGAGATAGTTCAACGAAGCATCCATCGATCCCCAGGTGCGGAAGACCCGCAGCAGTTGCCAACTGGACGATACCCGATTCTTGCGTAGTACAGCACCAACAGCCACTCCGATCGATCCAATCGACTTATCGTGATAGGGGAGGCTACGGATGTTCATTCTCGCATCCCATTGCCGATAACACTGGGTCAATTGTGCTTTGATGCCTTCAATGTTCTCCCCCGGCAGAGAGTCACACATCATCAAACTATAATCCAGCGCCGTATCATAGTCTCGTTCGCCGAGGGCTTGTAAACTGCGGCGGTAATAGCGAAGAAAGTGCGTGTCTAGACTACCGATCGCCCCCAGATCGATCAGGCAGAGACGGCTGTCCCGCAGCAGCATTATATTTCCGGGGTGCAAATCGCCATGAAATAGATTATCTTCCAGCATCTGCCGGAAAAAGCTCTCAAATAGCCGTTTTCCTGCCAGTAGTGGATCGATATTATTGAGATGAAGAATGGTTGCGAGACGCTCTGGGTCTGTCTTGGCAGCACGAATATAGTCCGACATCAAAATACCCGGCACGTACTCAGTCGTCAGTATCCGCTTGCTGCTGTGACTTGGAATTAAGATGGGAACATAAATATCATGATCCCGCAGAGTACTCTTCATACGCTCAATGTTAGCCGCTTCATAGCGAAAATCCATTTCTTCCTGTACGATCTGTCCAACTTCGATACTCATGCTTTCCCAGTCTAGGTAGCTCTGAAACCCAGAGGATTTAATGGCAGACAGGAGAAATTGAATCAACTTGAGATCCTGAGAAAAATTCTTTTCTACATCCGGACGCTGCACTTTCACAATGACAATCCCCTCGACAGTGGGGATGCGTGCTCGGTGCACCTGCGATGTAGAGGCAGCAGCAAACGGTTTCTCCTCAAATTCCGTGAATGCTTCTTCAAACGGAATGCCCAGTTCTCTTTCAATCACCTGTTTGACATGCTCAAACGGAACACCCCAGGAGCGGTCCTGGAGTTTTGTGAGTTCTGAACATACCTCCGCTGGCAATAGGTCTAGGCGAAGGGCGAGCAACTGTCCTACCTTCACCATTAGCCCCCCCATCCGTTCGATGGTTTGGCGTAGCTCCCGCGCAAAATCGGCTACTAGGGTTTCCGATCCTGATAAACGCTTGAAAAAATAGCGAAAGAATAACTTAAGGCATTCACTTACGACAAAGAATACACGGTTACGCTTGAGCGGGACACTGTAAACTTGTAGCAGTCGCTTTTCAGGAGGTAAGTCAAGGGGAATCGGAATTAAATCGGATTCAAGCATCAGTGCATCTCAAAATTAAAACGAACAACTATCGCGCAAACGATTAATTTGTACGCTAATCTCGTTGGACGCATGATAATCGATAGGAAATGGCCGATCTCGCGCGCGATAGTATCACAATATTGATTAAACAACAGATGACGAAATGACTATGAAAACAGGAACCACGGCTCCTTCGGTCATTCCTTGTGCCTTCATTTGTTCGAGAGCTACATTAACACTGTCGTAGATCGCCCCTTTACCTTCATTAATTAATTCCGCTACTGCTTCTTCAGTTTGTCGTTCCATCTCAATAATGATTGGGGCTTGCAACTTTCCAAGGGTACTTGTTGTTCCAACTTTTGCAACTAGTTCACTCATGGTCTTTGTTTGGTTATTATTTGCACTCAGATTATACCTCGATTATTGTCGATTAAACCCCGTCTAACTTGAAACCGGTAGTTTTTCCTCTGCATGACCTTTACCGATTTTTACGCCGCCGCCAATCATCCTGATTTTTACGAAATTAGCTAGGGACGGTGGTAAAATGCCAACAAATACAAAAATAAACCCCCCAACCTTAGACCGCATGCAAAGCAAAAAAGGAAAGGGGATTACTCGGCCTTGGAGGGCCTTATAAGATGATTACCAGAAAGCAAACTAGCAATCAAGATGAAAATCTTACATCCAATGATACAGCTTTTATCGAACCTTGCCAAGATGCAAGGACTTTACCCCCGGCACAACAATCGCATTATAATTCCAACAAATACAAAAATAAACCCCCCAACCTTAGACAGCATGCAAAGCAAAAAAGGAAAGGGGATTACTCGGCCTTGGAGGGCCCTTATAAGATGATTACCAGAAAGCAAACTAGCAATCAAGATGAAAATCTTACATCCAATGATACAGCTTTTGTCGAACCTTGCCAAGATGCAGGGACTTTACCCCCGGCACAACAATCGCATTATAATAATGCCAACAAATACAAAAATAAACCCCCCAACCTTAGACCGCCTGCAAAGCAAAAAAGGAAAGGGGATTACTCGGCCTTGGAGGGCCCTTTTAAGATGATTACCAGAAAGCAAACTAGCAATCAAGATGAAAATCTTACATCCAATGATACAGCTTTTGTCGAACCTTGCCAAGATGCAAGGACTTTACCCTCCGCACAACAATCGCATTATGACGAATGGACAAAAGGAAGTGGAATCTCAGAAAAGATTACCCGGAAGTGTTTACGGTCACTTGATGACCACAAGATGATCGCAGAGTTTCTAGGATGGAAGGGCTATCCTCAGCACAATCCCCTGGGATGGACTTGTCTAGGGATTAACCTTTTAACCTTTAAACCATCCGATTTATTGCAATTTAAACCTGATATTCCAATTCAATTCCCAGATCAGGAGAAACCAGCGAAGTATCTCACCTCAAAGAAAGGCTATGATGCCCTGGTCTTATCTGTCAGAGATTGGCAAGCCGTCATAGAAGATCCGACCTTTCCCGTCACCGCTACTGAGGGGCCTAAGAAAACAGGAGCCTTAGAAACCTGTGATTATGCTGCCTTGGGGTTGCCAGGGGTTGATATGGGATTGAACAAAAATGGTCGCTTAGTTCCTAACCTAGAGGCGATCGCCGCTAAAGGTCGTCCAATCAATATTTGCTTTGATGCAGATATTCAAACCAAGGTAGAGGTTCAAGAGGCTCTGATCCGACTCGCTACAGGCTTGAAGAAAAAAGAGTGTTTAGTTTACGTTGTTCCTCCCTGGGATTTATCGTTGGGAAAAGGCATTGATGATGTCTTAGCTAACCATGGCCCCGAAAAGGTACACGAAATTATGAATACCGCTATTCCTTATAAACAGTGGTTACAAGGCTTAGAACGTCAATTTAAGCCTGAAAAATCCAAAACCCAAAAGATTCCACCTGCCGACCTAATCGCTCGTGATATTGCCGAAGAATACCGCTCTACGTTGGCTTTTAATAATCAATCAGGCTTATGGATGCGCTATGAAGCTGATTCTCCCGGAGTCTGGAGTGTAGAAACCAACGAATATACAGAGTCAATAATCAGCACCATCCTTGATGCCAAAGGAATCGTCGGATACGGAAGTAACGGATACGTTACAAATATTCTGAAAAAACTGCGTCATCTCTTAATCGTTCGGAAGTGGATAGAGCAATCTCCATCTGAATTGATTCCTTTTCAGAATGGTGTTTTAGAGTTGGCAACAGGCAAACTTTTAGAACATTCTCCTGGCTATCGTTTCACCTGGTCAATGCCCAGGGAACATAACCCCATAGCAACAGAATGGACAAGTATTCAGACCTTTTTAAATACCATCACCAATGGCAACGTAGAGATTCAAAACCTTCTACTTTGTTTCTGTAATGCTGTTTTAAAGGGTCGCTCTGATTTACAGAAATTCCTGCACTTAACAGGCCCTGGAGGAAGTGGAAAAGGAACCTTTACCCGACTTTTAACCGATTTAATTGGCCAAACTAACACGCACACTTCAACCCTAGAAGATTGGTGTGGCAATCGTTTTGAAACTGCCAATGCTTATCAAAAACGGCTTATTGCTTTCCCTGACGAGGATAAAAAAGTAGGTAACTTAGGACGTTTTAAATCCCTCACGGGTGAAGACTTCCTACGGGCCGAAGAAAAAGGACAAAAGGCTTTTCAGTTCAAATATGAAGGGATGGTAGTTCTTATTAGTAACTTCCCCATTTTTGCTGGTGACAGTAGTAGTGGATTAACCCGTCGGACAATCCTAGTCCCCTTTACTCATGTTCCCAAACCTGGCGATCGCCGCAATCTTAACAAAGACTTTCAGATAGAATTATCAGCTTTTACTAACTATCTGCTCTCCCTACCTGATGATTTTGTGACGGCTACGTTGCTGGGAACCAATGAGATTAAAGAGCTTAACCAGGAGTTTTGGGCTTCAAGGCAACGGACGGATTCTATTGCAGCCTGGTTAAACGACTGCGTGATTTATGACCCCAATGCCTCTACTCCTATCGGCTGCGATCGCAATGAGTGGAAAGAACGAACACCTATCACTTTATATGGCTCCTATTGTCACCATGCCCAACAAAGTGGCAACCAAGCCAAAAGCGTTAAAAACTTCAGTCCCGACCTGCTGGAGTTGTGTAACACGATTTTAGGTTGGCCCATTCAAAAGGTAACGACCCGTAACGGGAAATTTATCCAAGGCCTACGGTTGCGGGTGACGGGTATTAACGATCATATTCCTACCTATGAAGCTCAACTTGAAGCGTCAATTTCTAACCGTGACGGATTTCGTGACGGATTGGTGACGGATTTCGTGACGGCTGGAAACCTTGATATACAAGGATGTGACGGGTGTGATGGATTAAACCAACTTCTAAGCGAAGAAAAAGAAAGTGAATTTATTCCACAAGAAAGCGAAAAAACTGAAATTGTGGTGACGGATAGCGACCCTTTACCCGTCATACCCATCACTCTCGATACAGAGCAAGCGGTACAGCCGTCACCCGATCCATCACCTGACTCGTCATCGGAACCGTCACCCAATGAAACAGATTTTTCAACATTCCCCCACCTCACCAGTAACGACTATCGGGCTAAGGAGAAACGGGCCAACCTGATTAAGGAAACTATGCTGTCCTGTGGAACCTGTGAGGAGTTGACTCAATTTAAACTTGAGTCTGATTATGGTGAATCTCAAATTGCTTGGGTTTATACCTACGGCTTGACGGCTTCTGAGAAGGCACAAATCAACTCAACCGCTAACACTTCCCAGCCTTCCCTTGACCTTTTCTTCGTTGCCGATGACAGCGAGTCCGTACCAACTTTCGAGACTTTTGGAACTGCTCCTGTTATTGAAGTAGAAATGTCGGAAATTCCTACATTTGAAAACCATCAAATTGTGCAGCCTGAAAATGACCACAATTGTTCCCAACACTTAGAGCTAAGTAAAAACGAAACGAGTTTCGCATTTGACTTAGGTGATCGCGGACACATTGGCCAACGCATTAAGGACAAGTTGGGAGGCAAAATTTATACCATTGAATCTGTCAAAGATGGCCGTTATGGTTGCAACTATGAAGATGGTTCATGGACTTCTATTTCCTTTGCTGATGCACTCACTAATATTGATCCTGATGAGTTTTAGTGGGAAGTGTGCCAAAACACTACCGACAAAGAACAGACGGCGATCGCCTTAAGGGATTTCAACAATCCCTAATTCAAGGCATTTTGAGCAATAGTTCAACTGCCAACTGGAAACCTTCAGGTCAGTACAATTGGGGCCATCTCATATCTCCCATTAAGGCCCGTTCCTGGTGGGGGTTAACGGTTCGTTAGTTGGGTAATTAATCGTGATGGTATCTTCAGGAATCCCTTCATAGTCAAGCTTTTTCGATTGAATGACTAAGCGGTGAACGTAACGGGTAGCGAGCGCTGTTAACATGGGATTGACTCCATTAACTTAGTGGTTTTAAGAGAGGAGAGAGTGAACTTTGATCGGCTTGCTCTCTCTTCTCTATATGTCTATAGTATTTCTATTTTATATCTATCGCTAATGGATATAAGTAATGCTAAAGTATAACTACTCTATCCCATAAGTTATGGCTATATTATATTTACTTTGACTCTACCATGCTATAATAATAAGTAGTCACACTATGTGGTTAAAATATGGCTAGTCCAGATAAGATTAAAATCGGTGCATACCTTACAGCAAGCGAGAATGAGGCGTTAAAGCGGGTTGCTGATAGTTTAGGTGTTAGCGCATCTAAAGCGGTCGCTATGGCTATTAAGTCATTAGACGAGAAGCTATCAAAGGGAGTAAAGGTATCACTACCTGTATCTGTATCTACTGGGGATAAAGTAGAGATACGCCAAGATATTCAAACAATGATCAATAAGTCGGTTAAAACGGCGATCGCGGGTCTATTGACTAAAACTGAATTTGAGAGTGAAAAGGAAGACATTTGGGCCGAGCTTACCCGTCTTGATAGCGCAGTAAATATGGTGGGTAATTATTACGCATTCACTGGTAATGAGAAATTTTTTAATCAACAGGAGAACGCGGCTCCTATTGATGAGGCGATCGCAGACCCAAAATCATAGCCCCTAAACTGAATGGGGAAAGTTTAGGGGCTAATCAACAAACACCAGAAAGGGAATTTAGACCGTTGAATGATCGGCGTTTTAGTCACAATGAACTAGCCGATATTTTAGATGTTAAGCCTGGGACAATTCGAGGTGAAGCTACTCAGTGTAGAAAACGAAATAAGCAATATCGGGGTTATTTTCCAGACGGTGCTAAATGGTTTGAGATTGACCCCACCGAGGCTAAATCAGGCGTTCTATCATAGGGTATGGGGGATTATTCCCACTCCCGAATATCCCTAAAATCTTGAAAACTTGACGGGGGGCTAATCTTGCTCTTTTCTGGTATTAATTCTCTTAAAAAATATTTTTATACTTAATTTGAGTTGTCAAGTGGGTTAAACCCTGTATCGGTCGGAGTTTTGCGGGTTGGGTAAGAGTGTGATAATTGGCATTCTAAGAGCCTAAGGACAGGGAGAAGCCGTGAGGGCAATCTATCTTGACTTCTACGAGTATTGGCAAAAAAATGTGGAAATCCTGATTTAGGAGAGAATGGGTGAAAGAAGCGATAGTTAGGACACCCATGGCAGAACAAGCTCAAGCATCCCATCACCAAGAGTTAGTCGGTTTTATCTGGAGTATTGCGGATAAGCTGCGTGGCCCCTACCATCCTCACCAATACCGACGGGTGATGTTGCCATTAATTGTGCTTCGGCGGTTGGATGCGGTGTTAGAGCCTACTAGGTTTGCAGTGCTGAAGGCTAAGGACACATATTCTGCGTTAGAGGGCGAGGCTTTTGAAAAAGCGATCGCCAAGGTAGCAATGGGGAGTGATCGCCAGCAACCGTTCTACAATCTCAGCCAATTTTCCTTTCGGGATTTGTCAGATGAACAGAATTCTCACAAGGATGACTTACAGTCTCCTGTCATATCAGGCTTATTGAAGGACTCGGATGGGCTTGCCAGTAACCTACAGACCTATATCAATGGCTTTTCTCCTAGGGCGCGAGATATTTTTGATAAGTTTGAATTTGTCAAGGAAATTGAAAAGCTGGATGAAACTAATCGTCTTTACATGATTATCCAAGAGTTTTGTCGAGAAGATATTGATCTATCGCCTGCAAGAATTTCTAATTATGAAATGGGAAAAGTTTTTGAGGCACTAGTTAGAAAGTTTAATGAGCAAGCCAATCAAGAAGCAGGGGATCACTTTACGCCCCGTGAGGTGATTCGTTTGATGGTGAATTTGGTTTTCTGTGAGGAGAAGGATGTTTTTCAAAAGGGGATTTATCGCACGGTCTATGACCCTACAGCAGGGACGGGCGGGATGCTGTCGGTATCGGAGCAGTTTATCAAGCGACAAAATCCTGATGCAAATTTGGGCTTATTTGGGCAGGAGTATAATTCCGAATCCTACGCGATTTGTTGTGCGGATTTATTGATTAAAGATGAGCCAATTGATAATGTAGTTTTTGGGGATACCCTCGGTTTAAAGGATGTGAAAAATAAGATTAATAATTTTATTCCTCGTGATGGACATTCCGATAAGAAATTTCATTATATGTTTGCGAATCCGCCCTTTGGGGTGGAATGGAAGCCAGAGGAAGATTTTATTAAAGAGGAGTATAAAACTGACGGTTTTAAGGGACGATTTGGGGCGGGTTTACCGCGTATTAATGATGGATCGTTGTTGTTTCTTCAGCACATGATCTCGAAAATGCACTTGCCGCCAGAGCAAGGGGGAGAAGGATCGCGTATTGCTATTGTGTTTAATGGGTCGCCTTTGTTTACGGGGGATGCGGGTAGTGGAGAAAGTAATATTCGTCGTTGGATTATCGAAAATGATTGGTTGGAGGCGGTGGTGGCATTGCCGAACCAGATGTTTTACAACACAGGGATTTTTACCTATGTCTGGCTTGTGACCAATAAAAAGCCTTCCCATCGGCGGGGTAAGGTGCAGTTGATTGATGGGACGGCCCATTTCCAGAAGATGAAGAAGAGTTTGGGGGATAAGCGCAATGAGTTATCCGACGATCATATTCGAGAGTTAGTCAGGCTTTATGGGGATTTCAAGGCCGATGATACCAGTCGGGTCTTGGGGGAAGGTCAAGTCCAAGAGCGGGTTTGCTCGAAGATTTTTGAGAATCGGGAGTTTGGGTTTCTTAAGGTGACGGTGGAGCGGCCTTTGCGGTTGAATTTTCAAGCGTCGTCGGAACGGATTGCCCAATTATGGGAGCAGTCGGCTTTTGTGGGGTTGGCAGAGAGCAAAAAGCGGAAGGATCAACAGGCAATTTTGTTTGAGGTGGAGACGGGTAAGACGTTGCAGGCCGATATTATCAAGGCGTTACAGCAGTTAGACCCGAATCGCCGTTATCTTTCCCGTGACCAGTTTGTCAAGGATTTGGATCGGGTTTTGAAGCAGGCGGGGTTGAAGTTGGCGGCGACGGTGAAGAAGGCGATTTTGGTGGCTTTGTCGGAAGCTGACCCCACCGCAGAAATTTGTCGGGATAAGCACGGGAAACCTGAGCCAGATAGCAATTTACGGGATACGGAGATCGTGCCGTTACCAGAGGGGATTACGTTGCCTTTACCATTGGGTTATGACGGGGAATCGGGGTTAGAAGAGTTGGTGAAGTTGGTGCGAGATCACTGTGAGGCCTATTTAAAAGCGGAGGTGTTGCCCCATGGGCCAGAGGCTTGGATTGATTACAGCAAGACTAAGGTGGGTTACGAGATTCCGTTAAATCGGCATTTTTATGTTTATCAGCCGCCCCGTTCCTTGGTCGAGATTGAGTCGGATATTAAGTCCCTAGAAGCGGACATTATGGCGATGTTAGGGGAGGTGGTCTAAGGGTTAGGCTGAAATTTGGCGAGATGGGGTAACATTAAATTGGGTGTAAATTTAGTGCAGGATAGGGATGATGATTAATCTGAGTCGGGATATTCAATCGCTTTCTACGTTTAAGCGTAGGACTAATGATTTGATTAGTCAGATGAAGGCGACGGGTAATCCTGTGGTTTTGACGGTTAATGGTAAGGCGGAATTGGTGGTGCAGGATGCTGAGGCTTATCAAAAGTTGTTGGATACTGTGGAGCGTTTGGAGGTGATCGCCGCGATCAATGCTGGTTTAAGGGATGTTGAAAAGGGAGAGGTGGAATCTTTAGAGAGTTTTAAGGCAGAAATACAGGATAAATAATATTTAATTCGCTTAATTTAGAGGAGTTTTAATGATGGGTAATTATTCGGCTTATGCTGATTACAAGGATTCGGGGGTTGAATGGTTGGGAGAGATTCCTGAGCATTGGGACTGTAAAAAACTAAAGTTCTTAGCAATTGTGCAGCCTAGTAATGTGGATAAGAAAACATTAGAAGGTGAAGAATTAGTTTTTCTTTGTAATTATTCAGATGTCTATAATAATGATTGGATTACGGATGAAATTAGTTTTATGCAAGCATCTGCCACCTCATCAGAGATAGAGAAATTTCTGATTAGCAAAGGCGATGTAATTATTACGAAGGATTCAGAAAATCCCTATGATATAGCTGTCCCTGCCTTAGTTTATCAAAATTTTGACAATGTTTTATGTGGTTATCATCTAACTCATATTAAACCGATTAAGTTAGATGGAAAATTTTTATTTCGTCTTTTTCAATCCTCCAGATTTAATGCTCAATTTATAGTTAGTGCAAATGGTGTGACTCGTTTTGGACTTCCTCAAAGAGTTATAAATGATGCCTATGTTGCTACTCCGCCACTGGATGAACAAAAGGCGATCGCCGCTTTCTTGGACTATAAAACCCAACAGATTGATCAACTCATTGCCAAAAAGGAAGCCCTACTAGAAAAACTAGATGAAAAACGCACCGCCCTAATTAGTCAAGCTGTTACCAAAGGGCTTGATCCAACCGTTCCGATGAAAGATTCTGGCATTGAATGGTTGGGCGAAATTCCTGAGCATTGGGAGACTAAAAAAATTCAATATATTGGACGTTTGAAAAGCGGTGAAAACATAATTTCACAGCAAATCGAACCAGACGGTTTATATCCTGTTTTTGGAGGGAATGGAATAAGAGGATACTTCGATTCTTATAATCACGATGGGCATTATATTTTAATTGGTCGCCAGGGTGCTTTATGTGGAAATATTAACTATGCTAATGGAAAATTTTGGGCATCAGAACACGCTGTAGTTGTAAATCCATTAGTGAGATTTGAAGTTTTTTGGCTTGGAGAGTTATTGAAAATAATGAATCTGAATCAATATTCAACGTCTGCGGCACAACCAGGATTATCTGTCGAGCAGATAGCTAGATTAAAAATTCCTTTTCCACCATTCAATGAACAAAAAGTAATCGCTCAATATTTGAGTAAAAAAACTGTTGAGATTGATAGGCAAAAAGTCAAAATTCTCCAAGCAATTGAGGTATTAAAAGAATATCGTACCGCCCTGATCACTAATGCTGTCACGGGCAAAATTGACGTGCGTTCTGTCCCCATTCCAACCCCTTAAAGCCATGACCACTATCACCCTTTCCGAACTCCCTGAAACCCTCCAAAATCTACTGCAACAAATCGCCCAAACAGGAGAAACCCTCACCATTACCCAAAACGATCAACCCTTATTGATTGTATCTCCCGCCCCAAAAACAACAAGAGCCGCCTTTGGTTCCGCGAAAGAACAAACCAAGATTTTAGGAGAAATTGTAGAACCTACTTCAAATTTTGTTGAATGGAATATTTTGCAATAAAAAATTTTATTTGGATACTTGTCATGCACCAAGAAAAAAACTTTGAAGACACCATCGAACAAGAACTCCTAACCCTCTGCGGCTACGGAAAAAGCGACCCCAACAACTACGACAAAGAAACCGCCCTTTTCCCCCAAGAAATCCTAGACTTTATCCAAACCACCCAACCCCAACAATGGCAACGCCTCGCCAAAACTAGCCCAGGGGATGCCCAACAAATTCTCCTCAATAACCTCACCAGTGAACTGCAAAGTAGAGGAATGCTCGACGTACTGCGTCATGGCTTCAAATGCTATGGCAAAACCTTTCGCGTCGCCTACTTCCAACCCAACACCACCCTTAACCCCGATAGCCTTGCCCTCTACCGCCAAAACCGCGTCACCGTCAGCCGCCAAGTCACAATCAAAACAGGACGCATCCCAGACCTCATCCTTAGCGTCAATGGGCTACCCGTCGCCACCCTCGAACTCAAAAACGCCTTTACTGGTAGTCACGCCGAAAATGCCATCGAACAATACCTCAGCGATCGTGACCCCCGCGATCCCCTCTATCGTTTCAAAGAACGGTGCTTAGTCCATTTCGCCGTCGGCACCGAAGAAGTCTGGATGACCACTAAACTCGCAGGCAAAGACACCTACTTTTTACCCCTTAATCGGGGCCACCATCACGGCGCAGGCAATCCCCCCGTAAAAGATGACTATCAAGTCAGCTATCTTTGGCGAGAAGTCCTGCAAAAAGATAGCCTCCTAGAGATTTTGGGCCGTTTTCTCCATCTCCAAAGCGAAGAAGTCAAAATTCCCACCGCCAACGGCATTAACTACCACCGGAAAGAAATCCTTATTTTCCCCCGCTATCACCAACTGGATGTCGTGCGGCAACTGGTAGGCCATGCCAAAACCCACCAAGCGGGCCATAACTACCTGATTCAACACTCCGCAGGCTCAGGAAAATCCAACTCGATCGCCTGGTTAGCCCATCGCCTCGCCAATTTACACAGTGCCGACAACGAAAAAATCTTTCATAGCGTCATCGTGATCACCGATCGCACCGTCCTCGATGATCAACTCCAAAACACCATCTACCAATTCGAGCATAAAGCAGGAGTCGTCAAGAAAATTGATGAAAATACCCAACAACTAGCCACCGCCCTCAGTGAGGGTGTTCCCATTATTATTTCCACGATTCAAAAATTCCCCTTTATCAGCCAAGCCCTAAACACCCTAGCCAAAAAAGGCAAGTCTCTCACCCTCAACACCGCCCATAAACGCTTTGCCATTATTGTCGATGAGGCTCACTCCTCCCAAACAGGGGAAACGGCTGCCGAACTTCGTAAAATCCTCAATCAAGACGGCATCGAAGCCGCGATCGCCCATCAACTCCTAGAAGACGATCTAGAGGAAGACAACTTAGACGAAGCAACCAAAAAAGAACTCTGGCGTAAACAACTGACCCGCACCAAACAACCTAACCTCAGTTACTTCGCCTTTACTGCCACTCCCAAACAAAAAACCAAACTGATCTTTGATGAACCTGGCAACAATGGCGAATCCCCCTTTCACCTCTACACCATGCGCCAGGCGATCGAAGAAGGTTTTATCTTGGATGTCCTCGCCAACTATACCCTCTATGAACGCTATTACGAATTAGTCCGCCGCAGTGAACAAGACCCCCAACTCCCTCGCCGTAAAGCTGCCCAGGCGATCGCCCGCTTCGTTGAACTCCATCCCCACAACATCGCCCAAAAAGTAGAAATCATCGTCGAACACTTCCAAGCCCACACCCGCCACAAAATCGGAGGACGGGCAAAAGCAATGGTCGTCACCCGCTCCCGTGAACACGCCGTCCGTTACAAACTCGCCTTTGATCACTACATCAAAACCAAAGGTTACACCGACCTTAAATCCCTCGTCGCCTTTTCAGGTTCCCTCACCCTAGAAGACATTCCCGACACCACCTTTACCGAAGTAAGCCTCAACGACGGTATTAAAAGCAGTGAAATTCCCGACCGTTTTGAAAGCGATGATTACCAAGTGCTACTGGTCGCCGACAAATATCAAACAGGCTTTGATCAACCCCTCCTCCACACCATGTTTGTGGATAAACGTCTCGCAGGAGTCCAAGCCGTCCAGACCCTTTCCCGTCTCAATCGCACCATGACGGGCAAACAAGACACCTTCGTTTTAGATTTTGTTAACACCCAGGACGACATTTATAAAGCCTTCAAACCCTACTACGAAGAAACCCCCATCGAAGCCGCCACCGACCCCCAAAAACTCTACAACCTACAAAGTGCGATCTATCAATGGCAACTCTTTGACCGCGCTCAGGTTACAGAATGGTGTGCCATTTGGTTCCGTCCTAAAGTTTCCCTAACGGGCGGCGAACACAAAAAACTGAACGCCCTGATGGATGCCGTCATTCAAGAAAAATACCAAGCCCTAGAAGAACCAGAGCAAGATCAATTCAAAAGCCAACTGAGCAGTTTTTGTAAACTCTACCTATTCCTAGCCCAAATCATCCCCTATCAAGACTCCGACCTCGAAAAACTCTACGCCTATGGCCGCTGTCTGCTCAAAAAATTACCCCGTCCCGATCAAGATGCCATTGTGGACATCAGCAACCTGATTGAATTGAAATGCTATCGCCTTGAAGAAGTCAGCCGGGGCAGCATTGATTTGAACACCGGAGAAGCCCAACCCCTGCGCGGCCCCACCGATGTCGGCACTCGTCAAGCAGACCAGGAAACGCCCCTCTCCCATTTAATTGAAGCCCTTAACGAACGCTTTGGCACAGACTTCACCCTCGCCGATCAACTCTTTTTTGAGCAAATTACCGCAACGGCGATCGCCAACGACAACTTAAAACAAGCCGCGAAGGTCAACACCCGTGAGAATTTTGCCCCCGTGCTAGAAAAACACCTAGAAGCCCTTTTCCTCGAAAGGATCGAGGGCAACGAAAAAATCTTTATGCAGATGATGAATGATCGGGAATTTCGCACCCTAGTCTTTGAAAAACTCCTACTCAGCATCTACGAAAACCTGCACAACCACAACAAACCGACCGATGCTTAAGGTTTTACCCTAAAATTAGTCATAGCTGAATTATGTTTTTTTTGAATTGAGTTATTATTGAATTTAGTCATTCAGGAATTTTGATGAAAACGATTACCTGTGCGTCTCTCTCTGGAGGTCAGGGAAAGACCACCACCGCCATTTGTTTGGCCAAGTTTTTGAGTCGCTTAGGTCATCAAGTGTTGAGTATTGACGCTGATCCACAAGCCAGTCTCACCTTTTATCTCGGCCATGAGATCGAGGCGAATCATCCCACCCTATTGGAAGTCATCAAAAAAGAAGTCACCGTTGAGGATGGTATCTATGAAATTAATCCTCACTTGTGGTTAATTCCTGCCGATGATGCTTTGGATAAAGCGCAGGAATTTCTATCGGGGAGTGGGATGAGTGCCGTGCTGTTGGGAAAACGGCTGAAAACGATCGCCAATTTATTTCAGTTCTGTGTGATTGATGCTCCTCCCCAGCGATCGCAGTTGGCTTTAACGACCATCGGAGCCGCAGACTATGTGATCGTCACCGTTGAAGCTTCTTCCAAGGGAGTTAATTCTTTGATGAGGACGTTGGAACTGATTGAAGAATTACAGGAAATTGAAGCCTTTACAGGGATCATCTTGGGAGTTTTACCCTTCCGCGATCGCTGGATTGGTCGGACTCAGGCCAAACAAAGCCAAAAAAGTATTGAGATGATGCGAGAAATTGCCGGTTCGATTCCGATTTTGCCTTCGATCCTGGAATCCGAACAGTTTAAAAAGGCCATTGATCAAAACCTCACGCCAATGGAAGTCGGCCAATCCCAATTGGAATATCCCTTTGAAAACATTATTCAACGGTTAGGAGCTTAAAGCCATGACAGAAGCCTCTAAGGATGCCTTTGACCGCCTAAAAAATCGCACAAGAGCCACCGTTTCTCCCCGTTCCCATACCCTAATCACCGAGAATAAAGACCAAATAACTGAATTTAGTCATTCAGCTATGGCTGAAATCAATCAAGACAGTATTCCGTCTGTTAGCCAACAAGAAACAGAAACGACCGTGCGGCGCACCATTCGGCTAGAAGCAGGACTGGATGACCAGTTAGACCAGCTTTGTCGGCGATCGAAGATTACACGAGATACCTTTTTAGAGGCTGCCTATCGGGTTTGTCTTGATGATCCTGAGTTATTGGCAGTAGTCCTAGCGGAAGCCCAGCAACGTTATCTTCAACGTAAACAAACTGGGGAAAAACGAAAGTTGGAAACGCTCAATAAAAAATATCAATAGCGGAACGATTTGCTATTCTGATAAGCCAGTCCCGAAAGTCCCGAAAACCTAGAATTAATTGGCACAAAAGTCAGTAATTTAATAAACATAGTTACTATTAATCTTTATTTACTGTTAATAATGCGTTTGCATTTTATACAAAACAAGTTTTCTATAGTCGCGGGAGGGCATTCCGAGACTTTAAACCGAACGTGGAGAAACCGTAAGACTACCTCGGTAGCAGTTTCGTGGAAGCGTTTACCCCATTCAGCGACTACCCTAAAAAGTAGCGTGGCGAAGAATCATCGTCGCTTCAGCACGGTGAGGATGTCAAAACACCACTACTATCGAACCACTACCGGCGACTATTTAAAGCGGTCTAGCTCGCAGCAAGGAGTTGAAATCGGCTCAGGTGACGACGAAGAATGGATGATTAGATGATCGCTGATAACAAAATTAGGCTAAAATCCTGCTGTAAATATGATTATTTACATCGTTCTGACTCTGCTCAGGGAGTCACGACTTGGAGTGTAGGCACTGGCAATGAGTGAAATCTGGCAATTGTCTATTCGATTGCACCACTTAACATCCCTCTAGATAACATGAGCAACAATCAAATAACAATGGCTCTCGCATTTGACGGACAAGACGACTTTATTGAAATTAAAGAGCCATTCAAAAACAATACAGAATTTACTATTTCCCTATGGCTCAAGCCCTCCGTGCTGAACGCGGGCTGGCGAGGATTCCTTGGCAAAGAAGGAGATTCTACCGCTTATCGTAAACCTAGCATGTGGTTAGCCCCTGAAAAAAACGGTTTACATTATGATTCAGTGTCTCCAGCGGGATATAGCGATCGCTACAATGGCATTCTGGAAAACTTTTTCGAGGCTCCGAACCAGTGGGTTCACATTGCCTGGGTTAAACAGGGCAAAGAGTACCGATTCTATCGAAATGGCGAGCTATTTGCTACCAAGCCAGCACCAGAAATCTTTTACAGCGACAATCATAGTAATTACTGGATCGGACGGGTTGATAACTTTTTCCCAGGTGAGATGACGGATGTACGGATCTGGAGTCGCGCCCGCAGCCAAGCAGAGATTCAAGCCGATTTACGGCATCGCCTGACCGATACGTCCTCTGGATCGACCCTGAAAAACACATTCGTAAAATGTCTCGTTCAACCTGTGATTCAGAGTTCTACCCCGACACCGGGAGTTTCGCCTATCGACCCAACGAAGATCTATACCCTGACTGCTAGCCACAGTGGGCGAGTTGCCAGTCTGCGTAAAGATACCGCGATTGTGGAACAGCGCAACTGGATGGAAGAACCGCAACAACAGTGGCGTATTGAACCCTTAACGGGTAACGACAGCGGACACTTCCGAATTGTTTCGGTGCATTCTGGTAATGTTATGGAAATAGAGGGAATCAATGACAGGGCAGCGATCGTAGCACGACCTTGGAATGGCAGCCAGACACAACAATGGAAGATTGAATGGGCTGGGATGACAACCGTACGGATTGTCTCCAGAGCCAGCGGTAAGGTGCTGGATGTTAGCAGTGGGTCACAGGAACAGGGCGCACCGCTGATTCAATGCCCTTGGATTGTCAATTCTTGGAAGCAGGTTCCCGGCAGTTTGAAGTGGGTGTCTGTCGGAGCCGATGGCACTGTTTGGGGCGTGAATGAGAATGATGATATTTTTCGTCGCACCGGTGACACCTGGACTCAAATTCCTGGTAAGTTGAAACAGATTTCTGTCGGCAATGCTGATAATGTCTGGGGTGTGAATTCCAACGATGATATTTTTCGTCGCACTGGCGATACTTGGATTCCAATTCCTGGAAAACTTAAGAATGTGTCTGTCGGAGCCGATGGTACTGTTTGGGGCGTGAATTCCGCTGATTATATTTATCGTCGCACTGGTGATACCTGGACTAACATTCCTGGAAGACTTAAGAATATTTCCGTGGGAAGTGCTAGTTTTGTTTGGGGTGTGAATTCTAATGATGATATTTTTCGTTTTAATGATAATACTTGGATCCAAGTTCCTGGGAAGCTAAAACAAGTGTCCGTTAGTGCCGATGGAATTGTCTGGGGAACTACTTCCCTCGATGACATTTATCGCCGCGATGGTAACGATTGGAATCAAGTTTCGGGCAAACTAAAACAGATTTCAGCAGGGTCTGAAATCTTGATTTGGGGAGTGAATAGCATCAACAATATCTATCACGGGTACGGGGAAATGAACCAGCAATGGCAGTTGTCCACCCTAGTCGATCCCACAACTGCCGACGCATTCGATGTCCGTGCCACCATTGATGAACGCAGTAACTCTGGATTGGTAGGATATTGGCCGCTACTCCAACAGAGCGGCACGACGGTCAACGACTACAGTCCCAGTGCCAATCATGGAACCCTCTATGGAACCCGTTGGATCGAATCAGAGTTACCGCTTCTCAACCATCTGGGAGCTGCTGGTAGCCCAGTGCTGGCACCTCAGTGGGTTACCACTCCTTTCGCCATCGCTCCCAAGTTTGGAGCAACGGCATCGAGAATCAAGACCATCAAAATGACAGAAGGTTGGGCGCTCGGAACCATCCAAGTCCAATACGAAAACCTAGCAACGTCCCCTCCAGAAGTTTATGACTCCCCGGCCTATGGCTCCCATGGGGGTAGTGCTTGCGAATTTAGTCTAGAAGATGGAGACTATCTCAAGAGTGTTTTTGGTGAGTGGGGGGCACAAGCGCCAAACTATCCACGGGAAGAAATTATCAGCTTGCAATTTCAGACTCAGCAAGGTAAACAGTCCCGACGGTTTGGCGGCGGTGGTCCTCGACAAGTTGAGTCTTTTAACTTCGTTGCCCCAGAAGGTTACGAAATCGTTGGTTTTTGGGGTGCCACGGGCAGTTATATGAATAACCTCGTCAGGCTTGGGGTTTATCTCCGCCCGAGCGCTCGGGATTTTCAGGTTGCAGATTTACCCTCTCAACCGAACATAAATTTGCTCAATGCTACCAAAATCAAATTAAAATCTTGGAAAGGAGATTATCTGAATCGCCCGGACTCTGCCCAAAACGTGACGACCATTTCAACGAACAGTAATAGTACTGGGAATGAATGGACAGTCGAGACAATCGCCGATCGCAAAATCAAACTTAAATCTTGTAAAGGAGACTATTTACGCCGGTGCGATCGGGGACGGGGTGTTGATACGGGTACAAATACAACGGCTACAGAGTGGATCGTAGAAGACCTTACCGCCAACAAAATCAAACTGAAATCCTGGACGGGGGACTATCTACATCGATCTGATTCTGTTCAAGAGGTTACAACATGGTACACAGGTATCGGTAATGAATGGGAGGTTGAATTTATGACTACAGTTCTCCAGTTGGACGGACAAACAAATTACATCGAGATTCCCCATAGCAGTGTTTTCGAGATGACGAATAACTTCACTGTGGAGGCATGGTTTAGTGCCCAAACGCTGGAAGGTTATCGTCGCATCTTCTCCAAGTTTCCAGGCTTCGGATCTGGGCTGGTCGGAAATGCCTTGCTGTTTACGATTTACTGGGTCAAGGATTACGTGATCAATACCCAAATAACCGCTGGCACTTGGTATCACGTAGCAGTAGTCTTCGATGCTTCCAATAGTGCCTCGTTCTACCTCAATGGGGATCTGGTACAAACGGTGACGGGTGAAACGCCAGCAACCGTATCTACCGGGCCGCTAGAAATTGGGCGTAAAGGCGAGGGTCGCGGCGAGTATTTCCACGGGCAACTGGCGGAGTTGCGTATCTGGAACAAAGCTAGGACGCAGGCGGAAATTCAGGCAAGCAAATCCTATCGCCTGTTTGGCAATGAACCCAATCTCGTGGCCTATTGGCCGCTGGATGAGGCAACAGGAAGCACGATCCAAGACAAAACCAGTAACGCCAATCATGGCAGCATTCGTGGCGCTGTCCTGTGGAGTTCTGCTCCTCTAGACCTAGGGGCGGCTGAACTCAATACGGCGGCTAAACTGCTGCAAGAACAAGCCGCCGCTACATCTGCAGCGACCCCCCCAGCAGAGACATCAGTTGCTGTTAAGACTGCACCTACTCCCGTCATTATTGAACTAGAGCCTCAGACTCCTGAAGCTTTGGAGGAGTTTTTTACGAGAGATGATGGGCCGATCTATGACACGGTAGATACGGCGCTCGATCAAATGCGGATTCAGGGACTAATGCCTCGTAAAGCAACCCCCGTTTTCATTGTCATTTCCAGTTTTGGTGACGCGCCTGATGAATTGACAATTCCTTCTTGAATCGTAGCCCGATTCTGAAACCATACTTCGGATTTCTGACAAGCATATATAAGGAGTTACGCTCGATGAGCACGTACAAGTACAAAAATCTAGCATTGCAGGCAGGTGGAGTTCTGGGCACTGCCTATATCGGAGTAGTTCAGGCACTGGACGAAAAGGGTATTCTGTCAAACCTCGAGCGTGTAGCGGGCGCTTCGGCTGGGGCAATTATGGGTACTCTGCTCGCTTTACGGTTTACCCCCGTGGAAATCGAGAAGATTATGCTCGGTTTAGATTTCTCTAAGTTCACCGATCCCACCAACCTGTTGAATGTAGTACGTAATTATGGCTACTATGCGGGGGATTTCTTTCTGCTATGGATTCAGGATCTCATTGCTCAGAAGCTATCTAAGACAGCGACTTTTGAAGATTTGGTTAACGGTGGGTTCCGTGATTTGTATGTCTTTGCTACCGATCTGACCGCTCGCGGACTGCGAGAGTTTTCCTATCGCAGTACTCCAGATGCTCAGATTGCTTCTGCGGTTCGTGCTTCTATGTCCATTCCCTTCTTTTTCCAAGCGTGGCAATTTCCCGAAGGTATTCCTGATAGCCACTATTATATCGATGGCGGACTCATTCTACCTTATCCGCTCTGGACGTTCGATTATCCTCCCTTTACGGCGACGGAAACCCACAATGAAGAAACTTTGGGCATTAGTCTCAAGACCGGATTTAGCCCGGTTGGCTTGGACAAGCCTTTCGATTTAAAGGAGTATGCTGAAAGCTTATTTGAGGCGGTCTCGACGATGCGGATCAGTGCTGCAAATAAGCGGCGCACGGTGAGTGTGGATACTCTAAATATGTCACCCACGAACTTTGAGATCTCCCTAGCGGATAAGCGCAGGCTGGCAAGAAGCGGGTACGATGCGACAATCGAGTTCTTTCAAAGAAAGGATCGAGAAGACGAGGTATCTGCCGTAAACGATAATGTACCTGTCACAGCCTAATCGTCAATCCGTCACTGCAGGAGAACGTACGAAATGCGGTTTGGTATCATCTGTCCCCCAGTGCCCGGTCATCTGTATGGGATGATGACAATCGGTCGGGAGTTGCAGCGGCGAGGACATACGGTATATCTACTGGGTATTACGGATGTCGCTTGCCATGCATCCAGAGGCGGTGTTGATTTTGCGGTGATTGGAACGGCGGAATTTGCATCTGGGGCGCTGGATGCCTATCTGAACCTGATCCGCAACGTCAATCTTGGAACTATTCGCCAAGGAATCAACTGGGCGAAAACCATGAGTCGTGTTTTGTGTCGCGATGGTGCTGCCGCTGTTGAATCGCTGGGATTAGATGCGCTTCTGGTGGATCAATGCCAGACCGAAGGGCGAACGATCGCTGATTTGACGGGCGTTCCCTATCTGTCGATCTGTAATGCCCTCAACCTAGAGGGAGATATATCCGGCGAAACTCCACCACCATTTCTGCCCTGGTCTCCCGGTGATGGGAGCACCCTACGGCGATGGCGTAATCGAGTGGGGCATCGTATGTTCGCGGCGATGATGGCTCCGATCATCCGCTGTACGAACGAATTTCGCTGCTCCCGTGGACTAGCTCCATTATCAGACTGGGAAACTTGCATCTCGCCGCTGGGAACCATCAATAACCTGACTCAGGGGATTGACTTTCCACGTGGTACCCAAGCGCGACCGATGTTTTACACGGGTCCCTATCTGGATGAGCGTCCTAATGAGATGCTGTTCCCTTGGGAGCGGTTGGACGGTCGCCCGATCGTTTACGCCTCTATGGGTACGCTGCATACTGCAAAATGGCGAATTTTGGAGTCAATCGCCCGTGCTTGTGATAG